>JAEEGH010014168.1_pt1 | contig 17552 bp, 17 predicted proteins | sample 9134181 | NCBI WGS metagenome assembly JAEEGH01 (sample SAMN16246544, study PRJNA631951) | gut metagenome | biome: gut microbiome; feature: rumen; material: DP-attached | host: Bos | place: Iran: Karaj | collected 2018-10
AAAGAGCTGCTCGACAAAGGCATCGCCTTCCCTGCCGACTTCATCGCAGAAGGCGTCGACCAGACCCGCGGCTGGTTCTATACGCTGCACGCCATTGCCACAATGGTCTTCGACAGCGTCAGCTACAAGGCCGTCATCAGTAACGGTCTCGTGCTCGACAAGAACGGCATGAAGATGTCGAAGCGTCTCGGCAACGCCGTCGACCCATTCGGAGCCATCGAGAAGTACGGAAGCGATGCCGTGCGCTGGTATATGATAACGAATAGCGCGCCTTGGGACAACCTGAAGTTCGACGAGGAAGGCGTGCAGGAAGTGAGCCGCACATTCTTCGGCAAGCTCTTCCAGACGTATTCCTTCCTCACGATGTACGCCAACGTTGACGGCTGGTGCTACGAAGAGCCGGATGTGCCCATGAACGAGCGTCCCGAGATGGACCGCTGGATACTCTCTTGCCTGAACAGCCTCATCCGTGAGGTGGCACAATGCTATGAGGAATACGAGCCCACGAGAGCAGGACGCCTCATTCAGGCCTTTGTGGTCGATAATGTCAGCAACTGGTTTGTTCGTCTCTCGAAGAAACGCTTCTGGGGCTCTGCCATGAGTCTCGACAAGCTGAGCGCTTATCAGACACTCTACACTTGCCTTGAGACCGTTGCCCGACTGATGGCTCCCATCGCTCCCTACTATGCCGACCGCCTCTGGAGAGACCTGAACGATGCGACTGGCAAGGGCGAGACAAAGAGCGTACATCTGGCAAAGTTCCCCGTTGCCGACGATGCAAAGATAGACCAAGAGCAGGAACAGCGCATGGCTCTCGCTCAGCAGGTAACAAGCATGATTCTCTCGCTCCGCAAGAAAGAGCAGATTGTGGTGAAGCAACCGCTTCAGCGCATCGCCATCCCTGCCACAAGCGCCGAGCAGCAACAACGCATCCAGGCCATGCAGCAGCTCATCCTCGACGAAGTGAACGTCAAGGAACTCGAGTTCGTTGAGGCAGAGGGAATGCTCGTCAAGCAAGTGAAGTGCAACTTCCGCACGATGGGCAAGAAGTTCGGCAAGCTGATGAAGAGTGTCAACGCAGCTGTTCTGGCCATGAGTCAGGAGCAGATTGCCGAACTCGAAGCAAAGGAGCATCTGCCCCTCACGCTCGACACAGGCGAGCAGGTTACCGTTGACCTCGAAGACATCGAAATCTTCAGCCAAGACATCCCTGGCTGGAGCGTTGCCAACGAAGGCACACTCACCGTTGCCCTCGACCTCACCATCACAGAAGACCTGCGCCTGGAAGGCATTGCCCGTGAGCTCATCCGCAGCATCCAAACCCTTCGCAAGGACAGCGGCTTCGACATCACCGACCGCATCAACGTCACTATTCCCGAGAGCGACGACAACAGCACTTGCCTCAGCAAGTTCAGCGATTACATAGCATCACAAGTTCTTGCCAACAACATCACACTCGGCAGCGAATTGAAAGTTAGCAAAATATAATAAGGTAAAAATAATATGGAAGAAAACAAAGTAAGGTACTCCGACGAGGAGCTCGAGGAGTTCCGCCAGCTCATCAACGAGAAGCTCGCAGTGGCAAAGAGCGATTACGAGATTCTTATGAAGAAGATAAACGAAAGTGGTGTCAACGACGACGAAACGCACTCCACATACCACACTTTGGAAGAAGGTTCTGAGACTCTTTCTAAGGAAAGCCTCATGAACGAGTGTATGCGTGCTCAGAAGTTCATCACAGGTCTGCAGGCCGCACTCGTACGCATTCAGAACAAGACCTACGGCATCTGCCGCGAGACAGGCAAGCTCATTCCGAAAGAACGCCTCCGTGCAGTGCCTCACGCAACCCTCTCCATCGAAGCCAAACAAGCTCGCGACAAGAAGAAATAATGAGTCGCAGGCAGGCACAAGCACTGGCTTCCGTGGCTCTTGCTGCCGGCATTGTCGTCACTGACCAGATCATCAAGGTTGCTGTCAAGACCGGCATGTATCTGCATCAGAGCATCAGGGTGACGGATTGGTTCCAGATTCTCTTCACCGAGAATGATGGGATGGCATTCGGCATGGAAGTCATTCCCAAGTGGTTTCTCACATCCTTCCGGATTGGTGCAGTTGCCTTTCTTGTTTGGTACATCTCCCATTGCATAAAACGAGGCATCGGCTGGGGCTATCTCATTTGCCTGATACTAATAACGGCCGGAGCAGCAGGCAACATCTTCGATTGCATGTTTTATGGGATGATATTCAACAATCCGCCTGCACCAATGACGGCAGAACTTGTGCCATGGGGCACTGGCTACGGGCAACTGATGCTCGGGCGAGTCGTGGATATGTTCTACTTCCCTCTTGTCGAATGGGATTGGCCATCGAGCCTTCCCTATATAGGTGGTGAGCATTTCATCTTCTTCAGCCCCATCTTCAACTTTGCCGATGCCAGCATCAGCTGTGGTGTCATCGCCCTCATCTTATTCTTCAACAAGAACGTGTTTGGTCCCATCCCTGCCTCCACCAAGGATGAGGAGAATTATGATGGCAAGTAAACGAGGTTCTATTAAAGCCTCCCTTTGGGGAGGTTTGATGGGGGCATTCTTCTTCATCTCCTGCTCCCCTTCTCAGCCTCATGGCATTCTGAGCAAGAAGAAGATGACAGATGTGCTGGTCGACTACCATCTGGCACAAGGTATGGCAGAGGCACAGGGAGAGAACCCCGACATCGCTCGCTACAAGTACATTCAAGCTGTTTTCAAGAAGCACCGCATCACTGAGGCTGTGTTCGACTCCTCGATGGTTTACTACAGTGGTCGTGCAGAGGAGTTCACGCATATCTATGACGATGTGGTGAATCGAGTGCAGGCACAAGCCGAGCGAATGGGGCTCGAGGCGACTGACAGTCAGGATCGCTTTGCATCCCTCACAAGCGAAGGCGACACGGCAAACATCTGGCTTGGGAAGGACTTTGCCTGCGTCGTTGCCAACCCTGTTCAGTGTGTCTATTCCTTCACGATGAAAGCCGACTCGACCTTCAAACTGGGAGACAGTTTCATCTGGCGCTTCAAGACACAGTTCGTAGGTCGCTCCATGAACAACGAAGCAATAGCTCTGCTCAACTTCTATTATGATACAGACACCGTTGCTTGCGTGACAGACTTGCTTCGATACAGCCCCAAGAACGAGATGCGCCACACACCAGGAAAAACTCTCGATTCACTGGAGCTTCGTTCCATCTCCGGCTTTATTTATTTACCTTTGACAAATGATGCCGACCAGCCAAAGCCTTTGCTCATCAGCGAGATGCAACTCGTCAGGATGCACAAGAAGCAACCCGTCGCACCCAAACTTCCTGTCGATACACTTCGCACCGATTCCCTCAAAGAAGATACACTTCCCAAGCAGAAGTCCGAGCGTCTCTCTCCTCTCCAAGTCCGCGAAAGCCAGCCAAAGGAACGCAAGATACATGTCACAAAGGAGAATCCCAATCCCATTCGTCCGCAGAAGGGCATTCCACAGCGAATCAGAAGGAGATGAAACGTGCCTATCATGATATCCTTCTGCCTGACGGAACACTCCAACAAGGTCCGATTATTGTAGAGACCGACAAAGACGGACATCTCCTCAGCTGGCACAAGCTTCAGGAAGAAGAGCCTTTTGTCGAATGGATTGGCGAAACATTCGACTGCAGGAAATGTAACTGACGCTCAGTCCTCTTACTCTACATCGAAATAGAAGTTCCCGGCAGCGCCTCCTCCTGTGGGACCACTCTGTGGAGTGATGCGACCATTGTAGGAGGTATTGGTGACGATGTTGCCTGTCTCAATTGTAATTCCCTGTCCGCTATAGCTATACCGAGCCACGAACTTAATGGTGTCAGGCTTACCATACTCTGTGGGCAAAGCATTAGCAGGCAGAAGCAAATGGCAAACAGGGTCGTCGGCACCATCTGCATAGCCATCATAGTTGGTATGCCTGTCATACGACTTCTTGGCATGAACTCTTTCGCCACTCTCGATGTCGATTGTATCATAACAAATCGTCCATGTATAATACGTAGCATTTATGAGATGACCGCGTTTGTCTTGATGAGCTGTAATGTGAATGGAGTCGCCCGAATGCAGGATGACTTTTCTGGGATTGCCTTGCACATAATTGGGGTAATTGCCTGTCTTATAGGTAAAGCCGAGCCATGTAGGACAATAGGAACTGTAGTCGTTCTTCGTGCAACCGACTGTCAACAGACAACATGCAAGAGCCAAGAGCTTTTGAATTTTGAATTGATACATTATATATTATAATAAGTTTAACTTCTTCATTTCCGAATAGAGCCGCTGAACCGGAAGTCCCATCACATTGAAGTAAGAACCTTGCAAAGAGGTGACGCCGATGTAGCCAATCCACTCTTGTATGCCATAGGCTCCTGCTTTGTCGAGGGGACGATATTGTGTCACATAATGCTCTATCTCGGCTTCGGTGAGTTGGGCAAAGGTGACTTGAGAGACAGAGGCAAAAGAATAAAGCCTCACCCCATCCCTCTCCAAAGGAGAGAGGGTTTTGTTGTTGCCATTCTCCCCTCCTTTGGAGAGGTCGGGAGAAGCTTTCAGTGTCACGCCTGTCACAACCTGATGAGTCTTGCCCGAGAGTTTCCTGAGCATCTGTTTTGCTTCTGCTTCATCTGCAGGCTTGCCCAGGACTTCGCCGTCGAGATACACGATAGTATCGGCAGTGATGAGCAGTTCATTGGGTTTAAGAGTATAAGCCGCAGCCTTCTTGCGACTGATATATTGCGGAATCTCCTCCATCGAGAGACCTTCCGGATAAGACTCATCAAGACCTTGAAGCGTGCGAACTTCGTAGTCAAGTCCAAGTCCGGAAAGGAGTTCCTTTCGGCGAGGAGAATTACTTGCAAGAATAATCTTGTACTTCATAGCCATTAGTCCATAGTCATTAGTCCATAGTGCATAGTCCATAGTCCATAGTCCATAGTTACCAGCTGAACGCCTCTGCATTTGCCATCCATTTGCCTTGAGCCTTGAGGACTTGTTCTATCACATCGCGAACGCAGCCATAACCTCCACCACGATGGCTCACATAGAGGCTGATGTCCCTAATCTCTGGAGCTGCGTCTGCGGGGCAGCAGGGAAGTCCTACCATCTTCATCACCTCATAGTCGGGGATGTCATCGCCCATGTAGAGAACCTCGTCGAGAGAGAGACTGTACTTGTCGAGCAACTGCTGCATAGAGTCTGTCTTGACGGAACTGCCGAGGAAGACATCATATATGTTGAGCCCTTCATAGCGATTGCGGATGGCTTCTTCGCGAGCTCCTGTGATGACGGCCACATGCAGCCCTTCCGTGACTGCAAGGCGAAGTGCATAGCCATCCTTCGTGTTCAGGGAACGCATGAGCACGCCTTCATCATTCATCTGTATGGTCTCGGCACTGAGCACGCCATCCACATCGAAGACGAGTGCCTTAATCTTTGTCAAATCGTAGTTTATCATCGTGTATGCTTTTGCTAAGTAGTTGATAGAGCTCGCGTTGTTCATCGCCGAGGAGAGTCATTTGCTGCGCCATCACTTCCTCGTCCCAACGAACTGCAGGACCTGTTTGGGCTTGATGCGGGGTAAGTTCTTCCACCTTATCTGCTGTCTCGTGGATGAGCGGGAGCATTGACGGGAAAGGAATGTCGTGCTCTTCAAGAAGGTCGGCTGTGATGCCATAAAGGCGATTCACAAAGTTGCAGCAGAAGACAGCAGCAAGATGCAGGTATCTGCGCTTCTCGCTTGTCATAGGCGTAGCCTTGCTGCCCATGCTCTCCGCCAGCAGACGAAGCAACTCGAGGTCTTCCTCTCTCGATGCTTCAATGTAGAAAGGCACCTTCGAAGCAGGGAGCTTCCGTGCTTTTGATATGGTTTGCAAAGGATAAAGCACCCCTCTCCTACTCTGCTTCAATATATCCATCGGCACACTTCCTGCAGTATGAACCACGAGACCTTTCACATCCTTCAGTTCCTCTGCAACAGAGGGAATGGCTTTGTCGCTAACTGCAATAATGTAAAGAGCAGCCTCTTCAAAAGCTTCCCCTAAAGGGAGAGACTTCAAGCCCTTTCCTTTCGGAGAGGACTGGGTGAGGCTCCGTCCTTTGACCTGCGTCACCTCGAATGGGCTTGCAATGTGCTCCTTCAAGAAGCTCGCCACATTGCCCGAGCCTATCAGTACTGTCCTATATGTACGCGCTCCCATTTCAGTCGGTCCTCGTTCTGTGGCTTGCGTTCCATCCCTTTATGTCCGACAGCAATCATGCATACGGCCCTCATGCCTTCAGGTATGCCAAGCAGAGACTTCACGATATCTTCCGTCGGACGACCTTCAGCATCTTGTCGGTCGCGCACCTGTATCCAGCAAGCACCCAAGCCCAAGTCCTCGGCTTGAAGCAAGATGTTTGTCGCTGCCACAGAAGCATCTTCAACCCATACATCGCTGATACTGGGGTCGGCAAGCACCACGATAGCCAGAGGAGCACCAGCCAGGAAGTCCGAGCCAACCTGTTTGCTTTGGCTCAAAGCCGAGAGCATTTGCTTGTCCTCGACCACAACGAACTCGCAGCTGTGAAGGCCCTTGCTGCTTGGCGACATAAGTCCTGCCCGCAGAAGCAGCTTCACCTCATCGCCGCTCAAGAGCTCGTCGGTAAACTGACGCATACTGCGCCTTGTCTTAATCAATTCACTGAATTCCATAATACCTTGAATATTTGCAGTGCAAAGGTACGAATAAGCGAAGACAATACAAAATAAATTTACTTATTTTTATTTATTGGTGTCCAGTATATCCGGCCTGAAAGGCCATTAAGATGTTAGCCCAGGGCAGCACCCTGGGTTTATGATGCAGAAGTGGATTGCGCCCCAAAGGGGCAAAAGCCCTAAGACACATCGCTTTTGCCCCTTTAGGGCGAAATCTTCCCACACTAACCTTTACCCAGGGCGCTGCCCTGGGCTGACATCTTTCTGCCCCTTCGGGGCGTCCCAAGCCCCTGACAACAGCTATTCATTATAATTGCTGATGTCATTCTGAGTGCAGGTAATCATGAAATAAGTTTAACGGGACACCAACAAAAACCTTTACATATTCAAAACAACACATGTGTGCTTGCAAAACTTCACGCGTCAAAATGGCAAACATCACACGTGAAAATGGGAAAATTGACATGTGAAAATCGCAAACTTCACACGTGAACTTTGGCAACTACACACGCCTATTTCTGCGTTTAACCATATGTCGGTTTGTGATTCTCCAAGTGGAGAACAAAAGCGGCTCATTGTCAGGAGGTTGGAGGGAAGCGTGGAATGAGGCTTTTCCCTGCAATATGAGACTGGTGTTTCGGGTCGGAGGGAATCTGCATACACAAAGTGAACCCTCACGACTGCGAAAAATCCTTTACATTTCTGCCAGATGGATTAACCCTTTTGTCTGGGTTGTTGCGGGAGAAAGTAAGGGTGAATTACAATAATTCGAGGCTTTATACGTTATTATATAAGATGAGACGTTTCATATTGTTTCTTTTGCCTCTCTTTTGGGGCATGATGAGTGTGTCTGCGCAGGATGAGCAGCAGGCGGATACTGCCCGGGTTCACCTGAAGGGAAAGGTTGTTGACGAGAGCCAAGACCCTGTTTCATTGTGTCAGGTGCGCATCGAGGGACAGCCTTTCGGCACTACTGCTGCGCTCGACGGAACATACAACCTCTCCTTCCGAACTGCCGACAGCGTGGTGGTCATCTACACCATGATTGGCTACGAGACTCGCAAACGTGTTCTGAAGAAGCCGCAAGGCAACCTGACGCTCAACATCGTGATGAAGGAGAGCGGGAAAGAGCTCTCCGAAGTAACTGTAGCAGAGACGCGAAGGCAAATGGGTTCGATGCAGGAGCTCAACAAGAAGGACCTCAAGCGGATGCCTTCTACTTCGGGCAATGCGGTGGAGGAACTTGTGGCCACACAAGCTGGCGTCAGCACCCACAACGAGCTAAGCAGCCAGTACAATGTCCGAGGCGGTTCGTTCGACGAGAACTGCGTCTATATCAATGGTGTGGAGGTCTATCGCCCGATGCTCATCAGCAGCGGACAGCAGGAAGGACTTTCCGTCATCAACAGCGACATGGTGGAGAAGATTAACTTCTCGGCGGGCGGCTTCGAGGCAAAGTATGGCGACAGGATGTCCAGCGTGCTCGACATCACCTACGCCCATCCCGAAAGGCTCGAGGCATCGGTTGCAGCCAGTCTGCTCGGCGCAAATGTCTATGTGGGCTACGGCAAGAAGAAGTTCTCCTTCAGCAACGGCCTTCGCTACAAGACAAACCAGTACATGCTCGGCTCACTCGAGACAAAGGGCGAGTACAAGCCTAACTTCCTCGACTATCAGGCCTACTTCCGCTGGGCTCCGACGAAGGACTGGGCTTTCGACGCAATCGTCTATATCAACCGCAACAACTACAACTTCAAGCCTGCTGACCGCGAGACCAAGTTCGGCACAATGGAGGATGTGAAGAGCTTCAAGGTCTATTTCGACGGCAAAGAGGAAGACCAGTTCCAGACACTCTTCGGAACCATTCGGGCTGCACGCATGCTTGGCAAGGGTGCGCTCAGTCTCACCACATCGCTCTTCAGCAACCGAGAGAAGGAGACCTACGACATTCAGGGCCAGTACTGGCTGAACGAGACTAACGGCGACGAGCAGCTTGGTGTGGGCTCTTATATGGAGCACGCCCGCAACTTCCTCTACAGCTCTGTGCAGAGCATGAAGCTCGCCTACGACCTCAAGCTCGGCGCACATCAAATCCATACAGGTCTGGGCTGGAAGCACGAGAAGGTGCGCGAGAACTCGAACGAATGGGAGTATCGCGACAGCAGCGGCTACAGCGTTCCTCATACAGGAAACGACCTGCAGATTATCTACAACATGCGAGCCGCCAACTCCATCAACTCGAACCAACTCGAGCTTTATGCCCAGGACACTTGGCGAAAAGAGAGCAGCTTGGGCATTCTGAGCTTCAACTATGGCTTGAGGCTGAGCTATTGGAGTTGGAACAAAGAGTGGCTCATCAGCCCTCGTGCAAGCATCGGATTCGTGCCTGCAGCCAACGACAACTTCACCTTCCGCCTTGCTCTCGGCCTCTACAATCAGCGGCCCTTCTATAAGGAGCTTCGCGACACCGTCACCCTGGCAGGCAACACCACCGTTCAGCTCAACCAGAACATCAAGTCGCAGCGCTCGTTCCAAGTGGTCGGAGGAATGGAGTACAAGTTCAAGATAGCCAACCGTCCCTTCAAGTTCACCACCGAAGCCTACTACAAGGCTCAATGGAAGCTGAATCCCTACAATGTGGACAACCTGAAGATTGTCTATTATGGTAACAACTGCGCAACTGGTTATGTGGTGGGTGCCGACTTCAAGCTCTACGGAGAATTCGTTCCAGGCACAGACTCATGGATTAGCTTCGGCCTGATGAAGGCATCGATGAACCTGAATGGGCAGAAGATACCGCAGCCCACTGACCAGCGATACAACATCAACCTCTTCTTCACCGACTATTTCCCGAATACGACGCGATGGAAGATGAACCTCAAGGCCACCTTTGCCGACGGACTTCCTTTCGGACCGCCTCATACAGGATTGGAGCGGAATGCCTTCCGAGCCCCTGCATACAAGCGCTTCGATGTCGGCATGAACTACAGGCTTATCGACAACGAAGACCATCACCTGCGCCGTTGCAAGTATCTGCGCAACATCTGGCTCGGCCTGGATTGCTTCAACATCTTCGGTCTCGACAATGTGAGCAGCTACTATTGGATAACGGACATCAGCAACCACCAGTATGCCGTTCCCAACTACTTGACTGGCCGCATGATAAATGCCCGCATCCTGGTTGAAATGTGATGCCACAAGGGGATTGAAAACGCCGCCTGCGGAAATTGCCAACGCCGCAGCCGGAAATTGCCAACGCCGCAGCCGGAAATCACCAACGCCGCAGCCGGCGTTTTCAGCCTTCGGCGCAGGGGTTGGAACTGCCTGAAGCAAAGGGGATTACGAAAGGCTGCCTTTTCACTTCATCAACTCATCGTAATAGACATCTTCGCGAATGATGCGAGGATAGTTTTCGTCGTAATCGGGAGAAAGGAGGTCGAGCGAAGGCTTGTAGTCAGCATGCTGGATTCCTGCCAGATGGAAGAGGGCAAAGGGCAGCATGGTGGCGATGAAGGGCTTGTGCTGAGCAGCGACGATATCTTCAAGCAGGTCGGAATGATTGGCCTTGAAGGTGTCCGAGACATAGAACAGAAGGGGTATCTCATACTGGAAACGTGCAATCTCGGGCGTCATCTGGTCGCTGTTGGTTCGATAGCAGGAGTTGCGCCAGTCATAAATCTCCTCTCCATGATCGGCCAGATAAAGCGCCACCACATCCTGCTCAGCATACTTCTCCAAAAGCCTCGAAACAACAGCATCGTTATAGAGCGTGGCATTGTCGTATTCAGCCACAATCTGTCGGCCTTGCTCGTCGGTATAGGGATTCTGGATGCTGTCGGCCGTAAAATGACTGTACTCTGAGGGATAGCGTTCGCGATAGTCCTCGTGCTGCCCTATCATGTGGAAGATGAGCAGAGACGGCTGTGCAGCAAGTGTGTCGGCTGGAGGGAGTTGGGCAAGCAGTTCGCCATCATAGCGGCAAGCCTCTGTGTTCATGTGGGTGAACTGCAGTTCGCGGAGTTCTCTTTGGTTGAAGATGGTGCCGCCTGCATGGTCGTGATGGTCTTTGTTGTTCTCCTCTCCTGCAAACTGGTTGGTGATGAACCAGACCCGATAGCCTGCCTTTCGGAAGACAGCAGGAAAGAGCGTGCAATTCACCCACTCGCGTCCACAGCCCAGATAGTAGGTGGAAAACATGTGTCGGAAAGTCTTGCTCGTCACATTATAGGGCGAAAGTGCATCGTCGAAGACAACAAGGTTGCCCTGCTCTTGAAGTCGGCACAGATGGGGAGTGGTCTGTCGAGCCTCGGGATTGTAGAGGGGGGAATGGTATTTGTTGTACGACTCGCCGATGAGCAGCAGAATGATGGGACTGCGATGGGAACAGCCCTCCACCTCTGTAGCCCTGACAGTATGGGCCAGTTTGCCCAGTTCCTTTGTGCTCACCACATTGAGAGCGTGCCCATAGAGGAAGCGGATGAAAGGGCTGTTGCGCAAAGGCATGTACTTGTTCTCGGCAATGGTTGTCGTGACATCTGCAGTATAAGCCTGGTAGAGGCGGTAGTAGGAATAGCCTTGGCACGAAGCAGAAAGAAGGAGAAGGACGAGCCACACCCACTTCAGAGGCAGCCTTCTTATCGCCCTGGCTGCGCAAGCCACCAGCATCGTGCCAAATGTGATGGCTGTGGCCAAGCACAACTGCCCTGCCACTCCATGACCTTTCAGAAACTCCGTCGCCTCTCTGCTATTCGTCTCCAAGAGAAGTTGGAGCACCGTCATCGAATAAGGAGACTGGTAGCAAAGCAGACTGAACACCTCGCCTCCAAGCAACAAGATGGCCACTATCCAGACGAGCCAGTGCAAGCGGATGCGCTTCAGCCAATAGGCAAGCAAGGTGAGCAGATAGCAGTCGAAGATGGGCGGCGCAAAGACAAAGGGCTTCGGGAAAGCACCTGTGGCATAGCACATCACAGGTATCACCAAGCACGACATCAGCAACAGGAAGCAGAAGAGCACCCTTTGCCTCTGTATCGGCAGGAAAACGATATCAACAAGCCTTTTTAGCATCGACCAATTACCTTTTGCTCTGCAAAGGTACGAAATATAATTGAAAAAATAACATAGGTGTCCGGTAAAATCGTACTGACTGCTTTGCTACCGGGTAAAGTCAGTTTGCATTTTTAAGCCTGTAGGGCTTTACTATTAGTAACCGGGGGCGAAGCCCTCGGAATCAGCTGATAACTTGCTTCTCGCTGCCTGGAGGGCAGTACTATGAGAGGGCAGTGTACTGCCTTCCAGGCAGGAGCGTGGAGGTGCTCTCTATGGTCAATCCGAGGGCTTCGCCCCACGGTTACTCATAGTGAAGCCTTCCAGGCTTTTATTTATTGCCGTCCGGGGAATTCGGCCTGTAGGGCCGTTAAGATGTCAGCCCAGGGGCGTCCCAAGCCCCTGCTACTTACATCTTGCTCTAAATGCCGATGGGTGGGAGGGGGCAAGAGATGATGAAATATTTTTACCGGACACCTATGATATTATATATAATGTGTAGTCCTATCTCAGCCTGTCGAGCGACCGAACCAGCATCTCGTCCTTGAGGATGCCTCGGAAAGCGAGGTAGAGCAGGATGAGGGCTGCTGCAGGGAGGGCTGCCGCCCAATGCGGACGATAGAGATTCACAGTCGGGTCGAGCAGGTAGAAGCAGATGATGCCATAGGCGATGTACCAGAACACCAGCAGTATCATGCAGAATGTGGCCACTCGCATCTGCAAGGCTCTGCGCTTGAAGAGCCAGATGTCGATGAAGACCAAGCCTGCTGTGATGACGAGAAGCCCCATCAATACCGGGCAGAAGTAGAACACATGCTTGCCTTCCGAGACAAGCCAGAGGTTGTACATGTCCACATTTACATAGCCTCCCCAGAGTTCTGCCAACATGCCTGCATCGCCCGACCAGAAGTGGGCAACCGGCATACAAAGGCAGCCTAAGCATAGAGCAAAGGCCAGAAGCAGGTAGATGGTCTGGATGCGTTGTATCATGTTTTAGTCAGATTGATAATACCTTGACTCATCCGAGCCGGCTTGTCTTAGTCGAGCAGAGTGGTTGTCTCCTTGCTTGGGTTGCGATAGTAGATCTTGCCTTCGATGAACTCCTGTGTTGCCATGAGGGTAGGCTTGGGGAGTTTCTCGTAATAGCGGCTTATTTCTATCTGTTCGCGGTTCTCGAACACCTCGTCGAGGTTGTCCTGTGTGCTGGCGAACTCTGAGAGTTTCTTGCTGAGTTCCTGCTTGATGTCGGCAGAAATCTGATTGGCACGCTTTGCAATGATTACGACGCTTTCGTAGATGTTGCCTGTCTCTTCGCAGAGGCTCATGGGGTCTCTGTTCACAGTGTCGTTGGGTGCTTGTGTTTTCTTGTAATCCATGTTAATGATGTATGTTAATCTTTTGATTTTTTTATGATTATCTTCTTGTCTTTCTTGCTTTGCTTGGCTTTATTTATAGCATCGAAAATCCAGCCGATGGGCTTATAGTCTTTCTTGTCCGTTTCTTCGTCTGCTAACGGCTGTTCCTTGCTGGAAGTCTTTCCTTTCGAAGTATAGTCTTCATCGTCAAGCAGCAGTCCTTTCCTTTCGACCACTTTCTCCGAGTTCTTGAGTATGGAATTGGCTTCCTTCATATACTGGCTTTCGGGGTAGTCGTTCTGGAAGGCATAGTACTCGTCGATGGCATCGCGGAAACGCTCCACTCGCTTCCCTTCCACACTTTGCCTGGCCAGGTGATACTTTGCTCTGAGAGCCAAGATGGAGAGTTCCTCGCGAAGTTTTGCCGAGGCATAGGGATAGTCCTTCAGGGCATTCTGTGCTGTCACCACACAGGCCTCGTAGTTGTTGCCTCCATAGATGCTGTTGAGCGTATATGTGCCGAGGTCGAAGTAAAGTTTTGCCGCCTGATACTCCTTCTCCACCAACTTGTCCTGCATGGCATAGATAATCTCGTGAACCTGTCCCTTGAGGCTTGTCTCGGGGCAGTAGTCGAGGAAGTCCTGAAACTCCTTGAGGGCTTCCATTGTGCTCGACTGGTCCAGTCGCAGGTCCGGTGTCTGCTTGTAGAGTGCATAGCCGCTGTTGAAGCGGGCCAACTCCATGTAACTGCCCTTCGGATACATCTGGTAGTACTTCTTGAAGAACATCACAGCCGACTCATAGTCCTTTGCCTTCAGGTTGCTTTCGCCCAGCATATAGAGGCTCTCTTCTCCGTAGGAAGTGCCTTTCAGAGGAGCGAGCAGCAGGCTGAACAGTTCCGAGGCCTGACGATAGTGACCGCCTGCATAGAGGGCTTTTGCTGCCTCGTACTTGTACTCATAGTCGTTGCTCTTGAGCACGGCGGAGTACTCGCTGCAAGATTCAAGAAGCAGAGAGCAAAGCGCCAGAAGCAGGATAAGAAGTCGATGCGTTCTCATATCAGGGCGCAAAGATACCATTTTTTGCGTTCTCTGCCAAAAGAGTGGGAAGAAAAAAATGTGCTTTAGCACCTTTTTTAATGTTTCTTTGCTTTTGCAGGGTCGTAAACAGCCATTCCGACGAACGAATCGGCGCATCCGTAGAAGAGATACCACTTGCCTTCAAACGGCACAAGTCCCTCGGTGAAGACCGTTCCCGAAGGATACTGTCCGCTCTTCTCGAAGTCGTCCTCCGGATAGAAGTAAGGCTCGTCCAGGCGGTCCAGGAGTTTCGTCGGGTCTTTCAGGGAGAAGAGCGCCTGCCCTGCACAATAGGCCCCCGAGGCATAGCGCTGGTCGCCATCGTCCCCACCCCTGTTCTTCCCGTTGTAGAAGAGCATGATGCCATGCTTTGTCTTGATGGCCGGAGGGCCGCACTCCACAAGTTGGCTGTCGAAGTAACCCTTGCGCGTGTCCATGACATGAAGCAACTGCCCGTCCGAAGCCAGCATGGGCGTCCAGTGGATGAGGTCGTCGCTGGTGGCGATGTTGACGAAGTTCTCGCCCCAATACATCATATACTTGCCCTTGATGCGTGCAATGACTTGCCTGCCTTTCTTCATCTCCGTCACAATGGAGCCCGACTTCGTGAAGCCCTTGCTCAACTGGCTCTTGTGGTCGTCGGAGAAGATGGGGCCATGCTTTGTCCAATGCACGAGGTCGCGACTTGTGGCAACGCTCAGCCGGGCCAGTTTGTGGTTCCAACTTGTATAGGTCATCACATAGAGGCCGTCCTCTGTCATGCAGACACGCGGGTCTTCGCAGCCTCCTGGCACATCGAACTCCTCCCAGTCGTCGCCTCCGGGAAAGAGGACAGGAGCGCCGTGATGCAGGAAGTGGATGCCGTCCTGGCTGAAGGCATAGCCGATGCGGGAAGTGCGCGAACCGATGCCCTGGGCGATGTTGTCCTCAGCACGATAGAGCAGCGCAATGCCCCCATTGATGAGGGTTGCAGCAGGGTTGAAGGTCTCGCTGTTCTCCCATTGCGCCACCCTCTTCCACATAGGGCAGAAGAAGCGGCTTGTCGTGTCGGGGCGCACAATGGGGTTTGCTCCCGCCGGCCGCTCGAAACCCAGCCAAGCCCATCTCTTCTCGCTGTTCGGAACTTTGTTTGAAGATGGCAACTGCGCCCGACCATTTGTCGTGCAAGCAAACAGGGTAACAAACAGAAGCAATAAGTGTCGCATAATACTTTGAAGTTTGAATTTATTGATGTTGAATTGCGATGCTATAGACATAGCCGCGCCAGGGGTTCTCGACCGTATGCAGTTCCAGTCCTTGCAGTTTTTCCGGTTCGAGCACCGAGTGGAGGTCGTCGATGATGCCGGTACCCTTGAGTTTCAGCACCGCCTCCTTCTGTGTCCAGAGGTGAGAGAAGGCGATATCGGGAAAGGGATTGGAGAAGATGCGCACTGTTTCATCCGGGCTCATGGTGTGTCGCACCAGGTCGGGCTTGGCCTTTCTTATGCACTCCACATCGAGCCCGCAGGGACAATCGGCGACCAGGCAACCGGCAGCCTCCTTGCAATGACTGATGCTGAAAAACAGGTCGGGATATTCTTGGAGGAAAGGTTTCCCGTGCTCGTTGTAAGTGAATGACGGAAAGCCATTTATGCCAAAGCGCACACGAAGTCCCCTGAGCAACTCCACATAGCCGACCGCACACTCCCTCCTACCCTGCAGATGCTTGTATCGCAAGGCAACCTCGCGTCGCCAACCAGGCAGAGAATCGATGAGTTTCCCAGTCTGCTCGTCGCTCATCTCCGCGATATGGTCATTGATGCAAAGTATGGTTTTCATCTACTTTGTTCTCTCTCTGAATAACAATGTTATTTTTGTAATTTTGTTACACAAACCTCAACCCCGTGCCATTGTCTTGTTTATCCTTTACAAATCTTCGCCGTTGGCGTGATTATATTCGTTATCGTAGTACATGGTAATATAGTATTTACCCTCAAACTCGTGAATACAGAACCAAACAGGCTTCTTGGAAAATAATTCTATTCCTAATTGCTCTACGATTCTATCCTGTTCTTCTTCTATTTCCTTTGTTGGGGTTTTTAATTGTTCTTCAGTATACTTACTTAACATCACTTGCATTACTTGATTTTGAAGTGCATCCATACTCTCAGTATTAGGAATTTGGAAGTAAGATGCTGAATATAATTTGTTATTGAAAATCATTTCATGGGAAATATCTTCGTCTTCCGGTATGGTAAAATCTTCAGGCGTATAATACCTCTTATTGTTTTCAAACTGGCTAACCAAATTGTTGAAGCGGACTTTTATGCTTGCTTCATCTTGATGGATTCTGTCATGCAAAACTAAGCGAAATACTTTGTTGTTGTTCGTAACAATATTAATATCCACATCAACCCCATTAAATTCGCCCTCAAAGAACTCTATGCCGCCAACTCTTTGAGATGCAAATCCCTTTGAAATGAGTTTCTTTTTCATTTTAGATTTAGAGCCATCTACTGGGATACCTAGAAATGTTGTGACATCCTTTTCTTGAGCACATATTGCAAGTGCGAAGAACGCCATTGAAAGTATTGATAGAATTTTTTTCATACCTATATTTTCTCAATTTCGGTTACAAATTTATAAAAAATCTCCCTTACTCGCAAAGATAAGGGAGAAATTTTTTTTCAGAATGGCCCATGCCCCATGCAACTTGTAGTTGTGATGGCGGTGAGGGCTGCAGTGATGGCGGCTACCAATACTTTGAGCAGCACTTCCCAGATGTTTTTACTTTTCATGGTTGTTCGTTTTATAAAGTTCATAACCTCGGTTGATTTTGACCTTCGGTCGAGACTGCTTTTGCTCGGCATAGCTCAAACTGGTTTGGCTCTGCTCTCGCTTAGTCGCAGCCTTCTCTTCCGGTCCCTTGAAAGAGGGCATAGCCTCTTTCTATCACTCCCTTGTCAAGGACTTCTCCGCATTCCTGCCTTGCCATTGCTCCTATGAGCCGAGGCCAGTCCTGTTCTGTGAGTCGCTGCAAGCCTCCGTAGCCAGTCCAGAAGCAGACATTTCGGATGTATCTTTCTGTGTCGTTCTCGGTGGGAGGAGCCCATCGGCTGATGATGTCGCGGATGCAGTTGGCATGGTATTTCGTGGAGTATGTGCTGAGCAGGACGAATGCGGCTCGAATGCCCCAGTCAAGACTGGAGAACTGCACGAAAGCAGACCCCCCAGCCCCCTCTAGGGGGAGTATTTCGCCCTTCCAATGCTGTCCTGCGACTCGACGGATGTTCAGCGGGTTGTTGTTGCGGATACCTAATGGAATCTTTTTCATAGTCCTTTCTTTTTAGCGTCCTCG
>JAEEGH010014177.1_pt1 | contig 17535 bp, 15 predicted proteins | sample 9134181 | NCBI WGS metagenome assembly JAEEGH01 (sample SAMN16246544, study PRJNA631951) | gut metagenome | biome: gut microbiome; feature: rumen; material: DP-attached | host: Bos | place: Iran: Karaj | collected 2018-10
GACTGGTTCTACACGCACGGAGACCGCTACCTGTCGGACAAGGTGCGCGGCAAGGACGGCAACACCTACGACCGCTCGAAGCCCACGCGCGTGTTCGTCGGCGAGTTCGCCAACAACCGCGCGAACAACGCCTACTCGTCGGCGATGGCCGAAGCGGCCTACTGGACCAGCCTGGAGCGCAACTCCGACATGGTCGTGATGGCCGCCTACGCCCCGCTCTTCTGCAAGAAGGGTTTCAACAAATGGAACTCCAACCTGATCTGGTTCGACAACCGCGGGATGTGGCGCAGCTGCAACTACTGGTACCAGCAGCTCTTCTCCGTAGCGGGAGACCGCGCCTTCGAGATGTCACCGGCGATGAACGGAGACGCCGAGGATGCGCGCATCTACAGCTCCCCCACCATCGACACAAAGACCGGCGAAATCTTCATCAAGATGGTCAATGCCGAGGCCGCGGACAAGATCTTCACCGTCCGGACGGGTACGGACCTGACCTATGAGGCCACGCTGGAGTTCGTCTCATCCCACGACACGTCCGTCAAGAATCAGGGAGACCAGAACTACTATTCCAGCCATCCGGACTATGCGGCTCCGGCCGCCTTCGGCGGTCCCGGCGCGGCCGAGCGTCCGGGGATGCGCGAAATGGCCTTCCGCTTCGGCCGCCGTGTCAAGTACAACGAACCCGTGGTCCCGCACACCAAGGCGTTGGGCGCGGTGCGTGACTCCTTCGAGTTCACGCTCCCGGAGAACGCGATCGCCATCCTGCGGCTCAAACCCGCCGCCTTATAGAAGCATTTTCCTACCGGAACAGCATCTGGGCGAACTGCCAGAGGGAGCGGCGCCAGGTGAGCCACTCGTGGCCGGTGCCCGGCGATTCATAGTAGACGTGATTGACGCCCAGCTGGTCCAAGGCGAGATGCAGGTCGCGGATGCCGGCGTACATCTGCGCGGGCTCGTCCGTGCCGATGCTGATGTACAGCAGGTGATAGTCCTTGTTCAGGGACTTCGGATACATCTCGGCGTCGCGGCGGTCGCCCGGGCCGCGGCCGGAGCCGCTGAATCCGCCGATCCAGCCGAACAGTTCCGGATGGTCCAGGCCGATGGTATAGGCCTGGAAGCCGCCCAGCGAGAGGCCGCAAATGGCGCGGTGGTCACGGTCGGTGAGCGTGCGGTAGCGTGCGTCGAAGGTCGGGACGGTCTCCTCGACCGTCACTTTCTCGAAAGCGTCGAAATTGAACAGGTTGAAGCCGCCTGCGGGCTGCGCCCCGGCGAGCGTAGCCACGGCATGCTCGCACACGATGATCATCGGCTCGCATTTTCCTTCCGCGATCAGATTGTCCATGATGTCGCCCATCATGCCCTGGGTGGCCCAGCCGGTCTCATCCTCGCCGGCCCCGTGCATCAGATAGAGCACCGGGAAACGGCGTGCCGGCTCGGACAGATATTGCGGCGGGAGATAGACAAAGCAGGTGCGCTCCGCGCCGGTCAGCGCGGACTGGTATTTTTCGATGCGGATCTGCCCGTGCGGGACGTCCTTCTCCAGATAATAATCCACTCCGGCTTCGGGAATCTCGATGCCGCTGGACCAAAAGTTCGAACCGTAGAACCACCGGCTGTTCGGGTCAGAGACCCGCTTTCCGTCCACGTTCAGCGTGTAGTAATGGAATCCGGGCACGAGCGGGTCCGAGGTGGCCTCCCAGATGCCGTCCTCCCCCTTGGTCATCGCATATGACTTCCCGCCCGCATTCACGGAAACCGCCTGCGCCTCAGGGAACTCATTCCGGAAGACGACGCTCAGATCCGGATTGATCTTCGGGAACTCGCAGCCCGGCTGGTTTGTGGTGGCGGACGTCGGTCTTGACAGGAAACCGACCGGGTCCTTTTCAATCAGGAGCGACCGCAGCAGCTCGATTTCCGCCGGGGAGAGCGGGTCCACATCGGCGGAATGCCGGGTGGTCGCCCAGTTGTAAGCGAGCTGGCGGATGTCTTTCACTTCCGGCCAGCCGAACTTCCGCAGATGGGTGACCGTCTCGTAGAGGATATGGGTCTCCTTCTCCGTCGCCCGGAAGTCCCGCAGCCGGACATTCGGTCCGGCGAAGGTCGTGATTTCGTAATCCTTGGAGAGGTCGCTTTCGGACACGCCCAGCAGGGCCTCGATCAGGAAAGCCAGGGTGCCGGTGCGGTCGGCCCCGCCGGCGCAATGGAAATAAACGGCCCGGCCTTCGCTCAGATAGCCGATGATGGCCCGGATGGCCTGCTGATAAAGTTCCTGCGTATTGCCGGTGCCCCGGCCCAGGTTCTTTTCGACCGGAAACTTGATGTATTCCGCCCCTTCCACAACCGGGCCCACATTCGCTTCGCTCTCCTTGATGCCGCGGAGGTCCAAATCGACAGAAATGCCCAGATCCTTGAGGAAGATCTCTTTCGCCCGGTTCGTCATCCTCCGGCTGCTGAGCGCGGCGCCCCGGTACAGTTTCCCGTAGGCGATGCGCCCTCCTTCGGCCGCCCAGCCGCCCAGGTCGCGCACATTCGAGGAAACCCCGGAAATCATGCGCAGCGGCCCGACCGGCGTCACACCGGCCGACTTCAGGACCGTCCCGTTTCCATCCAGAACCTTATAGTAGTACCGGACACCGGGAACCAGATTGTACACCTCGGCAAACGTGGTGTCCGTCTGAACCTCGAACGCATTGGCGAAATCCGGAGACGTGGACACCCATACCTTGGCTCCGTTCCCGCCCTTCCAGGCCAGCGTCACCGGCAGCGGCCTGTCCGACGCGCCGAAATTCTTCCGGTAATCCCGGGCATAGGAGACGGTATACTCGGGGTCGTCGGAATAATCCACTTCCGAAACAAACCGCCGGGCGCCCTCATTGACAATGCTGCACGGAACGCTGTCAATCTCCTGCGCGGAGAGACTTACGGACACCGCCGCCAGGGCGGCCAGCAAAAGGCTTCTGATCTTCATATCATCGTGAGTTTATTGATTCGACGTCATCTTTTCCTTCAGCGCGCCAATCTTCCCGACTGTCCGCTGCCTCCCACCATCATTCCCTTTCTCCTCATACATCCGCAAGCATTTCTCAAACTGCTCCAGGGCCTCTTCATAGCGCCCGAGACCTTCGTACACGGTTGCCAGCGTATCCACCACATTCGGATCGTCCGGAAGCGCCTCAACGGCCTTTTCCGCCCACGGAAGCGCTTTTTCATACTCCCCGGTCAGATGGTATGTCCAGGCTACTGAATTCAGCGCCGACGGCCGACCGTTCTCCGCCGCTTTAAGGAACCACTCCAGCGCTTTTCCATAGTCCTGTTCAACACCGCGGCCTTCGGAATACAAACTTCCAATCCTCTTTTGAGCAAGTGAATCACCTTGTTCCGCCGCTTTCAGAAACCACTCCAGCGCCTTTCCATCGTCCTGCCCGACACCCAGACCCCCGAGATACATCTCTCCTATCCACCGCTGGGCGCGGGCGTCTCCTTGCTCAGCAGCCTTCATAGTCCACTCAAAGGCTTTGTCGTAATCCCGGTCAACACCCAAGCCCTTGAAATACATCTCCCCTATCATCCGCTGTGAAAATGCCTCTCCTAGCTCCGCGGCCTTCATGGACCACTCGAATGCCTTGTCGTAATCCCGGCCGACACCCAGGCCCTTGTAATACAGATGGCCCAATGCTTTCTGACCCGTAGAATCCCCTTGCTCAGCCGCCTTCGTATACCACTCAAAAGCCTTCCCATAATCCCGGCTGACACCCAAGCCCTTGTAATACATCCAGCCCAACCTTTCCTGAGAATAAGCACAACCCTGTGAGGCCCCTTTCTGAAACCACTCAAAAGCCTTGACGTAATCTTGATCGACACCGATCCCCTTGAAATACATATGGCCGAGCATTCTCTGACCGACCATGTTTCCTTGTTCCGCCGCTTTCGAATATAACTCAAACGCCTTTCCTACATCCTTTCCGACACCTTTCCCCTTCAAGTAAACATACCCCAGATTGCGCTGAGCTTCGTGATTCCCCTGCTCCGCGGCAATTGTATACCATTTGACCGCCACATCCAGCGACGCGTGTTTTTCCGCGATCAGACCCGTGCCGTAACTGCTTACGAAAGACAAGGCCTCCTGACTTCCCAGAGAGATGGCTCTGCTGAAACACTCAAAAGAGAGGGTGATGTCCGGTTCATGCTTGGACGTTCCGGCGAACAGCCCCCGGCCCCAATCATACAGCCGCCCGGCGTCCTCCTGAGCATGGATCTCTTCCTTGGTGAGCTTCCACAAATTTCGCGTATCGTTGAACTGCACCTGAACATATTGCTGGCAGTTCGTTTCAACCGAGCACCGGATCGTGACAATTTCACAGGAATCGTTATTGACGGCCCTGAAACGATGCTCTCCGGCGAAATTGACCGGATAACGGAACGGATGCCATTCATCTTCGTCATCCGTCAAGGTCGCAATCTTGTCCCCGCACTCATACAAGTCACAGCTGTCCGCCTCCGTATAAAAGAGAAAGCATCCGACAACTCCGCCCCGGCTTTGGAACCGTTTGGTCAGTGACAGATTCGCCGGTTTGGATTTCAAGTAGCCTTGTTCAACGAAATACTTTTCATAGAACTCTTCGACCTCGCTGATTTCCAGGGACAAGGCCTGGTGAAGGGACAGATCCTTCATCTCCGGAGGCAAGTCCTTTCCATCCGGCATGCCGTACCCGTTCAACAGGATGGGAACGATGTTCTTTCCTTCGAGGCTCAAGGCATACATGACCTCCTTGCAGAACCAGTCCGTCTTATAAGGCTCCTCCCGCAGGCCGGCGTCCGAATCATTCCGGTCAGAAATGTCCTCGGCCGCGACAGGAATGCTCTCCTTGGAGGTCCGGTTGTCAAACCACGCACCCAAAGACTCCTCTTCCAGCAGGATGATGATGTCTGTCGCGTTGCTGATATGCTCCAGAAGCTGCTCGTTGAATCTTCCCGAACGCAACTCTTTCCGGTCAAAGAAAACATTATAGCCCTTCTGCTGAAGGAGCTCGTACAAATACGCCGCCGTGGCGCTTGAGGTTCCCTTCCGCTTGTAACTGATGAAAATATCGTATTTCATAGGTGGTTCAGGAAAACGGACTTACAGCTCCTCCCCCGCATTCAGCCGGGAAAGGAGCGCGCGGGTGTCGTCGAGGGTTTTGGGGAGAGGATGGGATTTGAGCCAGGCGGCCAGGTCGTCCTTTCGGGCCGGGAAGCGCTTCTGGAGACTGCGCTTGGTGATGGGAGAGACACCGCCTGCCTGGTAAAGGAAACAGGATTCGGACACGTGGTAGGGGTACTCCCGGGAGGATTGCAGGGTATGCATCATGCCGTCGGACTGGATCATGCCCACATTCCGGATGGCGCTGGTGCGGGTTTCGGTCCCGTAGGCGCCCTGCTTGACGTCGCGCAGAATCTCTACGTCACGCCGCAAGGCGACCGTCAGGTCGTCGGAAATGGGATAAAGCCGATAAAAGGCGCCGTCGATCCGGACGAAGACGATGTCGTCGACGACGACCCGGTTGATGTTGTCGGCGGCGGACGCGAGTTCCTGGTCCTTGTCCATGAAACGCAGCGTCTGGTCCGCGGCGCAGATGTTCAGGTTTCCCTGGGCAGGACCCTGGTCGGAGAAATAGACCATCCCCTGCCGGAATTCCGGCAGCAGGTAAAAGACATCGGAGGGTATATTGCCCTTGGCCTCCTGTCCGAAGGCGGATAGGCCCGCGAAAAGGGCCAGCAGCAGGAAAGTTCGTTTCATCGCTTTGCGGAGACGGGCCGGATCAGCCGGCCAATCTCCACAAAGATAGAACTTTTCGCGGAAAGATGAAATTACTTCCGGGCGGCCTCCTTCAGTCCGGCGCGCAGGTTTTCGATGACGGCCTGGGAGCTGTAAGTGGCGCCGGAGACGGCGTCGAGTTTCATGCCGGCGGCCTCGGCGGGCTTCTTGCCCACGACCGATTTCAGCAGTCCGCTCGCGAGGACCTGCTCGAAGAAGCGCGGCGTCTCGGTGTTCGGAAGCGCCTCGACGGAGGCGACGACACCGTCCACGACCGTGATTTTCAAGGGCGTGGGGCCGTCATAGCCGATCACGTCCTTGCACAGGTCGGTGGTGTTCACGACCAGCGTGTCGTGCTGAACTTTCTTGGCGGTCCGGGCGCCGCAGGCGCTGCTGACCAGTCCGACGGAAACGAGGAGGGCGGCGACGGCCGCCAGGAGCATCCATTTCTTCATGTTTGTCATAGTTTGGACGGCAAAGATAGGGTTTTTCCGGGAATTTGCCGATATTTGTCCAAACACTGACCGCCATGAAACGACTTCTCCTCTCCGCTCTCTGCCTGATCGCCGCGGCCGCCGCATGGGCCCAGGACAGCTTCGTCCACGAACAGTCCGACGGCTACGTCTGGCCCACGGACCCGCTGGTTCTCGAAAAGCTGGACCAGTGGCAGGACCTCAAGTTCGGCGTCCTGATGCACTGGGGCCTGTACAGCGTCCCCGGCATCGTGGAATCCTGGAACCTATGCAACGAGGACTGGGTCGTCCGGCCGGAAGGAACCACCTATGAAGGCTACAAGCAGTGGTACTGGGGGCTGTCGAAGGTGTTCAATCCGGTCGATTTCAACCCGGAGCAATGGGCCGATGTCTTCGAGGACGCGGGCATGAAGTACATGATCTTCACCACTAAGCATCACGACGGATTCTGCATGTTCGACTCGGAATACACGGACTTCTCCGTCGCCAAGGCCGGACCTTTCGCCTCCGATCCCAGGAAGGACATCGCGAAATATGTCTTCGACGCTTTCCGCCCGAAGGGTTTCATGATCGGCGCCTATTTCTCCAAGCCCGACTGGCACTGCGAATGGTTCTGGAACCCCTACTACGCCACCGCGCGCCGCAGCATCAACTACAATCCCGGCCTGCACCCCGACTGGTGGGACAATTACGTAGCCTTCACAAAGAACCAGCTCGGCGAAATCACCGGCGGCCGGTACGGACGGCTGGACATCCTCTGGCTGGACGGCGGCTGGATCACGGGTGACGAGGTGGGCCTGAACGAAATCCTTCCGGAAGCCCGCCGGGTAAGCCCCGGCCTCATCTGCGTGGACCGCACCATCCAGGGGCCGAACGAGAACTACCAGACGCCGGAGCAATCCGTCCCCGCCACCCAGCTCAAGCACCCCTGGGAGTCCTGCATGACCCTCGGCGCAGACTGGGGATGGACCCCGGACCCGCCCTACAAGACCGCCCGGCGCGTCATCGGCACCCTGGCTGAAATCACGGCGAAAGGCGGTGCGCTCGCCCTGGGCGTAGGCCCCACGCCGGACGGGCTCATCGAAGACAAAGCCGTCGTCATCCTGCGGGAAATCGGCGCCTGGCTCCGCCGGTGCGGCGAGGCCATTTACAACACCCGTATCACGGACCGTTACAACGACGGAAAAATCTGGTTCAACGCCTCCAAGGACGGCAAGACGCTCTACGCCGTCTACGCCCTCCCCGACGGAGAATCTCTCCCGGTCGAACTCACCTGGACCGGCAATCTCCCGAAGGGAAAAGTGACCGTCCTCAACAACGGCAGAAAAGTCAAAGCCGATGTCAAGGACGGTAAAGTGACGGTCAAACTCCCCAAGGGCCTCCCGGACGAACCCGTCGCCCTGAAGTTCAGCCTCTGACGGACCTTCTTCCGGCCGATTGGGGCGGAATCAATACTTGTTTCCCGGTCCGGTAATCTCTTCCTGCGTGATCTTTTCGCTGTCCATCGCATGCCAGGCATAGGCGATGTAGGCGACGACGAACGGGATGAGCAGGGACACCCAGAACATAACCTTCAGGGTGAAACGGCTGGAACAGCTGTTCCGGAGAGTCAGGGAGCTCTGCAGGTCGATGAGGGAGGGATAATAGGCCGTATCGCAGAATCCGGCCAGGAAGAAGACGCACATGACCACCAGGACGGCGCCGGGGGCGGCGAGCCAGAATCCCCGGCGGGTCTTCTTGAACGCGGTCCGGACGGTTCCGTACACCAGCCCCACCACGCCCGCGAGAAGCATCAGCATGACGCCCGGCATCTGGATGAGGTTGTAGAAATACTTGTTCGATTCCAGCGTCACGGTGCCGTCGGCCGTGATCGCGAATCCGTCTTTCAGCAGCAGGATGACAAGCCAGGTCACGAAACACACGAGGAAGGGGATGAAGACGATCTTGATGGTGCGGCGGGCCAGGTGTCGGATGCTTTTGCTGGACACGTTGGTGATGATGTACAAGGCGCCCAGAATGATGGTCAGGAACACCAGGGTCACGCCCAGAAGCACCGCGTGGGGCTGCGCCAGGGCCTCCAGTCCGTGCCAGGGACTGCCCCAGGTGCTGATGACCGGGGAGCCCGGATTCGCGATGGCGGCCTTGTCGACCGTGAACGGAGAGCCCGTGAAGAATGTGCCGACGGCCGTGCCCACAAGGAACGGGGCCAGGATGCCGTTGGCCATCAGGGCGATGCGGAAGCCCCTCGCGCCCAGCAGATTGCCTTTCTTGTGCTGGAACTCATAGGAGACCGCCTGGAAGACGAAGGTCACCAGCAGGAGCACCCACACCCAGTAGGCGCCGCCGAAACTGGTGCTGTAGAACAGCGGGAAGGAGGCGAAGAACGCCCCGCCGAAAGTCACGAGGGTGGTGAAGGTCAATTCCCACTTGCGGCCCGTGGAATTCAGGATCATCCGCTTGTGGTTCGTGTCCAGCTTGCGGCTGCCGAGGAGGACGTTGGCCCCCTGGACGAACATCAGCGCCACGAGCAGACCGCCCAGCAGGGCGATCAGCACCCACCAATAGTTTTGCAGGAAAGTGTATGTCATAGCCTAGTTTTCTGAGATTTGCGGCCCTTTCTTGATGGCGCCCAGCATGATCCGGATCTCGATGACGAGGAACAGGGCGAAGATGGCGAGGAAGAGGAAGAACGTCGTCTTCACGGCGCCCGCACTGAGGCTGGAGATGGCGACGTTCACCGGCAGGAGGCCCTGGATGGTCCAGGGCTGCCGGCCGACCTCGGCGACAATCCAGCCGCACTGGCCGCAGATGTACACGAGCGGGATGCACAGCAGCGCGACCCACAGCAGCCATTTCTGTTTCTCCAGCTTATCCTTCCAGGCGAGCCAGCCGTTGATGAGCATGACCAGCGCCAGCAGCATGCCGAGGCCGATCATGAGGCGGAAAGCCCAGAAGACGACGGGGACCGGCGGGATGACGTCCTCCGGCTTCTCCAGATGGCCGTAACCCATGTATTGGACGTTTTCGTCCAGAACCGCCCGGAATACGGCGGCGGAGTCGGGATATTCTTCCTTCAGATCGCGGTAGGCGGCCAGCGCGTCCAGCGCCTTGCGGCCGCGCGCCATCTTCTCCGCGACGGAAGGGATCACGTTGCCTTTATTGTCGGTGTAGCCTCGCAGGATGTCGTTGATGCCCGGGACGTAACCGTCGATGTCATGGGTGGCAAGAATGGACAGCATCCCGGGAATCTCGACGCCCGGGACGATGGAGAAGGGGGCGCGGCGGCCGCCGTCCTCCAGGCCCTCGGCCGCCGCCAGCTTCATCGGCTGGAATTCGGCCGCATGGACACCGGAAGCGTCGCCGGAAAGCATCACTGCGGCGGAGCCGACGAGACCGACGATCGCACCGATGATCAGGCTCTGCTTCGCGAACTTCTTCTCGCGGCCCTTCAGCATGTACCAGCCGCTCACGGCCACGACGAACAGGCCGCCGGTCACCCAGCCGCTGGTGACGGAATGGAAGAACTTGGAGACCGCGACCGGATTGGTGACCACCTCCCAGAAAGCCGAGGCCGACGCCATTTCACTCCGGACCGTATCCGGGTTGAAAGTCGTGCCCACGGGGTTCTGCATCCAGCCGTTGGCGACCAGAATCCAGAAGGCGGAGACGGTCGCGCCGATGCCGGTGAGCCAGGTCGACGCCAGGTGGAAGCGCTTGGAGACTTTGTCCCAGCCGAAGAACATCACGGCGAAGAAAGTGGCCTCCATGAAGAAGGCCAGGATGCCTTCGATGGCGAGCGGCGCGCCGAACATGTCGCCGACGAACCAGGAATAGTTGCTCCAGTTCGTTCCGAACTCGAATTCGAGGATGATGCCGGTGGCGATGCCCACGGCGAAATTGACGGCGAAGATCTTCATCCAGAACTGGGCGGTCTTGCGCCAGAAGTCGTCCTTTTTGACGACGTACAGCGTCTCCATAATGGCCATCACGAGCGCCAGGCCCAGCGTCAGGGGGACGAAGAGCCAGTGGTAGGCCGCGGTCATCGCAAACTGGAGACGGGACCAGAGGACTGTATCCATGGTTAATGAGTCAGGTTATAAGTTTCTGTGTTGTTTGTGGTGTGGCTGCGGGTCAGGTTCTCGCCGACGGTCTCGCTTTTTTCCGCGTCGGTCATGCCTGCCATGGCCGGACGGAAGAAGAAGACCTTGAGGACGGCGAAAAGGATGAAAAACTTCAGAATGACGAGCCAGATGAGCGGACGGCCCCAAGTCTGGTTCTTGAAGCCATCCCGGTAAAAATGCCAGACTTTTTTCAGCATCATGGTTATCGTTCCGTGTTTTAGGCAAATATAGCAATAGTTTTTCGGATATTTTTACTATCTTGTCAACCAGCATTAAAACTGAGCGACCCATGAAGAACAAACTCCTGAGCAAACTCAACGACATCACCAAGATCACCCGCCGTGCCGCCTTCTCCGACATGGAGCAGAAGATCAAGAAATACAAGTACGGCTCCGACGCGTTCATGCAGATCCTGGAAAGCCGCTACTCCTGCCACGCCTTTACGCACCACCCCGTCTCCGAAGCCAAGCTGCAGATGATCCTGGACGCCGGCCGGATGGCGCCGTCCGCCGCAAACCAGCAGCCCACCCGCATCTGGGTCGTCCGGAGCGAAGAGGCGCTCGCCCGCCTGCACCAGGTGCATCCCTGCTACGGCGCGCCGGTCGTCCTCATCGTCGGCTGCCGGAACGAGGAAGCGTGGGTCCGTCCGAGCGACGGCATCAACGCGGCGAAGACCGACGCCGCCGTCGTCCTCACCCACCTGATGCTCACGGCCACGGACGTGGGCCTGGCGAACATGTGGATCTGGGACTTCGATCCCGGCAAAATCCGGGAGGTGCTCCCCGAAACCCGGGAGCACGGCCTGTACGGCCTCCTGGCCATCGGCCATCCGGCCGCCGGCGAAGGAAATCCCACGGAGCTGCACGACCAGCGCAAACCCCTTGAGGATCTGGTCATCGAACTGTAACACCTTGAAACGGATTGAAGTAGTCGCGGCCCTCATCATCAAGGAGGGTCGCGTTTTCGCCACCCAGCGGGGCTACGGACCCTGGAAGGACTGGTGGGAGTTCCCCGGCGGGAAGATGGAGCCCGGCGAAAGCCGGGAGGATGCTCTGCGGCGGGAGATCTCCGAGGAGCTTTCCTGCGCCATTACCGTGGGCGGACTGCTGGACACGGTGGAATGGGACTATCCTGAATTCCATCTCACGATGCATTGTTTCCTTTGCACGCTGGAAGGGGAGGCGCCGCACCTGAATGAACATGAAGCGGCGCGCTGGCTCTCCGCCGGCGAACTGACGTCCGTCAACTGGCTGCCGGCCGACTACGGCCTGCTGCCCCTTTTGTCCGAACATCTATGAGAGTGGTGATCCAACGCGTGCTGGAAGCCTCCGTGTCCATCTCGGGCGCGGTGACGGCCGCCATCGGCCCGGGCCTGCTGGTGCTGCTGGGCATCGGCGAGGAGGACGGGCGGGAGGACATCGACTGGCTGGTGCGGAAAATCACCGCCCTGCGCATCTTCGATGACGACGCGGGGGTGATGAACCGGAGCGTCGTCGATGTGGGCGGCGGCATCCTGGTCGTCAGCCAGTTCACTCTGATGGCCTCCACGAAGAAAGGCAACCGCCCCGCCTACATCCGCGCCGCCCGGCCGGAAGTGGCGGTGCCCTTGTACGAGCAGTTCTGCGCTGTTTTGTCTGAAGCTTTGGGCAAGCCCGTCCCCACCGGCACCTTCGGCGCCGACATGCAAGTGGCCCTGGTCAACGACGGGCCCGTGACGATTTGTATCGACACGAAGAATAAGGAATGACAAGCTTGGACTTGCCATTCCTGAGGAGGTCGAAGACCGACGTTTTATTTTCCTAGAATCAATCGGACACTCCCCACCGCCAGCAGCACCTGCGCGGCGAGGTAGGTGAGCATGACCACGAAAGAATGCAGGGGGAAAGACATCACCCCGAAGAGGTCCATCGCGATGCAGGAATCGGAGAAAGTGAACAGGAGCGCGCCGAGGAGAAGGATCCACCAGGCGCCCCGACGGCCTTTCGGCATCCGGATGACACCGGCCAGGGCGCTGAAAATCAGCAGCATCAGCACGAAGCCGTAGATGACCATCGGCACCAACAAATCGCCCGAGACGCCCAGAACCCTGATCAGGCCCAGCTCGGCGGCCGCCATCAGCACGACGGCGATCGCCCAGATCCAGACCGACAGGCCCCTCCATGACAGTCCGCCGAACAAGCTCATATAGAAGATGTGGCCGATGAGGAAAGCGGCCATCCCTCCCAGGAAAAACTGGACTCCGTCCGGAATGAGCAGGATGTCGCCGGCGCCGCCGAACAGCTGCGCCATGAGCAGGAAAGCGATTCCGCCCCCGTCATCTTCATAATGATCCCGGCCCAGCAAGTATGCCAGCGTCGTCACGGCCAGGAGCGGCAGCAGGGCCGGCTTTACGGTGTCGGCCAGGGCCGGAGCCCAGATCCTCCCGATGAGACTCAGGATGCAGGCGATGACGAAGAAGGCGCCAGGGAAGTACCAAACGTCGGTTTTACGCATAGCTGTTCTGTTTTGGGCTTGCAAGATAGCCATTCCTTATGAATAATCCAATGAATAGTCCGTTTGCAACCCGGTTGCGGACGGGAGCGCGTATCTTTGCGGCAGAAAATGACGAATATCATGATACACGAAGAGCATCATCACCATCACGAAGAGCACGAATGCCACTGCCACGAACATGAGCATGAGCACGAACATCACCATCATCACGAAGAAGGCGGCGTAAAGGAGAGCATCGTCAAAATCGCCCTTGCGACCGTGCTTCTCATCGCGGCGGTTCTCATCGAGAAGAAGACCGGCTGGCCCACCTGGGCATACCTGCCGGTTTACCTCGTCCCCTACCTCATCGTCGGCTGGGAAACGCTGCAGGAAGCAGCCGAGGCGCTACTGCATGGCGAGGCGCTGGACGAGAACTTCCTCATGAGCGTGGCGACACTCGGGGCCCTCGCCATCGGCTTCCTGCCGGGCGCCGAGACGCAGTTCCCCGAGGCCGTGTTCGTCATGCTGTTCTTCCAGGTGGGCGAACTCTTCGAAGGCGTCGCCGAAGGGCGGAGCCGGAAATCGATCTCCCATCTGATGGACATCCGCCCCGATACCGCCCATGTGGAACGCGACGGCGCCGTGGTGACGGTCAAGCCCGAAACCGTCATGCCCGGGGAGACCATCGTCATCCAGCCCGGGGAGAAAGTGCCCATGGACGGTGTCGTCCTGGAAGGCAAGTCCAATCTGGACACGGTCGCCCTCACGGGTGAAAGCGTCCCCCGGGGCATCGGCCCGGACGATGAAATCCTGTCCGGCTGCGTGAACCTCTCCGGCGTCCTCCGCGTCCGCACGACGAAGGCGTTCGGCGAATCCACCGCCGCGAAGATTCTGGACCTCGTGGAGAATGCGGCGGAGCACAAATCCAAGAGCGAAAGTTTCATCACCAAATTCGCGAAGGTCTATACGCCCGTCGTCGTGGGCCTGGCCGTTCTGCTGGCCCTGGTTCCGTCCCTCATCACGGGCGAGTGGGCCACCTGGATCTACCGGGCGCTGATGTTCCTGGTGGTGTCCTGCCCCTGCGCACTCGTCATCTCCGTGCCGCTCACCTTCTTCGGCGGCATCGGCGGAGCCTCCCGCAAAGGCATTCTCGTGAAAGGTTCCAACTTCCTGGACACGCTCAGCCGCGTGAAGACGGTGGTCTTCGACAAGACCGGCACGCTCACCGAGGGCGTTTTCGAAGTGACGGCCGTCCATCCCGAGTTCATCGACGAAAAGGAACTCCTGCACCTGGCCGCCCATGTGGAACGCCACTCCACGCACCCCATCGCCGCGGCCCTGCGGAACGCCTATCCGGACGAGCAGGACGACTGCGTCATCACCGATGCCGTCGAAACGGCCGGCCACGGGGTCATCGCTTCGGTCAATGGCCGCCGCATCGCTGTGGGCAATGAGAAACTGATGACGCTGGAGGGGGCCTTGTCGCACCCTTGTGAACTCAAGGGGACCATCATCCACGTGTCCCTCGACGGAGTCTATGCCGGCCACATCGTCATCTCCGACCGCGTCAAGGCCGATGCGGCCGAGGCCGTCGCCGCCCTGCACCGCGCCGGCATCCGGCGGACCGTCATGCTCACGGGCGACCAGCCGGAGATCGCCGCCGCCGTCGCAGCCGCCACCGGCGTCGACGCCTGGCACGCCAACCTCCTCCCCGCCGACAAAGTCGCGCTGGTGGAAGCGCTTCTTGACGAAACACAGCATGGCGAGGCCGCCATCGATCGTCATTCCGGGCTTGACCCGGAATCTCACGCCCCCGCCGGCGCCCTCGCCTTCGTCGGAGACGGCATCAACGACGCCCCTGTCCTCGCCCGCGCGGACCTCGGCATCGCGATGGGCGCCCTCGGCTCCGACGCGGCCATCGAGGCGGCCGACGTCGTCCTGATGGACGACAAGCCCTCGAAGGTGGCCGAAGCCGTCCGCATCGCCCGCCGCACGCTCTCGATCGCCCGCGAGAACCTCGTCTTCGCCATCGGCATAAAGATCCTCGTCCTCCTCCTCGCCGCTTTCGGCCTCGCCACCCTCTGGATGGCCGTCTTCGCCGACGTAGGCGTCACCGTCCTCGCCGTCCTCAACGCCATGCGCGCGCTGAGGGTGTAGGGTGCATTTCTCCACGCTGTTCAGCACGGCGTGGAGAACGTTTTTCTATCTATTTGTTCTCTCCGCCATGCTGGAGCACGTAGCAGAGAACGTTTTAGCAGGTTTTTGTTCTGCCTCACGTGCTTCTTATGGATTGTATCGTTTGGAGCGAATCGCCTGCGAGAGGACGTGGGCGGGAACGAACAACACTTGAGACAAGGTCTTGGCATCCAGCCGGTATTTCCGGTTCAGATGCGCGGCCATGCGACATTTGTCATCGGAAGAAAGATCGGAGAGCGGACAGCCTGATTTCATCAATTCCATATCGACAATAACCCGGGCCTCTTCCAGGGTGAACGAAATCTCCTCCCCTGCCTGGTCCGCGATTTCGACGAACGCTTCATAATCCTTCACGAGCCGCGTTTCGTATTCCGTCGCGGTGGGGAACACTTTGTACAATACGTCCGTATCGACAAACCCTTGTGGAAGGGCCATTCCCAAGCCGGGATGAATCAGGCGGTCAGGCGGGATGGGCAGCAAGGTGTTGAACATCTTCCTCAACGCGCGCCTGGACAAATCTCCCGCCCGGACGGTTTCGAAAAGACGGAGGACACTGGAATGGAATGAAAAGGACGACCCGAACAGATAGCTTCCGGGACGGATATTCCTGACCATGGATGCGTTACGCCCGATATAAACGACATTCTTTTGCATTTGTTTCTCGTCCTCTATCGGAATCAGGCGGAAATCATAGTCATCCGGAAGCGGTGGATGGCCATCCTGGCGCAGGCGCCTGTTGATCCGCCGCTTGAGATAGTCGAAAACGGCCACGCAATCAGCACCCCGGCCGGAAAGAAGGAGGTGAAGATGGCTTCGCATCACTTCATATGTATGCACTTTCACCGGGAAGAGCAATTCCAGAAGAGAAATCGCATTCACCACATAAACATATTCTCCTTCATCGTGGCATATCTTCCCGTTTTTCCAGCCGTCCGTGCACAGATGATAGTATCCCTTCTTCCACTTTTTGTATTCGGCTCTTCTTTTCTGTCTTTTGTCCATGGTGCTTTGTGTTTTGATGCCCGGCCGACGCTTGCTTCTTTGAGGAGAAGCACGACGGGGCGAGCGTTTTTCTTGTTTTCCGTTCTTTCACACGTGCTGCAGCACGGCGCGGAGCGCATCTATATGGCAAATCGTTCTTTCTTGCGTGCTACACGACTGGTTTTCTTCATTCGTCATCTAATCGGTCTACACGCTGGCGCAGTGGGTGACGTCTGGTACTAAGGCACGGCTCAGAGAACGGTTTAGTGGGTTTTTGTTCCCTCACATGTGCTCCGGCATGGCGGAGAGAGCACTTTGGGGGCAAATTGTTCTCTCACGCGTGCTACAGAAGCCGCCGTCATCAAGGCCCGCCGGAAGGAGTGCCTTCCACGGCAGCGAGGGTGGCGACGGAAATGCGGGCTGACGTGTGAGGACGCAGGGCGGCATAGCAGGCATATAACGTAGATCCGGTCGTGAAGGTGTCGTCCACCAAGAGGATATGGCGGGCCGATGCGAGGACCGCGCGGGGAGATTCCGAATCAGGTTTGAGGGAAACGCCCTGGAATTGCCTGGGAAACAAGGCTTTACGCAGGCGGAAGTTGAAAGGGAAACGCTCCGGAACCAAAAAGGCGGAGGCAACGTTTCGGGCTTTTTGCTCGACGGAGAGGCGGGTCTGGGTGCGGGTGCGACGGGCGCGGATGAGGAGTTCGGGACGGCAGGCCGGCGGGGTGGCCGGGCTGATGCGATTCCCGGTCGAGCCGGGAATGACGGGAGAAGACGCGACTCCGGGATGGGAGGGTCCGGAAGCAAACGCATCGGCCATGGCGCGGGCGAGGATTTCGGCCTGGTTGTACCCGCGGGAACGGCGGCGGGTCCAGTGGAGGGGGACGGGGATGACGAGGTCGACATCCTGGAAATGTGGGGCGGCGGCGAGCCGGCGGCCGAGGAGGGTGCCGTAGAATCGGCCTATTTCCATGTTCTCGTGGTACTTCAGGGCGCGGGGGATGTTCCGGTAGTCGCCCTTGTAGATCATCAGGGCGGCCGCATAGGCATAGTCCATGGGTTCGATCCCCCGATGGCGCTCCAGCACGGCGTTGAAGCGGTCGGCCAGAGGGTTGTGGGCCTGGAGCCAGTTGCGGGTGTATGGGAGGTCGGCGGCGCAGGCGAGGCAAAGGTGCCGTTCGCGCAGGCCCAGGGTGCGGCCACAGACAACGCAGGTGCGCGGCATGATCAAGTCGCCCAGGGCACGGGCCCGGTACAGCAGTTCGTCACGCCATTCAAGGATGTGGTTTTTCCATCGATTCATCTTTTCCTCCTGTTCTTCGTTCCGCCCGAAATGAGATGCGGGGCTTCCGTCTGCCAACGATCCGCCCGAAGTAAGCGGGGACGGCGGTCCGCCCCCTTGGGTGGGTGGGGGTCAAAGATAAGGGGTGAAAATGAAAAACAACACAGGTTGTTGACAACTTGTGTTGTTTCACTATGCCATTTAACGTTTCCT
>JAEEGH010014182.1_pt1 | contig 17530 bp, 10 predicted proteins | sample 9134181 | NCBI WGS metagenome assembly JAEEGH01 (sample SAMN16246544, study PRJNA631951) | gut metagenome | biome: gut microbiome; feature: rumen; material: DP-attached | host: Bos | place: Iran: Karaj | collected 2018-10
TAAACTTACTGATAAAGTGGCTGTGAGAAGAAAAAGCAAAGTAGTTTCCTATCATAGCCGGGGTATAATCTGAGTTCATAAGCATATTGCAGGCTGCTTCTATCTTTAGCTTCATTATATATGTATAAACTGTAATGCCAGTTTCTTTTTTAAAAAGCTCGCACAAATAAGATTTACTTACATTTAGATATTCAGCAAGAACATCCAGCTGTATTTTTTCATTTAAATGATTATAGATATAATCTGTTGCCTGAATAACAGTTTTGGACAATCCTGTCTTTTTTCTGATTTTCTGCATACGTTCTGTAAAATCATAAATAACTTCTCTATGAATAGCAGATAATTCTTCAAAGGAGGCACATAAATCCAGTTCCTGAATATAAATATCACTTAGTGTGTATGCTGTTTCGCTGGGCATTCCACCTTCTATACAAAAACGGGTAATAAGGGCAATTGTAACTATAAGATGATACTTTACATTTCTTAGAGGATTATTTGAAAGCTTACCCATACCTGCAGTATCAAGAGGCTTCATGTGCTTTTTAAGACTTTCGAAATCTCCGTTTTTTACTGCATCATAAAAGGTCATTTCATTATCAAAAGGAAGATGAAAGTTGGCATTTTCCTGTTGAAGAAACAACTTATGTGATAGTATTTTTTCCTTAGAATCCATGATTATTCAATATATCAGAATATCACACAGAAATACTATTATTTTTACAAAAAACTACGAATATAGTGTTATTTAACGTTACATTTTAATATTATTCACATAAATACAGATATAAAATCACTTCTATAATAGCGGTGGTGTAATCAAAACCACTGTAAAAGTGAGGACTAAATGAAAAAAACAACTGTATCGGTACTTACAGCTGCTGTTGCACTTACAGTGCTTGCTGCTGGCTGCAAGAAATCTGAAGGTTCAAAGAAAGCCGGAGCAAAGGTTCCTGCTGGATATGAATCTGTAACAATTGAAAAGGGAAAAGATGGAAAAACTCTTGACCTTGGTGGAATTGATGTAATTTTGGCAGACTGGTGGTCTGGTCCAGATGCAGAAGCTGGTGAACCAACATCTGCACAGAATGCAGCTGAAAGAGCTTGGCATGATTGGACAGAATCTACATACAATTATAACATTACACAGAAAGAGCTTGGAGCTGGATGGGACAATCACCCACAGGACGTAGCTAACTTCTGTATGACAGGTGGAGATGAAAACTACGTTTTCACTATTGATGCACGTTCAGGAATTACAGGTCTTAAATCTGACCTTTTCTTTGATTTGTCTACACTTGAAAGCATTGACTGGTCTAAAAAGAAGTGGGATCAGGGTGTAAAAAACATGCTTACAAAGGGTTCTTCTTTCTATGCAATGAGAGCACTTGTTCCAGAGCCACGCGGTGGTGTTTTCTTCAATAAGAGACTTCTTGAGGAATCTGGTATTGATCCAGAAGAACCATACAACTTGCAGAAAGCAGGAAAATGGACATGGGATACATTCGAGCAACTTCTTGCTAAATGTACTCGTGACTTGGATAACGATGGTATTCCAGATACATACGGTATGGCTAACTCTTCTACAGAGTTCGTTCCACTTGCTGCAATGTCTAACGGCGTTCCAATGATTGGAAAGAACGCAGAAGGAAAATTTGTAAACAATGTTGGAAACGACGCTGTTCTTGAAGCTCTTGCTTGGTGTGCTCACCTTTCACAGAACTATGAAATGCCACAGCCAGAAGGATCTAACTGGGACTGGATTTACCCAGCATTCATCAATGGTCAGGTTGCTTTCCAGGCTGATCAGGAATACAACGCTCAGTTGAACGGACGCTACCAGGCTCTTAAAGATGACTGGGGATTCGTTTGCTTCCCTCTTGGACCAAAGGGTGATGGAAAATACCGCACACTCCACAACGACAACATGTATGTAATTCCTTCTTGCTACGATGCAGAACGCGCTAACAAGATTGCAAAAGCATTTGACTTGTGGACAGACCCTACTCCAGGTTATGATGACGGTGATTCATGGAAGGAAGGATACTACGCTTGCTTCCGCGATCCACGCGCTGTTGATGAAACACTCCAGCTTATGCTTGACAGCCCTAACCCACGCTATGATACTTTGATTCCTGGTATTAACTACATGGGTGATGTAATTTGGGTAACATACCCAGGTTATGTAACTCCACAGCAGGCTTACGAAGAAACAAAGAACAGCTGGCAGGCACTTTTGGATGACGCTAATAACTGGTAATGTGTAAGGCCGCTGGCGGCCGGTGTTCAATAGCAAACCGTTAAGAAAAACGCGAAAGCGTTTTTTAGGTTTACCACATTTTCCTTTTAGTAAAGATGGGCTTCCGATTCTGGTTTTTCTTGAATCGGAAGCCCTTTTTTGTTATTCTATTAAAGTATTTTTATTTGAGGTAATATTATGAAAACAGCAGCAGTTTTTTTTGCAGATGGATTTGAAGATGTGGAAGCCCTTACTCCGGTAGACTATCTTAGACGCGCAGGCGTTCAGGTTATTACAGTTGGTGTAAAAGGAAAGCCTTATAACGACTCTATGATTGTTACAAGCTCTCATGATGTAAGAATTATTACAGACTGCAGTCTTGAAGCATATTTAAGACAGTATGGAGAAAGTACTCCAGACTGTGTACTCTGTCCGGGTGGTTCAAAAGGTGCAGAAAATCTTTCTGAATGTACTGAACTGCTTGCTCACCTTGATAAGGCCTGGTCTGACGGCAAAATTGTTGCTGCAATTTGTGCAAGTCCTGCTGTAGTTTTAGGCAAAACTGATATTCCACACGGCAAAAACTGGACATGCTACCCTGGAATGGACAAGGAATCTAATCCTGAATATGTGGGAATGTATGTAAATAAGCCTTTTGTAACAGACGGAAATCTTGTAACTGCCCGCGGAGCCGGTGCTAGTGAAGAATTTGCTATGGAACTTGTACGGCTGCTTACAGATGACGCAACCGCACAGAAAATTAAGACTGGAACTCTTCAGAGATAGAATTTATCTGTGAAGACAGTCCTTTAATTTCATCTTGTATACTAAGGAGGATGGCGACATCCTCCTCTTTTTCTGATTGTACAGAAGCACCTTCCAAAAGCATTTGAGAGATTTTAAGGCCAAGTTCTTCATACTTGCAGTCTCTTTTTGTTTCCAGCTGATGAATTGTAAACTTTTTTACGCCCTTATCACTTAAATCCTGGGCTTTTGCGCCAGCCTTATCTAAAGCCTCTTTAGAAGCCTTTGCACTCTTATTGAATAATTCTTTTATTTTTGTTCCAAAATCGCTTGTATCCATATTAAATCCTCTTTATGGCAAGAAGTGTAAGGTCATCAGACTGTTCATCTTCCTGCATTTGATCGTAATCTACATAGTGTCCGCCGGTGGAATCATCAGATTTTTTAGCGGCATATACTTCATATTTATTAAAATACTTAAACAGACATTCGTCAATCTTTTTATCCACTTTTATATAATCGGTGGCCTGAACGTCTGGAGACTTATAGAGGCGGAAAACCTTTTCTATGGAAGCAAGAGCCAAAATAGAATCTTCTAGGCTACCCTGACCTTTTGAGAAGTCAAAGATAAGCTCTTCGTCAGGGTTCGGGTTAGAATCTTTGGTGAGTTCATATGGCTGCCTGTTATAAACGGCTTCTATAATTGCCTGAACGCGCTCTGGTCCAAACTCTTCTTTGGAATCTTCTTCCTTAATTTCTATTTCTTCTTCGTGAGTTTTTGGATTTGTCTTACGAACCTGAACTTCTTCTTTTATAACAGAATAGTCGGGGTTTCTGCGGCGACGGGTAGATTCTTCTATACCGTCGGTGTAAAGATAGAGAACGTCTCCATGTTCAAGAATTGTTTTTTCAATCTTAAAGCCGCCCTTCATATCTACCAGGTCAGAAGTAAATACACCGGCAGTAGGAGCTGAAGCTAAGGTCAGCTGTTTCATCGTCCTATTTTGCGCGTCGTAAATGTGGACAATATTATCTCCGGCATTACACATGTAAAGCTCCCCTGTTTCTACATTTAAGAGGCAGACAATAAGGGTTGCAAACTTACCTTTGAGTCCCAGGGCTTCTATAAAGTCATTTATCTGAGAAACAAGGTCATTAAAGCGCACTCCGTTTTTGCGGTAGTTCCAGCTCTGGAAGTAGCGGCGGAAAATTGTTGCAACAACAGTCATAATGATAGCTGCAGGAATACCGTGACCAGAAGCGTCGCATTTAATAATTACAAACCACTGATTGTCCAGTTTTTTATAGTCAAAGTAGTCTCCGGAAACACCAGATTCACCTTCGTAGTAGCCGAAACATTCCAGATGCTCGTCTTTATACTGGGCAAAAGAAGATTTATCACGGCCGTTAGCCTCAAGAGAAAGAGGCAGAAAGGCCATCTGCACGGCTTTACCGTCCATAACAAGAGCCTCTTCTTCTGCATTCGCAACAAGTTCCCGCGTCATGTTATTGACCGCAGTCCCAAGACGCCCAATCTCGTCCTTAGACCGAATCTGCACGTTGCGCCCCTTCAAATTAGCTTTATTTTTTGTGCGACCGACAAGATTTACATGAGCTTCAAGTTTTTTTATAGGCCTGACAATCAAAGAAGCAAAAATATAAGAACCGATAATTCCTACAAGAGCAGCACCGGCGGCCATTATAAGGCTGCGCAAAATAATGTTTTTAATTTCTTTTTTAAGGGCATCTACAAGGCTTTGAGTAGAAAGTTCCAGATAAACCAGAGCATGCACATAATTATTTGAATTTCCTTTGCGGTAAATTACCGGCCGATAAAAAACATAATCAGTATTATTAAGAGAAAAATCAAAATAAGGATATGAAGCGGCAGCGTTCTTGGAATAATCAGAAAGTTCCTTATCCAGCATATTGCGCAAATCTACAATTACACCAGAAATGCGGTCTGCTTCTGCCTGATCCACAGACAGAGGCGATGCATAAAGTTCGTTTGCCTGCAGTGAAAGAGCTTCAATTTCATCAGAAATTTGGCGCTCCTTTTCTGCAATCTGATTGTCCAGCTGCGATAACTGTGCAGTTATATTACAGATAACTTCATCGTTTATAGACGATTCTCCGTACATGAGCGTGTAGCCATCAGACTTAGAAAGAATATCCGGGTCGTTAGTAGCCCAAATGTAGTTTAAGTTTTCTGAAGACGAAGAGTTTTGAGGCTGGCCCAGAATTGTAATGTATTTTACTTCGCTCATGGCGTCTTTCTGGCCAGGAAGAGCGGTAAGTTCCAGAAGATTATTAGACGGGAAGAAGTTTTTTACTCCCGAACAAAGGCTTTCCAGAAGTACATCTACGCGGTTTTGAAGTCCATCTGCCATAGTCTGAGACTGAATGCGAACTACATTGCGCCCGTTCTGTACAGTTACAACAAGAACAAGCATTACCGCAAGAAGATAAGTATAGCGGATAAGTTTTCTCTTTAAGCTTGGCTGTTTTTCGCGTTTTTCCTTTTTAACAGATGACATAAGCACTCCTGCGTTAATAAGAGTTAGAATTAGGAATATCAATATAAGGGCCGCAAAGAAGATGACAAGGGCTGTCATTACAGAATTTGCGGAAACTATGTAGTTGTAATGTCTAAAGTTAGAAGTTACCCCAGTCTCGTAACGGTATGGAGCTTCAATTTTGACTGTACCGTTCTGGGTAATGTTCAGAATATTATCGCTAAAATAAAGGCCGCGATCTGTGTGATAAAGACCAATTTTGTATAGTCCAGGTTCAACTTCCGGCGGAACCACCACTCCACTGATAGAAGAATCTGCACTTACTTTATAAGAGCCTTCTTCCAAAGAAAGCATATAGTCATAGGGCTCAGAGCCATCACGGTCTATATAAATACGGCTGATTGTACCATCGTAGGTAAAACCGGCGCCCTTTAACTGCAAAAGAAGCTCACCAGTTTCTGCCTTGGTCTGTTCAACTGACGAAATATAAGTTTCCGGCTGGAATTTATTTAAGATAACAATAGAAGTAGCCTGTTCGCTTACGTTTCCAACAGCGTCTATAGCCCAAACAGTAAGGGCGTAGACACCATTGTCCATTCCATAGAACTTTCTTGTACGGCGTCCGCTTGCTTTCTGACTCTGGTTAAAACTACGGCGCTTGGAAGCAGCACGGGAATATTTTTTTTCAAGTGATTGCTTCGTTGCCGCAACCTGAGATGCAGAAAGTTTCATAGGATGCTTGCGCGAAACTGCTATGTTTTTTGGAATATCTCCCAGATAGTCCAGCCTGTAAGTATAGGAAGCGGCATCATCAGACAAAGAAGGAGCCCAGTCCAGAGAGAAAGTATTAGATTTTACAAAACCATACTTGTCTGTATCAGAAATCTTAATTTCAGGCGGCAGAGGCGGAGTTAAATCCAGGTAATAAGGAATGATTGCAGGTTCAGACCAGTTTCCTGCATAGTCTACAACCCTTGCGGTAAGATAATAGGTACCATCCTCACTGGCCTTTACAGTAACCACATTGTCTTTTGTAAAATTACGGATACTGCGTTCCGGCGGGACAGACATGTCTTTTTCCCAGGTATAAGAATAACCTGCAATGTTAGAAGAATCTTCCGGGAAAAGCATGCGGATTTTTACAGTCTGGTTTCTGGAAGGCTTTCCTTTTTTATAAGATACAGGCGCAAAAGAAGGCGGCAAAACTGTGGTATCTGGAAGCAGAAGAACTATTGAGTTCTTACTTGCAGCACCGCTCGTAGTGGTCTGCTGCCAGATAAAAGAAAGGTTTCCGTCCTGGAATACCAGAGGTGAAGAAAATGTATTTGCGTACTGGTTTTCTGCAAGGGCAGTTTCTTCCCAGATGCCGCCGGTCATTTTGGCAAGGTATACGGAATCTTTTCCGCGTCGTGAGTCGAACCACTGGGCGTAAAGGTTATTTTCATGAATAAAGAGGATTGCCCTGCTGGCACTACCCTTGCCGGCAACTGTCTGGGCTGTACCCTTCTCTATGGCAGAATACTCTGAGTTCAGTTCTGCTACCCAGATGTCGGCCGATGACGAGGTAGAGCGTTCCCAAGCGACGTAGGCGGTATTGTTATAGAGGGCCAGATATGGGCGCTGGTTCTGGTAGTTGTAGAAGCCCTGCTTGTCGCGCGGCGGCAGGGAATTTTCGTCTGTAAGAAGTGCTGCAGGACTCCAGGAGCCGCCGGAGTTCTGCTTTGTAATATAAAGCTGGTAAGAATAGCGGCTTGTTACCCCTGAAGAATACTGGGTCTGGAAAACTACAACATCTCCTGCAGCAGTTGGAAGCAAAAATGGAGAAAAAGAATTGCGCAGATTTGCAGAGGGCTGGAAGAGACTAAAGCGGGACCAGTTTTTTCCGTCTTTAGATTCTGCTGTATAAATAGAAAAGGATTCTTCATCTCCAACAGAAGAAAAGATTCTTAAACTTCCACTTGAGGTTCTGTAAATTCTTGGGGCCAGCATTGGCACAGAGGTTTGGATTTTGTTTTCTGTAAAGGAAGCCCCTCCGTCTGTGGAAATATAAACAGAAAGGTATTTTTCATCTGCGCCTACTGCTACGGCGATGGTACCATCAGCCATAACTGCTGTAGAATACAAATCTGGAACAGCTTCGCCCGAAAAAGAAAGAGGCCCTGCAAAGCGGGAACAGTCTGTGTAATTTTCTGGAGAATAATAATGGCGCGCAGAAAGATAGAGAACTTTTTTTGAAACGTCTATCTCTTCCCAAAAAACAAGGGCGCCATCATTCAGCTGTAAGACAGAAGGGAATCTGGAATCTGTTTTTGTAATGGCAAGCGGATTTTCCCAGTAGAATTCAGTTGTAAAAGCAGGCATAAGCGCGCCAAGCAAAAAAAGCAGGCTGCAGGTGAGGACTTTTATAATTTTTCTGAACTCATATACCATCTTCTTATTCATACGATTTTCACGTCCAAAAATCAACTGCGCGCCTCAATTTTTACAATCAGATCTTTAATTTTCTGAATATTCTCGTTTTGAGGCTTTTTTAATATCTGATTAACCAGAGCCCTTGCACCAACTACGTTATTACTCTGCAGACGCTGTACTGCAAGCTGGTAGAGGCGCTCTTCATCTGTAGAAAGAACAGGCAGTGTGTTGCCGCCTATTTTTGTTGTAATTGTATCTTTTAAGGCTATGGCAGTTTTATCATTTGGCAGCATTCCAAGGGCTTCATCTACAAGAGCAAGGGCTTTTTTCAGCGCCGCTGTATCATTACCGGCCTTGTTATAAGCTGTCTGAGCCTGGGTAATAAGCTTCTTTGCACTGTTTTCGCCAGTTTTTGTTACCGGCTTTTGTCTAATTCCAATTTCTATTTCTACCTGGTAAATAAGGTCTTTCAAGCCCCTGTAATTTGGTTCCAGCTCGTAATAGTCTAAAAGATTTGCATAACCTTCCTGCCTTGTATCTGCCTTCTGGCACATAAGGCGGGCTGCTTCTATTTTCTGTGAGAATTCTTCATTAAATTTCTGAGGGTCCAGTTCTCGGTTAATTTTAAGTGTGAGTATTGCCGCCTGCTGGTTCAGAGGATACACATACTGAACCTTTCTTATGCTTGCAAGCGCAGACTTAAAGGCATCTTCCGCACCTTTTGTGTCTCCGCTTTTCAAAAGTGCGCAGCCTTCGTCATAATACTGGTTGGAAATATTCAAAAGCTGAGACATTTCCGGATACTGTGGTGCCGACGGGACAATCACCCGTCCTGTATTCATAGAAAGCGCTGTCTGAACAAAAACAAGAAGGCTTTTTATTTCTTCATCTTCCGTTACGTTTGTAACTGCCCAGCGGGTCTTTGCTTCATTCAGATATTTTTCTGCATCATCAAAGCGGCCGTTAAAATATGCATCTTTTGCCCTGTTTTTAAGGTCTCGCACATCTCTTACAACAACTTCATTTTCTGCCTTTGTAATTTTATCGCCTAGGGCAAGCAGTTTTTTATCTACCCCAGAAGAAAAGGCTTCATCATCCTGGTTCATAAGAGACTCGTTGTACTTAGAAAGGGAATCCTGCAGCTTTTTTCTTGCCATTGTAAAGTCATTTTTACTTAAAGCGTTTTCTGCTTCAGAAAAACGAACGTCGCCTTCGTTGCGGGCCAACTGTGCCGCAGTAACTTTTTTAGAAGCAAGACTTTCTGCCGCATCCAGTTTAGAAAGAATTTCTGTTAGTTCTGCCCTCTTTTCTTCAAAAAAGGCAATGGAGCCATCAACTACCTTTTTAATATCCTGGTCGTCCTTCCACTGTTTATGAGCCCTGAAATTTTCTGTCATATCAGAAGAAAAGCCGTCCAACTCTAAAATGCTGCGGTTAATTGTTTTTTTTGCATACGTTGCAAAAGACACGGCAATTCCAGGATAGGTATACTTAATTCCAAGCCCCAGGTCGTCCTCTTTTTTGTACAATTCCGCCGCAAAAGAAATGTCATTTTTAATCTTAGCAATTTCTTCTGCAGAAAGCCTTGCATCAAGCCCATCCTGGTAGCTATTTACAGCAGTATAGTATGATTGCCCAGTTGTCACAAACTTTTGGGCCCGATGACTAAAGGCCGCGCCAATTTCCTGCCAGACTGAACTCAAAATCCCTGCAGACTGGGTAAATGCGTAATCAAGCCGGTTTTCATAAAGGGCCGCAAGACCATCCCAGGTATCATATTTTTTCTGATTATATTCCTGAGCCCACTCTACACTGCTAAGTTCCTGCTCACTTCTAACGCCCAGCATTCTTGAAATATCCACGATAGAAGAAAACATACGCTCTATCATTTCGTCATCAGAAGAATCGTTATCCTGCAGGCTGGCAAGCATTTCTTTCATTCTAAGGTTCAGAGAATCTATATCCGAGCAAACTTTGGTAAGCATTAAAGCGCCGTTTTCCAGATTATCAAGATAAACGGTCTTTACATAATATTCTGTCAAAGGATTAGCTATGCCCGCTTTACCATCGCCCTTTGAAATATCATAAAGCTGGACTACATTTTTTTCTAATTCTACATATTTCTTTACGTCCAGAACATAAACATCTGTAATCTGCTTTTCATAGTCGCCGTATTTCTTTTCCAGCATAGCAAAAACAGCCTCGTTCATATCTGCAATATACTCGTTCCAGCAGCGGTCCATGGCGCCAAGCATACCAGAATCCTTCAAAGAAGAAAGACCTGTTATAAATCTGTACAAAAACGGCAGGTAAGAAGCATCTGTAACATCACCATCAAGTTTCTGAAGCTCCAGAAACTGATTGTTCAGTGCCTCCGAAGCTTTATAGACTTCTCTTCGGAGCGAATAATATGCCGCTAATCTGTTTTTTATATCCTGAAAGCGGACCATGGCATCATCATACTGGTCTGAATTAACAGCTTTAACAAAGGCCTGAATTGCATCATTAAGCTTTGTAAGATAATTCTTTTCCTGATAAGCCTTTAAGGTGCGGTCCAGATTTGCCAGAATATTTTCTACATTGGTCGTAATCTGGGGATTTTCCCCCCAGTGTTCATAAAAGTCGTCTTTATAAAGCCAGAAGCCCTCTTTTAATTTGTCTATTGCTTCACTGTACTTTTCTGTCTGAGCCAGAGCCGAAGCCGCATTTTGAATTGTAACAAACTGAGCGCGGAAGTAGTTAAACTCCGCAGACTTTTTAAGGTCTGCAATAAATTTCAGGTTTTCATCACTTGGAGTTTTTTCAAAAGACTCAAGGCGGCTGGTAAGTTCGTAAATTTCCTTATCGTTTTCCGGGTCTGTCTGAATAAGCAGAATCAATTTTTCTGCAAGTTCCGCATAGCTGATTCTGGCATTCATAATTCTTTTTATTCGCGATTGCGCAGCATCAAACTTATCCGGGTTTACCTTCATGTAAATATTCAGCTGGCGCAAGGCTTCGTCATATTCTGTTCGCCTGATTAATCTGTCTATTTCAAACAAAGATATAGCTTCCTCTGCCTCAGTGTCATTCTGTGCAAAAAGTGGCGTAAAGGCCAAAGAGAAAGTCAGTATCAGGAAAAAAAGAACTTTTCTTTTCATCAGAAATATGTAGAATATTATAGTTGATTTTCGGAAAAATAACCTTATATACTTATTATAAAATGAGAGTTGGCCGTCATTTTTTTACATGTCTTTTTTTTCTCTTTTTGGTGATTGTTCCAGTTACCGCTCTTTCTCTGGAAGACATAGACAGCTCCATTTTCGAATTCTTTTATGAAACTGTAGATCAAAATGAAGGTACAACAAGCTTCCGCTCCCTGCTCATTCCCTTTGGCGGCCGCACAGAAAGCCTTGGAAACGCCTACACCGGCCTCTGCGACGACATAAACTTTTTGCGTTACAATCCCGCGGCCGGCGCCCTGCAAAAAGAAGGCCAGATTGCCCTCTTCCACAACTCCTGGATTGCAGACTCAAAACTTGACACTCTTGCCTACACCACCCGTTTTGCCGCTATTCCGCGCCTTAGTTTTGGAACTTTTCTTTCCTGTTTCTATCTGCCTTTTACAGAATACAATGCATTTGGAGACCGTGTTGCTTCCAGCTATTATTCTGAAACAACGGGAGCCTTTAATATTTCCTATAACTTTTTTGAAGGCTACGATTTTAAGGGTCTTTCTCTTGGCATGAACATAAAGGCTGCCTGGCGCTCTATGCCTAACTACACAGATGATGATACAGGCCTCATTATCGCTTCATCGGGCTTAGCTCAAAGTGCTGCCGCCATTATGGCAGACATTGGAATGATGATGCAGTTTAACTTATTTAAGTTTTATTCTTCCAGAGATCCTAACGTACGCTTTGGTCTTGCAGTTCAGAATCTTGGGGTTGCCTATACTGGTTTTTCTAAAAAAATTATTATTGATGATCCATTGCCCACAACAGCAACAGCTGGCTTTTCTGTAAGTTTTATTAAACCTCTTACCCTATCTGTAGATTATACACAACCACTGAACCTTCAAAATATGAGCATTCTTAGCCTTCCTTACATAAGCACAGGCCTTTCTGTTCAGTTTACTTCTTTCCTGCAATTTCTTGCTGGAGCTGGTATAAAAGGTTCTAACCCTCACATAAATGCCGGTTTTGAGTTTGAAGTTGCAAAAATCCGCCTCAATTTAAATTACACTCTGGATTTTACCACTTCCTTTGCGCCTTTCAATAAATTCAGTCTTTCTGCAAAAATCCTCCTGGGAGATAAAGGCCGCAGCATAACTGCCCAGAAAATTGACGATTTCTATACAGAAGGCCTTCTTTACTATGCCGAAGGTAACTGGGAAATGGCCATTGAATGTTGGGAAGAAGCTTTAAAATTAAACAAGCATTTCAGTCCGGCAATTCTTGGCATTAAAGCCGCAAAACACAGAATTGAAATGCTTGATATGATTAAGAACAGTCTTAAACTGGACCAGCAGTAATTTACTAGTGCTTTTTAGAAAAGATTCTGTAGTTCATCCATGGGAAAATTGCATCCTGCATTTCCATAGTTGTAAGCCATTCTGTACTTACTGTATTTGAACCCAAAGAATCATAAACTGCAGTAAAGGCATTAATAGAATCTCTAAAGCGCTTTTCTGCCATTTCCGGATACAAAGAATTGTCTATTGTCTTTGCAAGCAAAAGGCTCTGGGCAAGCATAAGCTCTTTTGCCCCCAGATTCAGCAATCTTGTTTTAAGACCTGTATCATTTGGGAAGCGGTCTGCAAGGTCTATCATTCGCTCGCAGGCCTTTCTAATATGTCGCATCATCCAGCAGTTTTTGCTTGAAAGCAGGTTTTCACCGTAACCATCACCAATTCCTGCAGAATAATATGGAGTAAACTTTGTTGTAGAATACTGTTTATCCAGCATCTGATTTCCAGAAACAACAGTAAGGCCCTTTTCTGCTGCATAACGGAATACATATTCCAGCCATTCTACAGACTCATTCCAGTTTCTAAAAAGTTCATCTGAGTCAAAGGCACAGGTGTACAAAACATAATCTTTTTCTGGAATACAGGCAGCGGCATCATCAAGAAGTTTGCTTTTTTCTTCTACAAAGGCAAGTGCATCTGCATGGGCCTGCTCTATTGCTGCTTTTCGGCTATACAAGGCTTTTTCAGAAGTTTCGTAGCAGCGGTTCCAATACTTGTAGCCTGTGGCGCAACGCGCAGAACCAATTTCAATAACTGGCTCCAGCTGCACAGGGCTAAGTTCGTAACCTATATCGCGGTTCTCGTTGCGGTATACACAGTTTTTAGAATATCCGTTTTCTCCTGCTATCTGGCCAGGAAGTCTTGAATCGCGGGCAAGCACCATAAGAGAGTTTTCTGTTCTTGCAGGATAAAAAATTCCAAAATCAGGGCAATTTTCAGAAAACAAAACGCTGCGGGCATCAAGCACTGTATAAGAATAGCCGTATGCCTTAATAAGCTTTTCTACCCCAGGCATGTAACCAAATGCCGGCAGCCAGAAACCCTCTGGAACAGTTCCAAAGAACTGTTTATAAGCATGAAGGCCGCATTCTATCTGGGCAGAAATAATTTCTTTTAAGTCTGCAAAATGTGGAATAAACAAGTCTGTTCCACAAGTACCCAAAAGCTCCAGATGGCCGTTTTTCATGCAGTCAGTAAAAGCTGCTATAAGATTACAGTTGTAACACTCTGTATAATCTTTTTTAAGCTGCTCGTATTTTGCAATAGTTTCTTTGATATTTTCCTTTACAAGGGCATCTTCTGCACGGGCAAGTTCTTTTTGTCCAAGGGTAACTCTTTTTTCCAGATACTGTACATACAGTTCCTGAATAGCTTTGTCATCAAAAAGATTACACAAAAGAGGTGGCAGAACAAGGCCAAAACGGAAGTCCAGACCTTCTGCTTCCAGATGAGTTATCATTCTTAACAAAGGAATATAAACATCAGAAATATTATCAAAAAAGTTATTTAATAAAAGTGAATTAGTTTTTTCGTATTCACCGTAATGTCTTATATAATCTTGTGTAGTTTTTATAATTATTGTTAATCGTTTTTCCATAGTTTATATACCGTACTCATGAAAAAGAATGTCTGTGCTTTCTATACTGCTCAGCAAGAGAAGTTTCCATTCCAGATAACTTCAAAATCTGGGGAATATCTTCATAAGACCCCGGCTGAACTTCATTTACCATTTCTGCACCACGAGGAATAGCCATTACAGGCGAAAATGCCAGAACTTTTCCACCAGAAAGGTCAGAATAAATAAGTTCAACTTTTACAAAGGATTTTTCTGCTGAAATAAGAACGTACTGTTCCTGACTGTCTGTAGAAGCCTGAATCTCAAAAGCCTCTTCAGGAATTAGTTCTTTTGCATCTTTTAAGAAGCATATGCGCAACTTTAAGGAACCTGTAGCTTCCTTAAAAGTAGCTAAATCGTTTTCATTAATGTTCCAAAAAACAAAAAGCCAGGCCGGATTTCTGAACACACATGAAATCTGAGTTTCATTATAATTTCCGTGAAGAACAGTCCCTCCATTACTGCTTTCAGATGAAATAATCATCTCTTCACTCTGTTCAGATTCTTCCTGAGCAAGTTCCAGCAGCTCTGCAATCAAAAAGCGTCTATCCAGGTCTTCTGGAACATCAACGCCGTATTCGTCTGCAAGCCCTACTAAGTCTGCAAAAGGCAGGGTTTCCAGATAGCTGCGGGTAATAATTCTCTCATTCATAATTACAACATAATCTATAAAAATTTAATGAGTGTCAAGGCTAATCTAAGAGAAAATTTATTCAAAAAAAAATCATTTTTTCCTAAAGTCCACCTACCCATCTCCGATAATAAAATCAGTTGGTGATTATCTTCGGGTGGGAAGACATCCAGACGCCTGAAAAGTTAACAACCGATTACATATTTGTTTGCATTGCAAACACCTCCATTTATAAAAAGTTGGAAAGAGTGTGAGACTTTCCAACTTTTTTTTTATTTTAAAAGTGACATTTCCTGAAACTTATAGTACCATTTTAGTATATATATTGGCAGAAATGTTAAAGAATAAGCAGATTTCTGCCGATATTAGAATCAGGGAGACCTCTGCTTATTATGGAAACGTTATCTGTTGAGTCATTAAAATCAGATATTTCATTTACTGGTGATGTCTTTATTGACAGCACCTTTATGCTTTTACCACGCTCAGCAATCCTAACAGAAAACACCATAAAAACCCTGAAAAAGTGGAACTTCGAAAATATTCTTTGTGACGGAAACCTTAGTTTAGGTGAACAGATTTCCCTTCGTCCAGACTCTCTGGAAGAAGAACCAGAAGCTCCAAAAGAAAAAATAAGCGAAACTGTAAAGAAAATCATTGAAGAATCCAAAAGCGTTCAAATCACCAATAATGAACAGGCGCGAATGGATATGGTCAAAAACGTATACAACGAGTACCTCAAGTACATTAACTCTATGTACACCCGTTATGTAACTCATAAAGAGATTGACCAGCAGGAATTAATAGAAAGCATTAAAGACCTCTGTATTTTTATTAAAGATCACAGACGTTTTGTACTCCGTCTTAATTCCAATTACAATGACACAAAAATGATATTCCTTGTTACCCATGCAATGCGTTCAACAGTACTTGCCATTGCAATAGGAATGCATCTTCACATGCCTTTGTCTAAGCTTATTGAGCTTGGAGAAATCTGTATTCTTCATGAAATTGGAATGGTAAGACTGCCACCACAGCTTTACCTTACAGACAGAAAACTTTCTCCTTTTGAAAAGGCAAAACTTTCTAAGCATACAGTTCTTGGCTATACAATCGTAAAAGACTTGAATTTCCCGTTAAGCGTTCAGCTTGGTGTTCTGGAACATCACGAAAACGAAAATGGAACCGGCTACCCAAGAAAGCTCCCTAGCGAAAAAATTTCTTCTAACGCAAAGATTGTTTCTGTTGTATGTACTTACGAAGCAATTTCCAGTCCGCGCCAATACAGAGACGAACGCTCTTCTTTTGATGCACTTCTGGAATTGATTCAGAATAAAGAACATAAGTATGATGATACCATCTTAAAAGCCCTGCTTTATACCGTATCACTCTACCCTATTGGAACTTACGTTTACCTTTCTAACAGAAAAGTTGCAGAAGTAATTGACTCTAACCAGACTAATCCAAAGTGTCCTGTAGTTCAGATGCTTACAGAAACAGAAAAGGATGGGTCTCCAAAAATTATTCAGACTAACAACGAAATTTCCATTCTTAGAATTCTCTCTAAAGATGAAAAACGCGACATTATTAAAATGCTGATGAAAACAGCGGTCGAAAATGCGCAGTCAGAATCTAATACAAGCGGGCTCGAACCTGTTTCTGAAGGAAGTGGTCTTGAAGCAGTTGGATTGGAAGATGTCAGCATGGAAGAATTCACAGAACCATCAAAACCAGAAGAAAAGGTTGATAGCCCTGTTGCCGCCAGCGTGGAAAAAGAGGAATCTGCACCATCAGCTCCATCATCATCTCCAGCCCCAGCTTCTGCCGATGGCATAGAAGAAGTTGATATAAGCGAATTCCAGTAATTTCTATTGGTTTAAAAGTAAAACGATTTAATTTGCTTTGATTAATTAAAGAACATTCTTATTCTTTCAACGTCTTTATGGAACTGTTCGTCCACAACAGGCGGATGTTCATTAAAATAGAAAATCTGATCCATTTCCTGCTGATTTTTTACGCCCCAAATAGGAATAACGTTCTCATATTGGTGAAGGAAGCCAAAAGCAAGAGGTATGTTTTCTACCAGGCCACCACCAAGAGGCTGCATGGCAATAAAACCAACATCATGCTCTTCGCAGAGTTTTACAAGCTCAGCAGATTCGTCTGATGCAACCATACTGAATGGATACTGCAGGGTTTCATATAAATCTGATTCAACAGCTTTTTTTGCAGTATCATAGTTTGTAGTTACAATTCCAATATGCTTAACCTTGCCCTGCTTTTTTAATTCAGAAAGAGTGTTATAAAGATTATCTGCACCACCAGGAAGCGGCAGAAATTTCTCTACTTCCAGCTGATACAAATCTACGCTGTCGCTGTGCAGAGTCATAAGACTTTCTTCAAGATCGGCCTTAAGTTCTGCCGCAGTTTTTGCAGAAGTTGCAGTAGAAAGGAATACGTTACGGCGGATATCATACAAAGCATCTCCCAAAAGTTTTTCACTTTCCGGGGTTCTGCGGGATGTATCAAAAAAATTGATTCCGTTATCGTAGGCCTTGCGGACAATCATAGCCGCGTCTTCTTCGCCGCCGGCATCGGTAAGCCTCATTGCACCAAAAGCAACCCGCGAAATCAATAAATCTGTTTTTCCAAGTCGTACATATTCCATAAGTATACCCTACACAAAAAAATGTCCTGCGGGTCCCAGCGACGGCAAAAATAAATGTAGGACTCTCCCCGTCTTTCGCTTCTCGCTGGGGCTTCGCCCAGCTCGTACGCTGACGGGGCCCCCCTCATTTATTTTTGCCTGCGTCCCACATTTTATTTTTTTGGATTACGTTTTATAATATATATAGGTATAAACTATGGA
>JAEEGH010014184.1_pt1 | contig 17529 bp, 16 predicted proteins | sample 9134181 | NCBI WGS metagenome assembly JAEEGH01 (sample SAMN16246544, study PRJNA631951) | gut metagenome | biome: gut microbiome; feature: rumen; material: DP-attached | host: Bos | place: Iran: Karaj | collected 2018-10
AGAAACTGCCGCCACTCATCAAGCTGCTGACGAAGAACGTGCCCTGGTTCTACAAGCCGGCAGTGGCCAATGCGGTGTTCCCTGCGCTGGGTGTCCACCTGCACGGCGTGAAGTTCCGCTACTGGGACAACGTGGAGCACGAGGCAACGTTCATGAACATCCTCATAGGCCGTCAGTCCATCGGTAAGGGAACCATCAAGAAGCCCATTGAGTACATCATGGAGGACATCCGCCTGCGTGACCAGCCCAACCGCCAGCGTGAGGCGGAGTGGAAGCAGAAGAACCCCAGCGCGAAGCAGAAGAAGGACCCGAGGCCGACGGACATCTGCATACAGATGCTGATAGACAATCTGACGGACGCCATCTTCAACCAGCGTGTCATTGACGCCCACAACAACGGACAGCGATTCATCTACACCATCGTGGACGAGATAGAGGGTCTGAAGAAGGTGACGTCGAGGGGTTCGGCTGACGAGGTGGGACTGCTCATCCGCAAGGCCTACGACAACAGTCTGGTGGGACAGGAACGCTACGGTGCGGATTCGGTGTCAGGCATCGCGCCCTTGAGGTGGAACTTCAACGCGTCAACGACGCCGCCCAATGCCAGGAAGTTCCTGCGCAAGATGGTGAACGACGGCACGCTGAGCCGACTGGACGTATCGACCATCATCCTCAGCGACGAGGACGACGACACGGCTCCCATCTTAGGCATCTACGACCATACGTTTGCAGAAGACCTTAAGCCCTACATCGACCGGCTGGAGGCTGCCAGCGGACTCATAGAATGCTCGCAGGCGAAGAGGCTGTCGCTCGACATCAGGAAGGAGAACCGCGATGCCGTGAAGCTCTACGAGTCGGAGGCCTACAGGGTGCTGTCGTACCGTGCCAACGTCATAGCGTGGCTGAAGGGGATGGTGCTCTACGTGGCACACGGCTGCAAGTGGTCGAAGGAGATTGCGGACTTCGTGCGCTGGTCGCAGCAGTACAACCTGTGGTGCAAGATGCTCTACTTCGGCCAGCAACTGGAGCAGGAGCTGCGTGAGGAGGTGGAGATACAGCGACAGTCGGGCCCTCAGAACCTCCTGGCACTGCTGCCCGACGAGTTCACGAAGGAGGAGTACCGCCTGATGCGTCAGCGACAGGGAAAGGCCGGCGACGGAGACAGTACCCTACGCAGTTGGCAGGCTCGCAATTACATTGCCTATGATGCGGTCAGCAGCAGGTACATGAAGACGGAGGAGTTCTTGAGAAAGTTTAGAGTTTAGAGTTTAGCGTCTGTTGCAGTTGCTGCAGTGCTGCAGTTCGAAATTTAATTAACTTTAAGGATTATGAAGAAATTAGCATTATTCAGCATTGACCAGTTGCTCAAATTGGTCGCACTATTGAAACCGCTCATTGAGCTGGTCGTGGACATCGTCAAGGTTTTCAAGAAAAAAGACGAAAACGAAGACGAAAACGAAGACGAAAACGAAACGCTTCGCTAATAAATCGAAAATCGAAAATCACTAAATCGAAAATCACTATGATCGACGAAAATTTGACTCGGGGTATGCGGAACAACAACCCCATGAACATTGTGGGTGGCCCTAATAATTGGCAGGGAATGGCGAAGGGACAGAACGACAAACAGTTTGTGCAGTTCACCACGATGACCTACGGCGTGCGTGCCGCCATCATCCTGCTGACACGCTACCACCGCGACCACGGTCTGAAGACCGTAACGAAGATCGTCCACCGATGGGCACCCGACGGGGGTGATGCGGAACGGAACTACACCACCTATGTGCGTAACACGCTATGGAAAGAGGACGTGAACCAGACGCGCGACGACCTCTTCAAAGTGATGCAGGCCATGTGCTGGTTTGAGAGCCGCTACAACCTCTCGCGACTCATGTTCGACGGAGCCATGAAGGAATGCCCGCAGACGGTTCAGAGTTACTGGAGGAAATGAGCAGAGACAGAAGGCGGCGGTCCATAAGGACGGCCGCCTTCTCGTTGTTAGAAGTTGACGAAATTGACATTAAGCATACCCTTTTTTTTCGAGTCGTTGGGTGGCCCATCAACACTGGAAACGGGTTTACAGGTACAATGTCTTTTCTTCGAATGCTTACTTACTCCTCATGTTCTGAGTAAGACTCCTCTTCGGGAATGTTCATCATGGCAGGAGCATCGGCGTCACTGGCATAAGTTCCAGTATCTCTTGGGCTTCCTGCTAAAAGACTATTGTCATCAATGGTAATCACCGTGATCTGTGGTGTTAAATAATTATTCTTCATTTCAATCCTCCTTTCTTACTTGATGCTGACCTTCTTGCCGTTACGGATGTAGATACCCTTGGTGGTGGGAGTGCCTACGATGCGGACACCTGAGAGCGAGTAATAAACATCCTGTCCATTAATGCTTTCATTCTCTTGACGGATTATGTCGTCAATAGCAGTCGTTCCATTATCGCCGGTAATATCCTCTAAATCCAAGAAGAAAATTCCTGCTGGTGCATTGACATTATTACTGTTCCAAAGTGCTTCTGGTACATTAGCTGTTGGAACCAGCAAATAAGCTTTATTTGCCTTTATGGTGTTGTGTGCTGTAGCTTCAACAGTTCCGCTCTTGTCATAAATTAAGCGATAGAAAGCCTCTACTTGTGATGTCTGTTGTTCACCAAACCCATTGTTTTTGGTATATGTATAATATTTACGAGTCATGATAAATCTGGTGCAGTCAACATTATTCCATGTTTCAGTTTCAGATTCAAATGTTGTTGGTGTAACGCTTGGACGCATCCAGTTCGTAGCCAGAATTGCCGTGTCATCATTTGTGGGGACAACATTGACAGCAGGGTAGAAAAGGGGAGAAGAGAATGCCCCGTCAAGAATGACATCTGATTCACCTTGTTCTGGTGCTTTCTGATAAAGTACTACACCAGTTCCTTCTGGTACAATAGATATGGGATTGGCTGATTTCTTAACTTGTGGTGTGAAATTATTAAAATTATCTGTCTCTCCATTATATTGGGTAATGGCGTATGCCTTCACGGGATGCTTTGTGAACCTAGCCTGATAGGTATGGTCAATAGCGTGGTTGCGGCTCTCTGAAGCATAACCTAATTCATTGATGTTCTTTACTATATTGGTAACGGCAATTTCCTTAATCTTGGCATTATCTGACAGAGTAATAGTCACGTCTTGTGGTTCCTGACTTCCTGTATTTTTCGTAAAGCAGTAAACTCCGCCTTTGAGTTTGAAGATATCGGTATTTCCATAATGTCCATAGTACTTTGTTCCTCCTACTTCCATTTGTCCGTCTACAGGGTTGCCACTCTCAAAACTTACAAAGATATACGACTCGTCTGGAACCTCAGGAATCATGATTTTCTTAACGCCTGTCAGTGTATTGCCATTAATCGTGATGGCACTGTTTGCTAAATCATATCCTTCGTAGTCTCTGGTTTGTTTACCAAACTGTTCTTCAACTGTAGCAAAGTACGTTAATGTTTTTGTTTTTGTGGGGGATGTAATACCCAGTCCTTCGGTTTCTGCAATGGCTGTTCCTGCTGCGTTTGACAACTGTGCTCCCTGTGCAAAGTATGAATAGGGTACAGTCAGATTCTGTACTACCTGTCCATCACCAGTACCGAAGCTGACATTGCCAAGAGTCTGTTGCGTATAGATGTCTTTATTGTCTATCTTAACCCAATGGCTATCGTTTGCTCCTAATGTCGTCTTGGTAGCCGAAGAACCTTGATACATATTATGGTTGGTGAAGTCCCATGTGTAAGGATAATTCTGTACGGTGAGTTCACCCACGTTGATGTAGTACTCGTTCTTGTCGATGACATAGCCCAATGAAGCACTGGGGGCATCGGTAGAAGTTGCGTAACCAGAAGCATTTGCACGCTCGCGCTGAATGATTCTTACTCGTCCGGCCTTGTTGAAGGTCAGACTTAAACGGTTGTAGTTTACGCCGCCGCTTGAATTCCAGATAGTTCTATTAACCGTTACGGCACCTTCTGGGGCAATGACCTCGTAGTCGCACGTGTTGGCATGCTGGCATTGGGTCTGACCTGTAGTAGCCAGATAGTTTCTTGTAATGGGTGTTGTTGTATTGCCATTCTTGCGGATTACAACCGATCCATACTGTCCGTCATAGTCAACGGGATAGAAAATGTTGTTACTATTATCATCAGTCATAATCAGGTCAGGCTCGAACTCGTCCATAATCTCTATGCGGTAGATTTTCACCCAGCCGTTATCACAAAGGGTCAGCTGGGGAATGTTTGCACAATTTTGGGTGGACGTGTAGTTGCTGGGCACTCTGAAGATGGCGCAACCCTTGATGTTGTCACCTATGAAACCGGGGTAACGCTCTTCCCACATGCCGCGCATGATGAAGTTGGTGTTGCCGTCGTAGGCAACATTATCAAGGTCAACAAGGTTCTTTGCCCTATAGGTTTCACCTTTACCATCTGCATGACGGTAGGTATAAATCTTGATATATTGGTTAGCCGTCACACCAGGGAAGTAGATGGTGCCGTTACCCTTCATCCACAGCAGGTCGGTTTCTGTTGTGATGGTATAGGGTTGTCTGTATTTCTGGTCACTGGTCAGGCTGTTGTAGCCAGTTACGTTATTGCTTATTTCCTGAGATCCAAAGCTGTCGGAGCCTGTACTGAAAATCAGACCAGCGGTATTGTCCATGTAGAAGGCATTATTACCGTTCACGGAACCACGAGCAACCATAATCGGGTCAATCAGCTCTGTCCATGAACCGCCGGACTTGCTGGCAACCTTGAAAACGCGGTTCCAGTCGGAGCCATTATTGTCCATCATGGTGTTCAGCGCTTCAGCAGTATAGCTCCAGTCACCACGTCTTGATGCTCCTTCTTGATGTTCAGCACGGCGGAAGTCCCAGACGTGCTTGCCGTAGGGAATGGTCATTACGAAGTCCTTTTCGTTTTCACCATTCTGTAATGTCACCTTGATGGCGCCACCTTTCTTGTTTGCATCACTTGTACTATAGGTGATATTGGAGAAAGTCATGGTTCCATCACTATTAATCGTTACTGATGCACTATTTATTGTACCTTTCCAACTTACGCTTCCACTTTTAACAGTTACTGCTGATGTGTAATCGGAGATACCTGTGATGGTTATTTTTTCACGAGATGTAACGCTTGTTGCACCACATTCAGAAGCTACACCGTAAAGTTTCTCCACACTAGTGTTATCAGGATCTACAATTTTAAAGTTCGATTCGAATTTGAACCACTCCAGTTCAAAGACAGCCCAGCCTGTGGTGGTGTTCCAGTAGTCGTTGGCTGTAATATGTGGAGTGACACCATGTATGATATAAATTTGACCGGCAGTCATCGGGATAGCCTTGCTTTCTGAGATAATTAAATTGTCACCTTGGTCATCTTTAAGGATGCTACCTTCATCTAAGCTGTTTCTATTTTTCCATATTACATCGTTAGCTGCAGACCTATATCCACCGACTGTTAAAGTACCTGATGCCTTAGCCGTAAATGTATAGAACGTTCCTTGATAGGGGAATCGGTCATGTCTGTAAGGATATCTGTCCCACCATCCGTTGTCGGCAGAAATATAAGATATAAAATTACCAGAATTGTTTGGCGCTTCAGAAACAACTACTGAGTTTGGCTGATAGTTGTAATCCGAATTATCCGTTGTATAGTTAAAATCGTATGGTTCTGTATTACTAACGATACTATTCACATAGTCTCCGTTTGATGGATAATTGAAAGGAATACCAAATGTCATGGTCATACCTGGAACGGCAGTCACTACGCGATTCTCCAAAATACCGGCGCCAGTCAGGGTGTATTTTGTGTCATTTTCTGTCAGGGAGTATTCTGCCAGATTATCCCAGACCCAAACAACATAGGAATCAGAATATGTGGTCGAGCCAACGGTGATAGACGCTGTAACCTTACACCAACCGATGTTCTTGAACATCACATCGCTTTTTTGAGCAGGGTTTTCGTTCATGACGGCAACGCTTTTTTCGCCGGCTCTTGTGCTTTCACCGTAATTGGTTACGGTATATGTCACCTCTGCAGTACTTGGATAAACAGAAATAGCAGGCTCCACGAAATTTCTCGCTGACAGCTGGCTCTTGTAATAAGGATAGCTTGGGCCAGAGTTGTATGAATGATCCCCTGTCTTACCTGTTGTGTCGAATGAAACATGATTGGTCGTGCCTCCGTCGTCGATGACGACCTTCCGAATGGCAATGTTTCGGCCTACCCATAAGTCCAAGGAACCACTTTTTGACATGGTCAATACTTCTTCTGACGTAATAGCATCTCCTGTTGGAACATTATTGGTTAAATCTTTAACACCGTTTTTGCCTGTAACGTTGTTGGAACGAATGTTGATGGTATTTGACTCACTTACGTTTTCGAAGAAAATTTGGACGGTATGTCCAGCACTGAGACCCATAATAGATAATCGTCTGTATCCGCTCCAGTAACTAAATAGATAGGAGGAATTGTTATAGTCGCGAACATACCATTTGTTGTTGTTACCTGTTAGTTCACCTACAGCGAAGCGAGTGCCAATACCACCTAATCCAGACAAGAGAATCATGTTTTCGCCAAATGAATTCTTAACCGTTTCTCCTTGTTCAAAATCTCTATCTTGTACAGGTGTCAAATTATTATGATACCAATTGAAATCATAAACAAGCGTATTACCCACGCGGTCTTCTGCCAATCCGGTTCGTGCAACAAACACCATGAGAATGAGTAGGACAGTGCTTCGTAAAATAGTAGTTTTATTCATCATCATTAAATTCCTGTTTAAAGTGGCTGCAAAGGTAATAAAAATAATTGAGTTATAAACAATTATGGGCGTTAAAAGTGTAGAAAACACCCTTTTGTAAACTTTTTGTTACATTTCGCTTTTGTTTTTCTTGGTGCTTTCCGCATTTTGTAGTACCTTCGCAGTCTGAAAGAAAAGATAACTATGACGAAGATATGTGCAGGCTTGGTTGTTTGTAATGCAACGTCCAATTTGACCCGTACTACGGGAGATTAGTGCCTTTCTTCTGAAAGGACTTTGTAACGACGCTGAAGTGCTACCAAAACACTCCGTTCTGCCAATGGATTCAGACCGCGGAATGTGGTGCGGCGCTTTAATTCCTGTAATGGCATTTCTAACAATAATTTTGCAATACATTCATCGGCAAAGGAATTAGAGACTACATTAACGTCCGTGAAATCGAGAACGACTTTTTCGTTACCGTTAATCAGCGGTAATAGTTTCTCTCGGAGTTTCTTACCCATGTCGCGAGTTCCGAAATCTGTTCCGTATTCTATAAATTTAAATTCTACCATAGCGATTCTAGTTCCCCTGTTTCAACAAATGTCTCGTTATATTCTTCTGCAACATCAGCTCGGTGATCTACTATTTGATTAGGATCTATCTCTTGGCCAGTTCCAATTTCCATATAGATGAGCGTACCTTGCCAGAAACCGTTTGAAATTACAGAAGTGCTTCCGTCTTTTATGATGAGTTTATGACTTCCTGAGTGCAAAATAAATTCCTTGCCAATGCTATCTACTAATCTTGACGTGGTGTAGAGTCCAAATCCCATGCCTTTACCATCAGTAATTGTATCCTCCAGACATAATCTTAAAGCCTCAGACTCGGTGATGTCTTTGTATTTCTCATTTTCAGCAAGTGAGCTCCTAATACCCATTCCATCGTCGGCAATCAATATACGTAAAAGCTTCTGGGTATCATCATAATGTGTCATAGCAGTTCCCAAAGGCTTACCTGAATGGATATGCACATTATCCATCATCTCGTATAGGCAATAACTGAGCGCCTGAAGTACACTGACCTCGATTTCGAAGTGTGATGTCATAGCATTGACAACATCTCGATAAACGGTATTTAATGTCTGCGCATCAAACACGTCGATAGAGACGTTCCCTTTTCCTTTGAAATACTTATCTAAAATGAATGCTACATCCATGATGATTTGTTTGTAAGTGACTGCAAAAGTAATAAAAATAATTGAGTTATAAACAATTATGGGTGTTAAAAGTGACGAAAAGGCCAAGTTCTGCACTTTTTGTGTCATTTCGCATTTGTTTTTCTTGGTGCTTTCCGCATTTTGTAGTACCTTCGCAGTCTGAAAGAAAAGATAACTATGACGAAGATATGTATCGTGACGGGAGCAAGGCCGAACTTTGTGAAGGTGGCTCCCATTATACGTGCCATCAAGAAGGCACAGGAGGAGGGTAGGGACGTCAGCTACGAACTGGTGTATGCCGGCAGCGAGAAAGACCCAACGCTGGAGCCATCGCTGTTTGAAGACCTGCAGATGCCACGGCCCGACCACTTCTTAGGTGTGGACTGCGTGAACCTGAATGAGCTGACCGGTCGCGTGATGAGCGAGTTTGAGGCCTACCTCAATGCGCACCCTACTGACGTGGTAATTGTGGTTGACGACCTGGCATCGACGATGGCCGTGGCCATTGTTACGAAGAAGTGCGGCATCACACTGGCACACCTGGTGGCTGGCACACGGTCGTTTGACATCACGATGCCGAAGGAAATCAACCGCCTGGTGATTGACGGACTGAGCGACCTGCTGTTTACGGCTGGCATTGCATCGAACAGCAATGCCGCACGTGGCGGTGCCGAGAGCAACCGTATCTATATGGTGGGCAATGTGCTGATGGACTCGCTGCGTGCTGCCCATAGCCGGCTGCGCCGTCCTGCCCTGATGGACCGGCTGGGTCTGGAGGCTGGCGAATACCTGGTGCTGACGCTGAACAGGCGAGCGTTGCTGAGCGACAAGGAGAAACTGAAACGGCTGCTGACTGCTGTCTGCGAGGCAGACATGCCGGTGGTGGCACCGCTGCGACGCGATGCTGCCAAAGTGGTGGAGCAGTTCCGTCTGCCGCTTACTCTGTGCCAGCCGCTGTCGTACCTGGAGTTCGGTTGGCTGACGGCCAATGCCAAGGGCGTGATAACCGACTCGGGCAATGTGGCTGAGGAGGCCACGTGGAATCAGGTGCCGTGCATCACGCTGAACAGCTATACGGAGCATATTGAAACCGTGAAGCAGGGTTCGAACGTGCTGGTGGGCGAGGATGCCGACCGACTGCGTGAGTCGCTTGCGGAACTGAAGAACGGACAGTGGAAGACGTGTTCGCTGCCTGACCGCTGGGACGGTCGTACGGCAGAGCGTATTGTCCAGACAATAATGACTTTCAAGTAAGAGGGAAGAAGTAAGATGCTGAAGAATAACCGTTGTACCATATTATATATATGTATGTTGATTGTCGCCCTGGCATCGTGTCGGGGTGGTAACAGCGTAGCTTCTGACTCGGAAGGGGGCGGCGACACCCTGCAACTGAAGTATGCGTCGCTGCTGACCATTGTGGATTACGACGGCTACAGCGTGGCGACCATCCGCAATCCGTGGAAACCGGAGAAGACGCTGCATACATACGTATTAGTGAGCGACGACGGGAACGACACCCATGGGGTGGAGGGTACCGTGATTCATGTGCCCATTCAGCGGGCTGCCGTGTTCACCACCGTACACTGTGCGCTGTTGCAGGACTTCGGTCGTGAGGGAAGCATCGTGGGTGTGGCTGACTCGAAGTACATCAAGATTCCCTACATACAGGAGCAGATAGCAAAGGGTGCCATTGTAGATTGTGGCAACGGACTGAACCCGGTGGTGGAGAAAATCATGGACATCAAACCTGATGCCATCCTGCTGTCGCCTTTCGAGAACTCGGGTGGCTATGGTAAGGTGGAAGACCTCAACATCCCCATCGTGGAGTGTGCGGAGTATATGGAGAAGTCGCCGCTTGCCCGTGCCGAATGGATGAAGTTCTACGGACGGCTGTTTGGTGCCAGTGAACAGGCGGACAACCTCTTTGCCGTGGTAGATAGCAGCTACATGGCGCTGAAGGAGCGTGCCAGACAGGCAGGCGAGGGCAGGAGTGTGCTGATGGACAAGATGGTGGGCAACGTGTGGTACGTGCCAGGCGGACAGAGCACCATCGGCCAGATGCTGAAGGATGCCGGCGGACGCTATCCTTGGGCTGACGACGACCAGAGTGGCAGTCTGTCACTGGCCTTTGAGACGGTGCTGGAGCGTGCCGGCGAGTGTGACGTGTGGCTGTATCGCTACAGCGGCAACCACGACATGACGCTACAGGAACTGACGGCGGAGCATCGCGGCTACGACCAGTTAAAGGCTTTCCGTACGGGAGCCGTCTATGGATGTAACGTGGAGCAGTCGCTGTTCTACGAGGAAACACCGTTCCGTCCGGACCTTCTGTTAGCGGAATTGCTGCAAATACTACATCCGGAAATTACAAACCTTCCCCCGCTGCGTTACTATAAGAAACTATGACTAAAGGTACGATATACTGCGTGTTACTGGCACTGGCGATGGTGGTGCTCTTTGTGCTGAACCTGGTGAAGGGAAGCATTGATATTCCCGTGGGCGATGTGGCCAGCATCCTGGCGGGAAATGCCGAAGGCGTGAAACCGTCGTGGCAGTATATCGTCATGGAGTCTCGACTGCCGCAGGCACTGACGGCCATCCTCTGCGGTGCAGCACTTGCCGTGAGCGGACTGATGCTCCAGACCGCCTTTCGTAATCCGTTGGCAGGGCCGAGCATCTTCGGTATCAACAGCGGTGCCGGACTGGGCGTGGCACTGGTCATGCTGCTGTTAGGCGGAAGCCTGTCGGTAGGTAGTGTCAGTGTGTCGGGCTTCGTTGCGGTGTTGGCAGCTGCCTTCGTCGGTGCAATGGCGGTAATGGCGCTCATCTTCTTCTTCTCGACGATGGTCAGAAGTCATGTCATGCTGCTCATCATCGGCATCATGATCGGCTACATTGCCAATTCTGCCATCTCGCTGCTGAACTTCTTTGCCACCGACGAAGGGGTGAAGTCGTACATGGTTTGGGGCATGGGGTCGTTCGGTGGCGTCTCGATGAAATACATGGGAGCGTTTGCCGGAATCACCGCCTTCGGACTTGTCGGTTCGCTGCTGCTCATGAAACCGCTCAATGCCCTGCTGTTGGGCGACCGCTATGCCGAGAATCTCGGTGTGAACATCCAGCGGGTGCGCAACTGGCTGCTGTTCGTTACCGGACTGCTGACCGCCATCACCACGGCCTTCTGCGGACCGGTAGCCTTCATCGGACTGGCTGTGCCACATATTGCAAGACTGTTGCTGACTACCGACAACCACCGATACCTGATGCCTGCCACGATGCTCTGTGGAGCCGTCGTTGCATTGTTGTGTAACGTCATCTGTGTGCTGCCGGGAGAGTCGGGCGTCATTCCACTGAATGCGGTAACACCCATCATCGGCGCCCCCGTCATCATCTATGTGATTATACGGGAACGCCGATGATTGTTTACTGTTTACTGTTTACCGTTTACCGTTTACTGTTTACCGTTTACCGTTTACTGTTTACCGTTTACCGTTTACTGTTTACCGTTTACTGTTTACCGTTTACTGTTTACCGTTTACGCTAACCTCTAACCTCTAACCCTTAAAGGGCTTCATCATCCGGTCGCTGCGGTTGTCTGCTGACTTTCGGCAGATGCTTCTTCTTGCGCAGGTAGGCCGCCTTACGAGCCTCGTATTCCTCGAAATGCTTTTCCAGAAAATTGTCTGCCATACCGTTTAGTGGCTCTTACTGTAGATGACGCTGATGGTAATGGGTTTGTGGGCATTCTCGCTGCCGCCTATCAGTCGGGTGCTGGTCAGCGACATGAGGTTGCTGACTTTGGAGGTTGTCGCGGCTGACACATTGCCGCCGTTTCTTTCTACGGGTACGAGCACCACCTTGTTCCAGTCCTCATCAGCATAGTCACGGTTCTTCCAAAGGTCGGTGACAAGGGTGGAAATGTTGTCAAAGGAATAGGTGTTATAGGAAGAATTCAATGCCGACAGGAAGGTGGTCTTGGAGTCGGGCAGGCTGTTCTCTTCAAAGAAAGAGAAGAGCTTGGCCTTGGGCAGCATGACCAGATAGGTGGGAGCGCCCAGTGCATCGTCCTCAACGTTGTTGTAGCGCTCGAAAACAATCTGGGCCGAGGCGAGGGTGTCCTTCTCGTGACCGAACATGATGTCTTCAATAGGCAACGTCACTTCGGTGAAGATGCCGGCAGGCGTCTTCAGGTAGGTACAGCTGTTGTCGGCAGCCAACTGCTCTATGCGCTTCTTGTTGTGGTGGATATTGCTGGTTTGCAGAATCTCCTCGGTAGCGGAGAATCGGCGGACTTTCGTGGAAACCTTGTCGTCATCGTTAACCCGGTAATAGACAACCAACTCGGTTGTGAAGATCTTCGTAATGATACCGGCACCGCCAGCAGACTCAAAGTAGAATCCTGGACATACGTTCTGGCTGAATGTCAGCGAGTTCTTGAAATACTCCGGATGCTTCTGGTAGGTCTGAATCAAGTAGGTACCATAGTTGTTATACACCGTTCCGTCCTTGGCGGTATAGGGATCGTTGATGATGACATTGATGTAGGGCAGGAAGTTGGTGGTGTTACGCAGGCTGTCGCTCAGCAGGTGGTTGACATAGGCGTAGGTCTTGATTTTGTGCAGACCGTCGAGTCTGATCATTTCCTGCTCTGCGGGGTCGAAATCCGAATAGTAGAGGATGTTTTCCTTGGCGGGGCGGTCCAACTCTTGAACTATCAGCTTCATCGGTGCCAGGGTGTCGCCCACGAAAGCGTTGATGTAGATATTCAGATGGCAGGAGTCGGCGACGGCCTTACCGTCGATACGGCTTGCTATGTCCTCGTCATCCGCGAACACATTGTCGGCAAGTGCCTCCAGCTGGACAAACTGAGTGGTGTAGCTGCTGGTGACATAGTCGTTGGTCTCCGGGTCCTTCATACAGCCAAGATAGCAACTGCTGCCACGGGCCAGTACGGAGTCAATGATGATGGAACGGGAGGTCACCTCGAACGTGTCGGTGAGAATGGTGAAACGGTCAATGTCTCCTTCAAGCGAGGAGCCGATGCCCTGTGTGTTTTCATCACATGCAGAGATTGTTATTGCCGTCAACAAAACCCCTGCTAACCATTTGATTTTCATTTTGTATATAAAAAAACTCTAAACTCTAAACTCTAAACTCTAAACTCTAAACTCTCAACTCTCAACTCTCAACTCTATACTTCTTCACCTAACAGCTTGTCATAGAAGGCTTCATAGTCGTCGGCAAACTCTTCGCCGGGGTAGCGCAACAGCTGTTTGTTGTTATCCTCTGCATACTTGATGAGTTCTGCATCTACTTCGGGATGTGCCTCGATGATGCCATCGGAATAGTCAATGGCCAACTTGCCCAGCTCGTTGAAGTCGAACGGGTCGTTGTACTTGTCTAATTTGGCAGCATCGGCCTCCTTGAACTCTATGCACTTCTTGAAGTCATCGCTGAGGTTGGAATTCAGGCTCTTGTTGAACAGAGACGTGACAACCTTCGTGTTGGCAAACGACGGCTCTTCGTGGTAGGCGGTCTTGATGTAGAGGGGGACAACGGCACTCATCCAGCCCTGACAGTGAATGACGTCAGGTACCCAGCGCAGCTTCTTGACCGTCTCCAGCACACCGCGTGCAAAGAAAATGGCACGCTCGCCGTTGTCGGCATATTCCTCGCCGTCTTCATTGAGTATCATCTGGCGCTTGGAGAAATAGTCGTCGTTGTCAATAAAATAAACCTGAACGCGGGTCTGGACGATGGTTGCAACCTTAATAATCAAAGGGTGGTCAGTATCGTTGATGATCAGATTCATGCCGGAGAGACGAATGACCTCGTGGAGTTGTCCACGACGCTCGTTGATAGTTCCCCATTTCGGCATGAAGGTACGTATCTCGTTTCCTTTCTCCTGAATAGCCTGAGGAACTTTCTTACCCATCACGGCTAAGTCGGTTTCTGGTACATACGGTATAGTCTCCTGATTGATAAATAAGATTCTTTTTGCCATTGTCAATATAGATTTGTAAGTGCAAAGGTACGAAAAAAATATGGGAAAAGAGGAATTTTGCAAGGGTTTTTAGTTTTTTTAGCCTCTTATTTGGCATATTTTCACGATATTTCTTTCATATTTGATAAAAATGTTGTTATTTTGCAGCCGTTTTTGCAATAACACCAAATTTATAATGAAAGTATTCGAAAAGATTGTTGACTTACAGAATGCGCTCTTCGACGAGCGTAAACAAGGCAAGCAGGTAGGTATGGTTCCGACGATGGGTGCGCTGCACGAAGGACACGCCTCGCTGGTGCGCCGTAGTGTGAGGGAGAACGATGTGACCGTTGTTTCGGTGTTCGTCAATCCTACACAGTTTAACGACAAGAATGACCTGAAGAACTATCCCCGTACGCTGGAGGCCGACTGCCAGCTGTTGGAGAAGACCTTTGACGAAGAAATGGTAAACTGTAAATCGTCAAATGGTAAATCACTCTTCGTGTTGGCTCCCTCGGTGGAGGAGATGTATCCCACGCCCGACACCCGCCATTTTGAGTACCCTCCCGTGTCAACGGTGATGGAGGGCGCCCACCGTCCCGGCCACTTCAATGGTGTCTGCCAGGTAGTCAGCCGTCTGTTCTATATTGTAAAGCCCGACCGTTCCTATTTCGGCGAGAAGGACTGGCAGCAGATTGCCGTCATCAAGGCGATGGTACGCCATCTGGGCATTAAGGTCCAGATTGTGGAGTGCGACATTGTGCGCGACGAGGACGGTCTGGCAAAGAGCTCGCGTAACACCCTGCTGTCCAAGGACGAACGCGCTATCGCTCCTGCTATTTACAAGGCCTTGAAGGACAGTGTCGCCTATGCCAAGAAGCATACGCTGAAGGAGACCCACGACAAGGTGGTCAGCGATATTAACGCTGTTGACGGACTCGATGTGGAGTACTTCTCTATTGTCGATGGCAACACCCTGCAGGATATCGACACCTGGGACGATTCCGACTATGTCGTTGGCTGCATCACCGTCTATTGCGGCAAGACACCCATCCGTCTGATTGACCATATTAAATACAAATCGTAGTTATTGACGATTGACGGATTTTCGATTTAAATGATATGGGAGTTGGATATCCGCCAAGAAGGTAATAATTCGAAAATCGAAAATTAGTAAATCGAAAATTAGTAAATCGAAAATCGAAAATAAGTAAATCGAAAATCGAAAATTAGTAAATCGAAAATATTTAAAGATGTTTATAGAAGTACTTAAATCGAAGCTGCATTGCGTAACTGTGACAGAGGCCAACCTCAACTACATGGGTAGCATTACCATTGACGAGGACTTGATGGATGCCGCCAACATGATAGCAGGCGAGAAGGTGCAGGTGCTCAACAATAACAATGGCGAGCGCTTCGAGACATATATTATAAAAGGTGAGCGCGGCTCCGGGTGCATCTGTCTGAACGGTGCTGCAGCGCGTCGTGTCCAGGTGGGCGATGTCATTATCATCATCTCCTATGCCCAGATGGACTTTGAGGAGGCAAAGACCTTCAAACCTACGATAGTGTTTCCTAAAGAAGGCAACCGTTTGTAATTTTCAATTTACTGATTTTCGATTTACAGTTTATTACCCAATGACGGGATACATGTAAATTGGAAATCAGTAAATCGTATATAAAACAAACGGATTTTCGACCTTCAATTCAATTAAATCGAAAATCGAAAATCCGTCAATAGTAAATCACATCACTCGATAACTACCAGTGCATCGTCTTCCATGACGCTTTGGCCTGGTTGTACGAGTACGGCAGTAACCTTTCCGCCCTTCTCGGCTTCCAGGTTGTTGGCCATCTTCATGGCTTCCAGTACGACGACAATGTCGCCGGGCTGTACCTCATCGCCTACGGCCACCTTCACCTCGACGATGGTGCCGGGCAGGGGAGCCTTCACGGCGTTGTTGGTGTTGACGTTGGCAGCGCTGGCAGTAGCCGTTGCAGCACCTTCGCTGGGAGCGGCAGCGGGCTTGCCCAGTACTACCTTCTTCTTCTCAGGTTCTGCCTCGGGCTCCATCTCCACCTTGTAGTCCTCACCGTTCACTTTCACAGAAGCGATATTGTCAACGATGTCGCCAATCTCCACTTCATACTTATTGCCGTTGATAGTATATTTGTATTCTTTCATTTTCGATTTTCTTATTTTCGATTATCTATTTATTAACTTCTTGGCGGATTTCCAATGATCAGTTCTGTTCAATTGAAAATCGAAAATCCGTCAATAGTAAATTATTATGGGTGTTCTGTCATACTCATGGCATAACCGTTCCACTGGGTCGTCTTCTCCTGGATGGTGATGATGCCCGTCTCCTTGTCGTGGACGTTGTTGCCCTTGAATTCATGCAGCGCCAATGCAATGGCAGCATATACTTCGTTTTTGTTCATACCTTCTGTATTTTCGATTTGCGAATTTTCGATTTGCGGATTTATTACCTTGCTGACGGAAATTCGATTCTCGAAACATTTAAATCGAAAATCGAAAATCCGTCAATAGTAAATTACATAGGTATGTTACCGTGCTTCTTGGCGGGCAGGGCATCGCGCTTGGTAGCCAGCTGGGCCAGACCGCGGCAGATGCGGAAGCGCGTGTTGCGCGGCTCAATCACGTCGTCAATGTAGCCGTACTTGGCTGCCTGATACGGATTGGCGAACAGCTCGTCGTACTCCTGCTCCTTCTCGGCAATGAATGCCTTGACATCCTCGCCGGCTTCCTTCTTGGCCTTGGCTTCCTTGGCGTAGAGCACGGCAGCAGCACCGCTGGCACCCATCACGGCAATCTCGGCAGAGGGCCATGCATAGTTCAAGTCGGTGTGGAGCTGCTTCGAGCCCATCACGATGTGAGAACCGCCGTACGACTTACGCAGCGTGACGGTAATCTTGGGTACGGTAGCCTCGCCGTAAGCGTAGAGCAGCTGGGCACCATGCAGGATGACGGCGTTGTACTCCTGACCGGTACCGGGCAGGAATCCGGGAACGTCAACCAGTGACACGATGGGGATGTTGAAAGCGTCGCAGAAGCGGACGAAGCGGGCACCCTTGCGGCTGGCATTCACGTCGAGCACACCGGCGTAGCATGAAGGCTGGTTGGCCACGATGCCGACGCTCTGGCCGTTGAAGCGGGCGAAGCCCACGATGATGTTCTTGGCGAACTTGGGCTGTACCTCGAAGAACTCACCGTCGTCAACAACGGCGCCGATTACCTTATACATATCGTATGCCTCGTTGGGGTTCTCGGGGATAATCTCGTTCAGCGAGTCCTCCAGACGGTCGATGGGGTCAGTGCACTTCTTGCGGGGAGCCGTCTCCATGTTGTTCGAAGGGATGTAGCTCAGCAGCGTCTTGATCATCTGCATACCCTCTTCCTCGGTCTTGGCCGTGAAGTGGGTCACACCGCTCTTCGTGGAGTGTACGCTGGCACCACCCAGGTGCTCCTGGTCGATGTCCTCCCCCGTACCCCTCTCCCCCCCCCCCGCCCCCGCCCGCCCCACCCC
>JAEEGH010014185.1_pt1 | contig 17528 bp, 14 predicted proteins | sample 9134181 | NCBI WGS metagenome assembly JAEEGH01 (sample SAMN16246544, study PRJNA631951) | gut metagenome | biome: gut microbiome; feature: rumen; material: DP-attached | host: Bos | place: Iran: Karaj | collected 2018-10
GGCACGCTTGAAGGCGCGTGCAAATCTTTGGCCTCTTCTCATAACTTTCGTTAACTTTTTGAGGCTCTACAGGAGTCAACACCAGTCAGGCTAAGACAGGGGTATACAATTTTTTCCCTATTTTCTTTGGAGTTTCAACAGAATGTTGTATCGACTCAACGGGGGGGGGAAGCACTCAGGGGACAGTCCGGACAGTCCCTCAGTGATTCGCTGCGCTACTCACAGCTGGGACAGTCCCCCACGCAAAGGCTGAAATTTGAGCTCTTGTACCATTTAACACTCTTTTAGAAAACGGCTATTGCGCACATGCCGAATTTTGAGTACCTTTGCACTTGTAATCGAGATTACAATTGCGAGTGCACACAGTAAGTGTTTAAGAAGTAGATAAGCCCATGAATGCGATACAGGAACTGACACAGCAACGGCTGCTGCTCCAGCTGGAGTATCAGACGGAGAAGGAGGCCTATCGCCAGCAGACGGAGCAGCGGGGACTGGCGAGGATGGTGAAGCGCGGCGATGCGTGGTGGCCCGTGCGCATAGGGCGTAGCTACTATAACTCGCTGAACCAGCTGTGTGTGGAGGTGTTCCGCACGGAGGACACGGAGATAGAGCATGGCTTTGAATATGGGCGTCCGGTGGTGTTCTTTAAGGCTAATGGGGCCAATGGGGCTAATGGGACTTCATTCAAGTACTTCAACTTTACGGGTACGGTGAGCTATGTCGACGGGGAACGGATGGTGGTGAGCGTTCCCGACAATGCGCCGCTGATAGACCTGCAGGGTAGCGAGGAGCAGGTGGGCGTGCAGCTGTCGTTCGACGAGACGTCGTATAGGATGATGTTCGACGCGCTGGAGCGCGTGATGCGGGCGAAAGGACGGTTGGGGTATCTGCGCGACCTCTTCTACTCGCAGCAGAAGGCTGAGACGTTCAGCTTTGCCCCGATGCAGTTTCCCTATCTGAACAAGACGCAGGAGGAGGCCGTGAACCGTGTGCTGTGGGCGAAGGACGTAGCGGTGGTACACGGACCTCCGGGCACAGGCAAGACGACGACGCTGGTGGAGGCCATCTACGAGACGCTGCGACGGGAACCCCAGGTGCTGGTGTGTGCACAGTCGAATATGGCCGTGGACTGGATTAGCGAGAAACTGGTGGACCGCGGGGTGCCCGTATTGAGAATAGGTAACCCCACGCGCGTGAACGACAAGATGCTGTCGTTTACCTACGAGCGGCGCTTCGAGGCCCATCCCGACTACGAGCTGCTGTGGGCCATCCGCAAGGCTATCCGTGAGCTGAGGGCCAACCGCAAGCGGGGTGGCGAGGCTTACCACCAGAAGCTGTCGCGCCTGAAGGAACGGGCTACCGAGCTGGAGATCCGCATCAACGCCCAGCTCTTTGGCGAGGCCCGCGTCATTGCCTGTACGCTGGTGGGTGCTGGTCACCGGCTGTTGGAGGGGCAGAAGTTTGGCACCTTATTTATAGACGAGGCGGCACAGGCCCTGGAGGCTGCCTGCTGGATACCCATCCGCCGCTGCTCGCGCGTCATCCTGGCTGGCGACCATTGTCAGCTGCCCCCGACGGTGAAGAGCATTGCTGCCCTGAAGGCGGGGTTGGGGAAGACGCTTATGGAGCGTATTGCCGAGCAGAAGCCCGAGGTGGTGACGCTGCTGAAGATGCAGTATCGCATGAACGAGGAGATTATGCGGTTCTCGAGCGACTGGTTCTATGGCAACCAGGTGGAGAGTGCGCCCGAGGTGAAGTACCGCTCGATACTCGACCTCGATGTGCCGATGGAGTGGGTGGATTATTCGAGGTGCGAGGAGGAACCTCGAATTCATGAGGAATTCGTTGGTGAATCATTTGGAAGAATCAACAGGGCGGAGGCGGAGCTGACGCTGCAGACGCTGCAGGAGTATTTTGAGAAGATCGGCAAGACGCGGGTGCTGAACGAGCGGTTGGATGTGGGCGTCATCTCGCCCTATCGTGCGCAGGTGCAGTACCTGCGGTCGCAGTTCAAGAAGAAGGAATACTTCAAGCCCTTCCGCCACCTGATAACCGTGAACACCGTAGACGGTTTCCAGGGGCAGGAGCGCGACATTATCGTCATCTCGCTGGTGCGCTCCAACGACGAGGGACAGATCGGTTTCCTGCGCGACCTGCGCCGTATGAACGTCGCCATTACTCGTGCGCGCATGAAGCTCATCATCCTGGGCGATGCCACGACGATGACCCGTCATCCCTTCTATCGCAAGCTTTACGAGTATGTGAAGGCGTTTCAGGAGTTAAGGAGTTAAGACAATACACGTTTCACAAGTGGTTTAAAGAAAAGTACGAGCGAAAGAAGTAAAATGAGGGTAGAAAACGAGAAAAGGCAGAAAAGTTTTGTACTTTCCCCTTTTTCTTTGTATCTTTGCCGCGCAAAATCAGAATTATGGTTGAAATACGCAAGGTTTCTACGAAACGTGAACTGAAGCAGTTCGTTCAGTTCTATTACGACCTCTACCGCGACTGCGAGCAGGCCGTTCCCTTTTTGTTCTTCGACGAAATGGCCACGTTGCAACGCGACAAGAACCCGTCGTTCGAGTGTTGTGAGGCCGACTATTTCCTGGCCTACAAGGACGGCAGGATAGCAGGCCGTGTGGCGGCTATCATCAACCGCCGTGCCAACGAGCGGTGGGATTGCCGGCAGGTGCGCTTCGGGTGGTTCGACTTCATTGACGACCAGGAAGTGAGCGCCGCCTTGCTGAAAGCCGTTGAGGACTGGGGACGCGAACGGGGGATGACCGAGATGGCAGGTCCCTTAGGGTTTATCGACACCGACCGCGAAGGAATGCTCGTTGACGGATTCGAGGAATTGTCGACCATGTACGTCAACTATAATTACCCCTACTACGCTGAGCACATCGCCCGCTACGGGGGCCTGGAGAAGGACAACGACTACGTGGAATTGAAGGTGAAGGTGCCACAGGACGACAATTTCAAGTTCCACAAGATAGCTGAGATGGTGAAGCAGCGCTATGGCTTGCGCGTACATAAGTTTACGCGTCGCGAGCTGGTTGACGAGGGCTGGGGGCGCGAGGTGTTCCACCTGCTGAACGCCACCTATAAGGATCTCTACGGATTCAGTGAGCTGTCGTCAGCGCAGATTGACAAACTGGTGAACGACTACATCAAGATTGCCGACCTGAACCTGGTGACGGCTATAATGGACGGTGACAAGATGGTGGGCTTCGGCATCACCTTCTCGTCGATGAGCCGTGCCCTGCAGCATTGTAGGAACGGACGTCTTTACCCATTTGGGTGGTGGCATATACTCCAGGTGCTGAAACGCCACAATACCGATACCGTCGACCTGCTGCTGATTGGTGTGCTGCCCGAGTATCGCTCGAAGGGTGCCAACGCCCTGATCTTCGACGACCTTATCCATCAGTTCCAGCGCTACGGCTTTATCTGGGCAGAGACCGGACCGCAGATGGAGAGCAATGAGGGCGTGCTTGCCCAGTGGCAGTATCTGGAAAGCCACGTCAACCGTCGCCACCGCTGCTACAGGAAGGAGTTAAGTAATGAAACAACCACTTAAAAAAAGAAAGAAATGTGCGTGGTTGAAAGTAAAAACTTGAATGAGTAAGAATGAAAAGGGGGATTGTTCTGTGTCTGTTTGGATTACTCGCAGGCTTTTGCGTAGCACAGGAGTTCCAGTTGCGTTGCGAGCATGACAGCCTTTACTGGCTGAACGACTGGCGGTTGCCCTATCCCGTCTACCAGTTTCAGACGGGTGACGTTGATGGCGACGGCAGCGAGGACGCTATGGTTGGCGTTGTCAAGTCGACGCGTTTCTATCCAGAACGGGGACGGCGCCTCTTTATCTTCAAGAAGTTGAGCGGAGAAACCGGGCCACGCGGCAATGAGGGCGTGAAGGTGCGCCCCCTGTGGCTGGGCTCGAAGTTAGGCGGTATCCTCCAGGACTTCCGCTTTGTCGACGGTAAGATACGCGCCCTGGAAACCACCACCGACAGCCTTTTTGTGGTGGCCGACTACCGTTGGGCAGGTTTCGGAATGGCTTTTGAACGCTATATCATAAAAGGTACGGACAAAGAAACAGCAATCAAATACTTCAGACAATGAAAAAGAACGTTTTCCTGATGATGTGCATCGTTAGCCTGACGGTCGCTTGCAGCCAGAAACAGAGTGTGGTACAGGTGCCTGTATCACAGCTCGATGTGGAGAAGCTGATCGACAGCATTGACTACGACATGGATGTGTCGGGGTTGAACCTTTCCGACCTGCGGGTGCTGCGCCATGCGCCTGCCGCCCGTCAGGGATTCCCCTTCAAGGATGCCTACATACGAGGCATCTACGAGACCACTACCTGGTATGACTCGCTGATGTGGAAGTTTGACGAGTCGATGAGCTTCGAGAACGTCAAGGAGAAAGAAGACGAACCGTGGCGCGACTACTACTATCGGGCTGCCGACGAGAAAGGTATGCTGAAGCTGAGCGACCAGGAACAGGCGTTTGTCAAGCGGCTGAAGGAGCGCGAGGATGAGCTGCTGAAGCTGAACTTCGACGTGGCCGAAGGGCTGCGGGTGAACATGGACAACCTCGTCAATCCCAAGCAGCTGAAGGAGTTTGACCCGCTGCTGTGCCAGCAGTTGGCACAGAACGGCTTTGCCATCGTCCCTGCGGGCAACGAACAGCTGTTCCACGTCTACGAGAAGAACGACTACAACCAGTTCCCCTCGTTTGTGACCACCGACCTCTACCTGCAGCTTTATCACCTCTATATCGACTGCATGCTGCGCGAGCTCGAGGAGCATAAGCTCGACTCGATGATGACCCGTCTGTCGCTGTCGATGTACAACAACCATCATCGTCAGGCTGTAAATGCTACCAGCGACGAGATGCGCCAGCTGGCTCAACACAATGCCGCCTTTTTCGCCGTGGCTTACGAATTGCTGACGGGCAAGCAGATAGCCGTAGGCGACGAGCTGCCCATCGTCCGCGAGGAAGTGGAGAAGGTGATGAAGGCTGAGAACAACATCAGCCAGTTTATGGAGGACTACCGTGAGGTGGATTTCGCCTATAGCCTGTTCCGTCCGCGTGGGCACTATTCCCGCAACGAGCAGTTGCAGCGCTATTTCCGCGGTATGATGTGGCTGCAGAGCGTACCTTTCGGATTGGACCACGACGTAGAGGTGAAGGAGGCCATGCTGATGGCAGAGACCATGCAGAGTGACTCCATCGCCCAGCGCTGCTATTTTACTACTAACCGCCTGATCAGACACCTCATGGGATTGCCCGACAACCTGTCGATACCGCAGGTGCAGCAGGTCATGAACAGTCTTCACCTCACGACTGAAGGCATTATCAACAATGAGCAGCAGCTGGCAATCGTAAAGGAGCAGCTGAAGAAGATAGGTGACGAGCAGACGCGCATACGTCCGAAATTCGAGCGTACGAGCCACAATAAGATATGTCTCATGCCCCAGCGCTACCAGCCCGATGCCGAGGTGCTGCAGGAGATGGTCGACTACGACTCGCAGCCCACGAAGCGCGCCACGCCCAAGGGCCTCGATGTCTTTGCCGCCATGGGTGTCAGCGCTGCCGAGCAGTTGCTGATGGAAGAGCAGCGCCAGCGTCCCCTGACGGGTGAGAAGCCCGAGTGGAAGGACTTTACCTCGCAGCTGAAGAAGATGAAGCAGCGCATGACTGAAATTGACTGGCAGGAAACCATGGCCACCCAGTGGCTGAACACGCTGACGGTGATGAATACCGAGAAGGCTGAGGGACTGCCTTACTTTATGGTGACGCCCGAGTGGCAGCTGAAGGACCTGAACGCCGCCTTGGCTTCATGGGCTGAGCTGAAGCACGATGCCATCCTCTATGCCAAGCAGCCGATGGGTGCCGAGTGTGGTGGCGGAGGACTGCCCGACCCGGTAGTAAAGGGCTATGTTGAGCCCAACATCGGATTCTGGAAGAAGGCCATTGAACTGCTCGACAACACCGCCAAGCTACTGAAAGAGCAGCACATGATGACTCCGAAGATAGCCCTGGCCACAGAGCGCATTGGCGAGGAGGTGCACTTCCTGCTGGCCATCAGCGAGAAGGAGTTGGCGGGCACGACGCCTACCGACGAGGAGTTCGACCTGCTGCAGTGTGTGGGTGCTACGTTAGAAAACATCTCGCTCGACCTCATCCGTGAGCCCGACCAGTATCTGATGGGATGGGACGATGTGCAGGGTGCCGACCGTAAGGTGGCCCTCGTGGCCGATGTCTATACGGCCAATGCCGATAACAATCCCGAAAAATCCATCCTCTTTGAAGCCGTCGGTGCTGCCGACGAGATCTACGTGGTGGTCGAGATGGACGGTTGTCTGTATCTTACCCGTGGTGCCGTGCTCAGCTATCGTGAGTTTACGCAGCCACTGAACATGCCCCGCCTCACCGATGAGGAGTGGCAGCAGCAGTTGGAGAAGAATCCGCGCAAGGGCGTTCCCGAGTGGATGCAGCGCATCATCGTCCCCCTGAAGCAGGAACCGGTAGTGAATGAGGAGTATTTCTATAGCTCTGGCTGTTAGCCTCTTTTTGGTGAAGGGTGAAGGGTGTCTGGTGAAGGGAGAAAACCCTGCTGCAGACATATCTCCACTCACCCTTCACCCTTCACCCTTCACCATTATTTTCACTGGCGACATTCTGCTCGACCGCGGGGTGCGTCAGGTGATAGCCCATCATGGTGCCGACCACCTGTTTTCCGCAGGTGTCGACTCCGTGTTCCGCGAGGCCCAGGTGGTGGTGGGCAACCTCGAGTGCCCTGCCACCAGCATCGAGGCCCCCGTCTTCAAGCGCTTCATCTTCAGGGCCGAGCCCGAATGGCTTGACGTGCTGAGGCGTCACGGCATCACCCATCTGAACCTGGCCAACAACCACGCCATCGACCAGGGGCGCGAGGGGCTGATGGATACCCGTCGCAACATCATCGAGGCAGGAATGGTGCCTGTGGGGGCAGGAGCAAACATGGAAGAAGCCTCACAGCCCGTTTTGCTGGCAGAGAAGCCCCGTCGCGTATGGCTGGTGCCGTCGCTCAGGCTGGCCCTCGAGAACTATGCCTATCTGCCCGACAAGCCCTGCGTCAGTCAGGAACCCATGGATTCGCTGCTCGAGCGCGTCCACCGTCTGAGGAAGGCCGACTCTACGGCTGTGATTATCGTTTCGTTGCATTGGGGCGGCGAGCATACCCTGCGGCCCGTTCCCCGTCAGCGCGTAGAAGCCCGTCAGTTGATCATGGCTGGTGCCGACCTCCTTGTCTGTCACCACACGCATACGTTGCAAACCATCGAGGACTGCGCTGTTCCCTACCTCGAAAAGCGCATCTACTATAGCGTGGGCAACTTCATCTTCGACCAGCCAAGCCCCATCAACAGTCGTGCCTGCATGGTGCGCATCAACGTTACGGAGGAGGGGTTCACCACGGAAACCATTCCAATAGATATCAGGGGGTGTGTGCCCTTTGTCCATCAGCAAATAGATAGGTGATGAACCGAATTGTTAAGGGTTGTCTTGGCAGTTCGGGATTTTTTGTGTATATTTGCGGCGAAATCCCCAAAAAAGGGGAAGGAAAAAGATATGAATGACAAATTGCTGGCAGAAACGTTCCGCGGAAGGCGCGTGCTGGTCACCGGACATACGGGCTTCAAGGGCTCGTGGCTGAGTATCTGGCTCCACGAGATGGGCGCCGAGGTGGTGGGCGTTGGCTTGGATCCTTACAGCGAGAAGGACAACTTTGTACTCTCGGGTATTGGCGGAAAGATAAAGGCCGATATCCGTGCCGACATTCGCGACGGTGAGCGGTTGAAAGAGATTTTTAGGGAGTATGAGCCCGAGGTGGTGTTCCACTTGGCCGCCCAGCCGTTGGTAAGGCTGAGCTATGAGATACCTGTCGAGACTTACGAAGTGAACGTCATGGGCAGCATCAACGTGATGGAGGCCGTTCGCGTGACGGAGAGTGTGCGTGCCGTGGTGATGATTACCACCGACAAGTGCTACGAGAACCGCGAACAGCTGTGGGGCTACCGCGAGGACGAGCCGATGGGCGGCTACGACCCCTACTCGTCGTCGAAGGGTGCCTGCGAGATTGCCATCAGCTCGTGGCGCCGTTCGTTCTTCAATCCTGCGGACTACGGTCGCAAGCATCATGTGAGCATTGCCAGCGCGAGGGCAGGCAACGTCATCGGAGGCGGTGACTGGGCGAAGGACCGCATCGTGCCCGACTGCATACGTGCCTTGGAGGCTGGCAAGGAGGTAGAGATACGCTCTCCGCATGCCATCCGTCCCTGGCAGCATGTCTTGGAGCCCCTGAGCGGCTATCTGCTCTTGGCAGCCAAGATGCTGCAGGAGCCTACCGCCTATTGCGAAGGCTGGAACTTCGGTCCCCGTATGGAGAGCGTCAGAACGGTATGGGAGGTGGCCACTCTGCTGAATGCTCCCCTCTCCAGTGGGGAAGGCTACGGGGGGGCGAGCTTTGCTCGGGAAGGAGGGACTGGGGGTGAGGCCCTTCACGAAGCCAACCTGCTGCTGCTCGACATCAGCAAGGCGAAGTTCCGCTTAGGTTGGGAGCCGCGTACCGATATTGACGAATGCTGCCGTCTCACTGCCGACTGGTATCGCCGCTACCGCACGGAGGATGTGTATCAGCTGTGCGTGGAACAGATCAAGACCTTCTTAGGATATTAAAGGAAAACCGTTTATGAAGTACGTCGTCACTGGTGCCACCAGTTTCCTGGGCCGTGAGCTCGTCAGCCGTCTGATGCAGGACGGTCATGAGGTGGTGGCCGTATGCCGTCCGCAGTCGTCCGCCTTGGCTGATATTCCCCTGGGCGTTGAGCTGGTGCTGGCTGACATGAGCGACTACGGCGGGCTCTACCGCGACGTGCCCGAGGCTGATGTATGGGTGAACCTCGCTTGGGAGGGTACCGGCCACGACGGGCGCAATCAGGAAGAGGTGCAGCAGGCGAACGTCATTCACACCATCGCTGCCATGTTTGGTGCCGACAAGATGGGCTGCCGCCTGTTTGTCGAGGCAGGTTCACAGGCAGAGTATGGCACGGTGCTGACGCCTATCAGCGAGCAGACGCCCTGCAACCCCTTTTCTGCCTATGGCAAGGCGAAGTTGGAGACCTTCCAGCGGCTGTCGGAACTCTCGGCACAGCTTGGCATCAAGTACCTGCACCTGCGTATCTTCAGCCTCTATGGCGAGACAGACCACCCGTGGACGCTCGTCATGAGCAGTCTTGACAAGATGTTGCGCAACGAGGCCATCGACCTGAGCCCCTGCACCCAGCAATGGAATTTCCTCTATGTGAAGGATGCCACGCGGCAGGTGGTCACCCTCTGCGACTATGCCCTGAGTCGCCAAGACTTTCGTAGCGAGGTCTTTAACATAGCCTCCGACGACAGCCGCCCCCTGAAGGAATTCGTGGAGCGCATGAAGGAGCTGGCGGGGAGCAAGAGCCCGCTGAATTACGGTGCCATCACCCCCCAAAACGTAGTATCCTTGCTGCCCGACATGACGAAAACCCGCAACGTGGTAGGCACCCTCAGCGAATACTCATTCGACAACGTCATAACAAGTATACTCTCAAATCTCAATAAATGATCAAGGTAAGCGATTTCATCTTCCAGCATCTGGTCAGCAAGCATGGCATCAGCCATTGCTTCATGGTAACCGGCGGTGGTGCTATGCACCTGAACGACTCGATAGGCCACACCCCCGGCCTCTCTTATGTGTGCAACCACCACGAGCAGGCATCGGCCATCTGTGGCGAAGGCTACTATCGTGCCAGTGGCCGCCTCGCCGTCACCTGTGTTACCACAGGCCCTGGCGGCACCAACGCCATTACCGGTGTGCTGGGACAGTACTTAGACTCCATTCCCGGGCTCTATATTTCCGGACAGATTAAGACCTCTACCTATAAGCACAGCTACCCTGAGCTGCCGCTCCGTCAGTTGGGCGACCAGGAGGCCGATATCGTGTCGATGGTAACGCCCATCACGAAGTATGCCAAGACCATCTACGACCCGCTCGACATCAAGCGTGAGCTAGACAAGGCTGTGGCCATTGCCTTAGACGGTCGTCCGGGCCCTGTGTGGCTCGACATCCCCTTGGACGTGCAGGGCGCTATGGTCGACGAGAACGAGCTGCGCGAGTTTGACGCCAAGGAGATAGCCGATCCCGTTGACCATGACTTAGTGAACCGTCAGATAGAGGAACTGCTGCAGCGCATTTCCACCGCCAAGAGCCCCGTTATCTACGTGGGCAACGGTGTGCGGCTGGCCCGTCGCGAACAGCAGTTTATTACGCTGGCTGAGTGCCTCGGCATTCCCGTGGTCACCGCCATCAGCGGTTCCGACATCATCTGGTACGACCACCCGCTATGCTTTGGCAAGCCTGGCATCTGCGGCGACCGCATTGGTAACATCATGGTGCAGAATGCCGACCTGCTCATCATCATGGGCACCCGACTGAGCATCCGTCAGGTGAGCTACGCCTACGACCTGCTGGCTCCGAAGGCCTACAAGGTGATGGTCGACATCGACAAGGCCGAGATGATGAAACCCACGCTCAGCATCGACATGCCCATCCATGTGGGCCTCGACGAGTTTATCGACAAGATGCTGGGGATGCTTGAGGTACGAGGTATGAGGTGCGAGGTACGAGATAACTTCGAGGCGTGGCGCCAGTGGGGACGTGCTATTGAGAAAAAGCTGCCCACGCTCTTCGATGACAATCCCGACAGCGAGGGCTATACCAACAGCTACCGCTTTGCCGACGAGCTCTTCTCTCAGCTCAGCAGCGGCGATACGGTGGTGACGGGAAACGGTACCGCCTACACCTGCACCTATCAGGCCATGAAAGTGAAACAGGGCGTGCGCGTGTTTGCCAACCAAGGCTGTGCCGCCATGGGCTACGGCCTGCCTGCCGCCATCGGTGCCTGCGTGGCAAATCTCTCTCTCCTAAATAACCTGCAGAGTAATCTCGCACCTCGTATCTCGCACCTCGCACCTCGAACCGTCTGTGTCACTGGCGACGGCTCGTTGCAGATGAACATCCAGGAGTTGCAGACGCTGGTGACCTACCGTCTGCCGCTGAAGCTCTTCGTCATAGAGAACGAGAGCTACCTGGCCATCAAAACCACCCAGAAGTCGTTCTTCAAGGGCCACTTCACGGGCTCAAATCCCGCGAGTGGCGTTGTCTGTCCCTCCCTCGAGAAGATAGCCGCCGCCTATGGCATTCCCTATATTGGCATCAGCGAAAATGGAGAGCCGCTGCAGCAGGCCATTGCCCGCACACTGGCTACCGAGGGGCCTGCCATCTGCGAGGTACACATGCATCCCGAGCAGACACTCTTCCCCAAGTCGGCCTCGTTCATGGACAAGGAGACGGGTCGCATGTCGTCGGCACCATTGGAGAAAATGGCACCCTTCATGCCCGACGACCTGCAGCAGCAATGTGTGTATGACGTTGACAGATGAACGGCAAGCGCATCATAGAGAAATACTACGACGTGGTAGACAACCAGCTGCTGCGCTTCGTCCTGGTGGGCGGCCTGAACACCGCCTTTGGCGTGGGCGTCTACTGTCTGGCCATCTTCATCGGCTTGCCCTACTATGTGGCTACGCTGGTGAGCAACGTCCTTGGTGTGCTGTTCAATTTCGTAACCACTGGCAACCTCGTGTTCCGCAACGGCAACCCGCGTCTCATCTTCCGCTTCGTCGCCTGCTACGTGGTCATCTACTTCGTCAATACCGCCCTTGTCAAGCTGTTCGCGTACCTCGTATCTCGTACCTCGTACCTCGAAAACCCATACTACTGGGCGGGCATCGTGGCCACCCCCTTCGTGGCCCTCTGTTCCTATTTTTTACTGAAGAAATTTGTCTATAAGCAATGAAGAAGAAAATCAGCATCGTCACCCCGTGCTATAACGAGGAACCCAACGTAGAAGAGCTCTACCGTCAGGTGAAGGCGCAATTTGACCGCCTTGCCGACCGCTACGACTATGAGCATATCTTTATCGACAACGCCTCTACCGACCGCACGGTGGAGGTACTCAAGGGCATTGCCGCCAACGACAAGAATGTGAAGATCATCATGAACGCCATGAACTTCGGGCATATCCGCTCGCCTTTCTACGGCCTCTGTCAGGCAACGGGCGATGCTGCCATGCTGATGGTGGCCGACCTTCAGGATCCGCCCGAGCTGATTCCGCAGTTCATTGAGCAGTGGGAGCAGGGCCACCGCGTGGTCATCGGTGTGAAGAACAAGAGCAAGGAGAACCCCGTAATGTATGCCTTGCGCACCTCCTTCTATAAGGTGATCAAGGCCATCAGCGAGACGCGCCAGGTGGAGAATTTTACGGGCTTCGGACTTTACGACCGCACGTTCGTCCAGCTGCTGCGCTCCGTCGACGACCCCTATCCTTACATGCGCGGTTTGGTGGCTGAGTATGGTGGCGACCTTGGCGAGGTGAAGTTCACCCAGCCCAAGCGCCTGCACGGCAAGACGAAGAACAACTTCTATACCTTATATGATATGGCGATGCTTGGCTTCGTCAACCACTCAAAGGTACCCCTCCGCATGGCCAGCTTCATAGGCTTCGTGTGCAGTGCCCTGAGTCTGCTGGTGGCCATCGTCTACTTCGTCTACAAGCTGCTTTACTGGGACGAGTTCCAGCTGGGTTTCGCACCGCTGATTATCGGGCTCTTCCTCTTTGCCAGCGTCCAGCTGTTCTTCCTCGGTGTTGTGGGCGAGTATGTGGGCAGCATCCTTACCCAGGTGCGCCGTCGTCCGTTGGTCATCGAGAAAGGACGCATCAACTTCGACGAGCAACAGGGTAATCTCGCACCTCGTACCTCGCACCTCGTACCTCGAGAATCAGGAAAGGAGGGCGAGGCATGATACTGATAAGAGGCAAGGAGGGTCTGCTCCACCGCACAGGTAAAGAGATTCAGAACGTGTTTCAGAACCTGTTCAAGCAGCGGGGCAAATGGCGTCGCAAGGCGGCTGAGCTCGACCATTACTACTCTACTGACGCCCCGAGGGCTAAGAACGAACGCAAGCAGGTGATCTGTCTCTTCGACGGGCGCACCGACCACTACGGCATGACCGACCGTCTGCGCGGCATGGTGTCGGCCTATTACGTAGCCAAGGAGATGGGCTACGACTTCCGCATCTGGTTCGTCAACCCCTTCCGCCTGGAGGAGTATCTGGAGCCCAATATCGTTGACTGGCGCATCGACGGTGATGACATCAGCTACAACCCGCAGGACAGTCGCATCATGTACTGCGGCAGTAACGGCACAAAGGTAGAGCCGTTCTTCCAGAAGCTGTGGTTCAAGAAATGCTTCCGCGAGGCACCACGACAGTCGCACGTCTATACCAACGCCCACCTGCTGCCCCGAGGCAAGAAGTTCGGTGAGCTGTTCAACGAGCTGTTTAAGCCCACAGAGAAAGTGGAACGCGCCATCCGTCAGTATACGGAACCGTTGGGCGGGCCCTACTACACTGTCTCGCTACGCTTCCAGCGCCTGCTGGGCGACTTCCACGAACGCGATGGTGTGGACATCTCGTTTGAGGAACAGCAGCAGCTGATGGAGCGCTGTTTAGCCAAAATGCAGGAACTGCACCACCGCTGGGGCAATGGTCGTAAGTGCATGCTCATGTCCGACAGCGTACGCTTCCTGGAATATGCCGCCTCGAAGCTCGACTACGTCAGCTATGTGCCGGGCAAAGTGCAGCATATCGACTTCTACGACAGTACGGGCGATGACGTGAACATCAAGCTCTTTGCCGACATCCTGATCATCAGCCGTGCCGAGCGCGCGTTCCTCCTGCAGACGGGGCGGATGTACAACAGCGGATTCCCCCGTCGCGCCGCACAAGTGGGCAACGTACCGTTCAAGCACATCCGCTTCTAAGGTTACAAATAGGCCAATGAACAGATGGAGGCTCATTACCTTTTAGGCTGCGTCTATCGTGACCTCAGCGATGCGCCTAATAAACGTACTTGTCATTCTAGTTTGTGTCATTTGACCTTTCTGAATGATAGTCTTATTGATAAAACATATCAAAAAGGATTTTATAAAGATAGAGTCTTAGTCAATGTCAATGGCAAAGGGGAATGGTATTAAAGATTGTGATCAGGGAATCCGTAATCATTTTTCCGGATCGGGGGACGAAACCGTCCCCCGATTATCTTTTAAGTATTTTTAATAGTCTACAGACTTTGGGGGCGCATTCTCACTTCGTTCCGAGCTTCGGCGTAACAGTTGTTCAGTGTTCAGCTTCTTGTTCAGGCGGCTCTTCGTAGAGCGCAGGGCTTGCTCCGTACAGCAGAAGCACTGAGCTTTCTGCCGGTCGGTCTTACCGTAATAGTGCATGATGCAGTAGAAAGTCTCCTTGGGGGTCAGTTCAACGGTGTCGATGACGGCGGCTAAGTCGGGTTCTACGATGTGCAGCGTCTCGCTGACGGCCAGCTGCTCGCGCTTGCCCATCTGCGAGATATTCTCGTCGTGCAGGATGGCGTAGAGCACGTCAACACCTTGTTTCGTCTTTACAATGTCGGCCCTGACAGCAGGCTGCGATGCCTGTTGCATCAGCAGGTCTACCTTCTGCTGGAAGGCTGCCGTGCGTCGCCGGTTCCACCAGTAGCCGCCACCGACGGCCAGCAGCAGGGCACCGACAAGACTGCCAAAGACGAGGCGCTCACGGCGACGCCCCCGGTCGTTGGCCTGCTCCTGCAGCTGCACGAACTCCATCGTCTGCTCACGGGGCAGCACGGCCATCACCATCTCAGCCTGGTGCTCCTTGCCCTCCAGCATAAAGACCAGCGAGAGCATGGTCAGTGCATCGGCCAGTTCGGTGGAGTCGACCGAGAGGATCGCTGCACTGTAGGCTTTCTGTTCAGCCTCGTACAGGTGGTGACGACCCATTGCGTCGAGTGCCTCGCCCATCAATTGCTCTGTGTCTGATGTTTGGGGTACTGTAGAGGTGCAAGCGGTCGCCAGTAGTAGTGACAACAATATGACTATCGGTTTCACGGTTGCAAAGTTACACAATTATCATGGAATAACCGCCTTTCGGCGTCATTTTATTTCTGACACGCATGTCAAAAGAGAGTGACGGCAACTCTGACTGCCATTGAGTATCAACAACTTACGCCAGCTACTGCGTGTCAATGGCTGTCAGGGGGTTGTGTGGAAAGAAAAATAGAGCTAACTTTGCAAGCAGAAACCTAAAAAGCAATGAAGACGATGGTAAAAGGAAAATCAACTTGCAAGACGCTGAAGGCCATCCGTCGGCAAATAGCCGAGGCCAACGACATTGTGTATGAACCGCACGAGTGCCACTACGACGGGCCGTGCTTAGGCACCTGCCCTGCCTGCGAGGCTGAGGTGCGCTATCTGGAACAGCAGCTCGGACTGCGGCGACAGTTAGGGTGGGCTGTGTCGCTGATCGGCGTGTCGGCCGGACTGCTCTCGGCTTGCACCTCCACAGGAACGAAGGCAGTCACCGAGAAACCCAACGGTGCGAAGAGCAACATAGAGGTTGAAGAACCAGCTGCCGGCTGCGACTCGATGGTAGTGGGCAAGGTCGCCGTGCCCGAAGAGCCCGACACTACCAGTTTCGTTAAGGAGCAACAGTCGAGGCAAACCGCCCCTGCCCCGAAAGCTCCGCTTGTATCGCAGGAGGAAGAAGACGATGACGTAGTGATTGGCGCGGTCGGTGCGGTCGAGGCGCCGATGGATCCGCCCTACAACCCGATGGCACCACCCGACACTACTAAGGTGTTTGGCGACATAGCCGAACAGATGCCGATGTTCCCGGGTGGTGACAGGAAGCTGATGGAGTATTTGGCGAGCAGCATACAGTACCCGCCGGAGTGCAAGGAGAGCTGCATTCAGGGCCGCGTCATCGTGACCTTCGTAGTAGAGCGCGACGGCAGCATCAGCCAGGCAAAGGTCGCCAAGAGCCTCGACCCGCTGCTCGATGCCGAAGCGCTGCGCGTGGTCAATGTCATGCCCAAGTGGATTCCCGGCCGACAGAACGGCGTGACGGTGGCCGTGAAATACACCATCCCCGTAACCTTCCGCCTGTAATGAAAGTACCGCTCATAGGCATCTGCCGCCACCGGCTGACCACCGACGGCACGGGCGTCACCACGCTGGTAGCCTTCCACGGCTGTCCGCTCAGCTGCCGCTATTGTCTGAACAGCCAGTGCCTGCGCCCTGACGGCGTGTGGCAGCGGCTTACGGCAGAGGAGATTCTGCAGCAGACGGCCGTCGACGACCTCTACTTCCAGGCCACGGGTGGCGGCATCTGCTTCGGCGGCGGCGAACCGTTGTTGCGCAGCGACGTCATTGCCGACTTCTGCCGACGATGCCCGCTCGAGTGGAACATCTATATGGAAACGTCGCTCAACGTGCCGCTCAGCAGGCTGCAGCAGGTGGTGCCCTACGTTGACCACTACTACGTGGACGTGAAGGACCTGTCGCCCGACATCTACCGCAGCTACTGCCAAGCCGACAACGCCCAGATTGTAGCCAACCTCGGCTATCTGGCCGAACAGGGTCTGCAGCCGAAGGTCACCATCCGTCTGCCCCTGATTCAGGGCTATAACAGCAACGGCGACCGCCTGCGCAGTCGCCGCCAACTCGAACAGATGGGTTTTACCGACTTCGACGAGTTTACTTACCAGCTGCCGAAGACAGCGTAGGCTGCCACTCGTCGCGCCAGCGGACGACGGGCTTGCCCTGCTCAAACTCGATGGGGAGCCAGATGTAGCGGGCATCGCGGGGATGGCGCGGGCGCCAGATGTCGGCCATGAAGATGTACTGGCCGTCGACGGGCAGGATGAAGGTGCTCTGTCCGCCAAAGGTCTTCTCGGCCAGCGGGCCGCGACAGGGGTTGGGGTGCTGTGTCCACGGTCCCCAGATGCTGGGAGCGGAGAACATACGGGCCTCGTTAGGCTCCCAGCCCGTGCAGCCCGAGGTAATCATCCAGTAGGTGCCGTCGTGCTTGAAGATGGCGGGCGCCTCGTTGTGGCCGGCGGGGGCTACGCGGACGTAGCGGCCGGTGTGGTGCAGGTAGTCGGCGGTCAGCTCGGCAATGTGGAGCGTCAGGTTCTCCTCGCTCGAGAAGATGTGGTAAGCCCGTCCGTCGTCGTCGACGTAGAGCGTCATGTCGCGCGCCATCTGTCCTGTGCCGAAGTCACGCTTCACGTAGAGGCCCTGGGCTATAGCCTTCATCCAGGCGGGTGTCCAGTCTTTATAATGGGCGGCATTGAGCGTATCGGTCACAGCCACAGCCTGGGCATCGAAGTCGACGGGCCACGTCCCCGCATTGGCACGCTGCGAGTAGAGGAACTTGAAGGGACCCTCGGGACGGTCGGCGACGGCCACGCCGTAACGGGCGGCATTGTAGCCCTGACCCTTCAGTTCGAGATGGAACCACATGCAGAACTTCTTCGTCACCTTAT
>JAEEGH010014189.1_pt1 | contig 17527 bp, 17 predicted proteins | sample 9134181 | NCBI WGS metagenome assembly JAEEGH01 (sample SAMN16246544, study PRJNA631951) | gut metagenome | biome: gut microbiome; feature: rumen; material: DP-attached | host: Bos | place: Iran: Karaj | collected 2018-10
CCAACATACTACAATCAAGAAAAATGCTTCACCGCGCAGCCTCGCGCAGCGGGGAAGATGCAAGAGCGCAACAAAAGAGGCAGCAAAAAAGCGCAGCAAAAGCACGAAGAGAAACAACGAAAGAGCGCGCAGAGAAAATGAGGGAGGGCAGGTATGCATACAGGCAGGGAATATCTGGCCGTGGACATCGGTGCATCGAGCGGCCGGCACATGGTCGCCCGGCTCGAGAACGGCCGGATGCGGATGAAAGAGGTCTACCGCTTTGAAAACGGGAATAAAGCGATACCGGACGAAAAGGCAGGAAAAAAGCTGGTCTGGGACACGGAGCACCTCTTCCGGGAGATCGTAAACGGGATGAAGGCCGCGCACCGCGAAGGATACGCGCCCTGCTCCATGTCCATCGACACCTGGGCCGTGGATTATGTCCTTCTGGATGAGGAGGGGCGGCGGCTCGGGGATGCCTACGGGTACCGGGATCACCGGACGGAGGGGATGGACGCGGTGGTCGGAAGAGTGCTCTCCGAAGAGGCGCTGTATGCGCGGACCGGCATACAAAAGCAGATCTTCAACACGATCTATCAGCTGACCGCGGACCGGGAAAAGCGTCCGGAAATCCTTGCAAAGGCGAAGACCTTTCTGATGCTTCCGGATTATTTTACATATCTTTTGACCGGGGCTAAATGCGCGGAGTACACCAATGCCACCTCCACGCAGCTGGTGGATCCCGTGACAAAGCAGTGGGACCGGGAACTGATCCGGATGTTGAACCTTCCGGAGGAGATTTTCCTGCCGCTGTCCCTTCCCGGAACGAGGGCGGGCAGACTTCGCCCGGAACTGGCAGCGGAGGTCGGATTTGACACGGAAGTCCTCCTGTGTGCCACACATGATACCGCCAGCGCGGTGATGGCCATGCCGGGGACGGGAGACGGTATTTTCCTAAGCTCCGGTACCTGGTCGCTGATGGGAACGGAGCTCCCCGAAGCGTTGCGGGAGGAAGCATCGCGCAAGGAGAATTTTACCAACGAAGGCGGCTACGACTACCGGTTCCGCTATCTGAAAAACATCATGGGACTCTGGATGATCCAGTCGGTCCGCCATGAGCTTTCGGATGCCTACAGTTTCGCGCAGCTCTGCGAGATGGCGGAAGCAGAGAAGGATTTTCCGGCACGGGTGGATGTGAACGATCCTTCCTTCCTGTCCCCGGAAAATATGACGGAAGCGATCCAAACGTACTGCAAAGAGCACGGGCAGCAAGTCCCCGAAACGCCCGGACAGCTCGCGGCGGTGATCTATCAGTCGCTGGCGGATAGCTACCGGGCGGCGGTCACGGCCATCGAGCAGAACACCGGACGCACCTATGACCGGATCTATATCATCGGCGGCGGCGCCCATGCGGACTATCTGAACCGGCTCACGGCCGAAGCGACCGGCAAGGAGGTTCTGGCAGGCCCGTCCGAGGCGACGGCCATCGGGAACCTTGCGGCACAGATGCTTGCGGCAGGAGAACTGGAAAGCCTGCAGGAAGCGCGTGACGTGATCCGGGATTCCTTTGAGATCAAAACCTACGAAAAGAAACAGAATTGAAATCGTGCAACGAAAAAACCGGCAAGGCACAAAATGCGAAAGGTCCGGACAAAAGAAAAAGGAGAGGAAAAAATGGACAGATTTACATCCGCAAAGAAACCGTATGAAAAGCTCGGAATAGACGTGGAGGAAGCGCTGGAAAAGCTGAGCGGCTTCCCGGTCTCCATCCACTGCTGGCAGGGCGACGATGTGACGGGCTTTGATCAGGACGGCCCCTTAACCGGCGGCATCCAGACCACCGGCAATTATCCCGGCAAGGCGAGAAATCCGCAGGAGCTGATGGCGGACATCGACAAGGTACTGACGCTGGTGCCCGGACATTTCAAGCTGAATCTCCATGCGAGCTATGCCGTTTTTTCGGACGGGGAGAAGGCAGACCGCGATGCGCTCCGTCCCGAGCATTTTAAGGTATGGGTGGACTATGCGAAGAGCAGAAACATTGGACTGGACTTCAATCCCACATGCTTTTCCCATGACATGGTGAAGGATAACATGACCCTGACCCATCCGGATCCGCAGGTGCGTGATTTCTGGGTGCGCCACTGCCAGGCCTGCATCCGCATCAGTGAATATTTTTACGACGAGCTGCAGATCCCGGTGCTCATGAATATCTGGATTCCCGACGGATACAAGGACATCCCCGCGGATCGCTACGGGGCACGCGCGCGCTACAAGGAGTCGCTGGACCGCATCCTGGACATCGGGTATGACCGAAACAAGGTGAAGGTCTGTGTGGAGTCCAAGGTCTTTGGCATCGGCATGGAGAGCTATACCGCCGGAAGCGCGGAATTTACCCTGAACTATGCGGCCTATAAGAAGATCCTGCCCCTGATGGACAACGGCCACTACCATCCGACGGAGATGGTGTCCGACAAGATCTCCTCCCAGCTTCTCTTTTTCCCGGAGATCGCGTTGCATGTGACCCGTCCGGTGCGCTGGGATTCCGATCATGTGGTCCTCTTTGACGACGAGACGAAGGAGATCTGCAAGGAGATCGTCCGGTGCGATGCCATGGACAGAGTCTATCTGGCAACCGACTTTTTTGACGCTTCCATCAACCGCATCGCGGCCTGGACCGTGGGCCTGCGCTCCGTGGAAAAAGCGATGCTCTACGCGCTGCTTTCCCCGAACGGGAAGCTGAAAAAAATGCAGGATGGTGGCGACTGGACCGGGGTGATGGCGCTGCAGGAGGAGATGAAGACCTATCCCTTCGGGGACATCTGGGAGGAGTACTGCCGCCGTGCGGGCAAGCCGGTCGGCATGGACTGGCTGGAGCAGGTCCGGGAGTATGAGCAAAGCGTGCTGAGCAAAAGAGGATAAAGAACGAAAGCGAATGGCCGAAAGAAAAATGACAAGGACAGGAGAGGATAAGAAAATGCAGATTACGGAGATTGGATTTGTAAAGGGCTTTCTACGCATGTGTGACGACGGATGGCAGCAGGGCTGGCATGAGCGCAACGGCGGCAATCTGTCCTACCGTATAAAGGAGGAAGAAGTAGCGCAGGTGCGCGGATTTTTCCGCGCGGATGCCCCTTGGCAGCCCATCGGGACGAGCGTTCCCGAGCTGAGAAACGAATACTTTATGGTGACGGGATCCGGAAAATTTTTCCGCAACGTGCTTTCGGATCCGGAGGACAGCACCTGTATCCTCGAGCTGGATGACCTCGGGGAGAATTACCGCGTCCTCTGGGGGCTTAAGAACGGCGGCCGTCCGACCTCCGAGCTTCCGTCCCATCTGATGAATCATGAGGTGAAAAAGCGGGTGAGCGGTGGAGCGCACCGCGTCATCTATCACGCGCACACCACCAATGTAATCGCGCTGACCTTTGTCCTCCCGCTGACGGACGAAGCGTTCACCCGGGAGCTCTGGGAGATGGCAACCGAATGCCCCGTGGTATTCCCGGACGGCATCGGCGTCGTACCCTGGATGGTGCCGGGCGGACGCGAGATCGCCGTGGCCACGAGCCGGCTGATGGAAAAATACGATGTGGCCGTCTGGGCGCATCACGGGATGTTTGCGTCGGGCGAGGACTTTGACCTCACCTTCGGATTGATGCATACCGTGGAAAAATCCGCGGAGATCCTGGTGAAGGTGCTCTCCATGAAGGGGGCACAGGAGGCCGGAGCTGTCAAGCGCCAGACCATCACGCCGGAGGATTTCCGTGCGCTGGCGAAGGACTTTAAGGTCACCCTTCCGGAGCAGTTTTTGTATGAAAAATAAGATTTCCGTTTGTTAAGAAAAAAACAGTAGACGAACGGCACAAAAGGTTGTATACTCGTCAATGTAAGCACTTACATAAAATTTTTCACAGGCCGCAGATCTTGCCTGCGACTGCATACGTGGAGAAAGGATGGCGAGAAGGTGGAACTCAGAACAGCAGCATCACCCAAGGATATGAAGTATTACACCACAGAGCGCCTGCGGGAGGAATTTCTGATCGATGATCTGTTCCGTCCCGGCGAGATCAAGCTGGTGTACAGTCACATTGACCGGATCATCACCGGCTCCGCTGTGCCGACGGCACCGCTGAAGCTGACGGCCGGGGACGAGCTTCGCGCAGAATATTTCTGCCAGAGAAGAGAGCTTGGCGTGATCAATATCGGAGGGGCAGGAACGATTACCATTGACGGAAAGGTGTACGAGGTCGGCCACAAGGACGGCATGTACATCGGAATGGGAAGCCGGGAGATCGTCTTTGACAGCAGGGACGCTTCCGCACCTGCGAAGTTCTATCTGAATTCCGCGCCTGCACATAAGACCTATCCTACCAAGCTGATCAAGATGGACGGAACGCCTTCGGAGGATGTGGTCATCATCAAGCCTGAAAACAAAAAAGAGCTGGGAACGCTGGAAGATGCGAACCATCGCACGATCAACAAGTTCATTCTTCCCGGCCAGGTGGAGAGCTGCCAGCTGGAGATGGGCATGACGCACCTTGAGCCCGGCAGTGTATGGAATACGATGCCCTGCCATACGCACGATCGCCGCATGGAGGTCTATCTGTATTTCGAGATTCCCGAGGATGCATTTGTCATGCATTTCATGGGAGAGCCGCAGGAGACGCGTCACATCGTCATGCGCAATGAGCAGGCGGTGATCTCGCCGAGCTGGTCGATCCATTCCGGTTGCGGTTCGAGAAATTACACCTTCATCTGGGGGATGGTCGGAGAGAATCAGGACTTCGACGACATGGACGATGTAAGGAATCAGGATCTTCTGTGACGGAAGGGCAAAGTCGGATGTTTCGTCCGATGAAACCGGGATCACAGTTCAGTACAGGAAACGAAGCACAATTCAGGAGGTAAATGACATGGCAGGTATGATCGATCAGTTCAGACTCGACGGCAAGGTGGCTTGGATCACCGGCGCATCCTACGGACTCGGCCTCGCATATGCGAAGGCTTACGCGGAAGTGGGGGCTAAGATTGTTTTCAATGATATCAATCAGGATCTCGTGGACAGAGGACTTGCGGAGTATGCAAAGCTCGGCATCGAAGTCTACGGCGCGGTCTGTGATGTGACGAAGGAAGACCAGGTGCAGAAGTTTGTGGCGGACGTGAAGGAGAAGGTTGGCCCCATTGACATCCTTGTCAATAACGCCGGCATCATCAAGCGTATCCCGATGCACGAGATGAGCGTGGATCAGTGGAACGCCGTCATCAATGTCGACCTGACCGGTCCCTTCATCTGCGCCAAGGCGGTTCTGCCCGATATGATGGAGCGCGGCAGCGGCAAGATCATCAATGCCTGCTCCATGATGAGTGAGTTCGGACGTGAGACCGTATCCGCTTATGCGGCGGCCAAGGGCGGTCTGAAGATGCTCACCCGCAATATCTGCTCCGAATACGGCCAGTACAACATTCAGTGCAACGCGATCGGACCCGGCTACATCGCTACGCCGCAGACGGCGCCGCTTCGTGAGAAGCAGCCGGACGGCTCCATGCATCCCTTCGATCGTTTCATCCGTTCCAAGACGCCCGCACAGCGCTGGGGCAAGACGGAGGATCTGATGGGGCTGGCGATCTTCCTGGCATCCCCTGCTTCCGATTTCATCAACGGACAGGTGGTTTACATCGATGGCGGTATCTCCGCATACATCGGCCAGGATCCGAACAACCTCGATCCCAGCAAGTTCGCAGCGGAAGAAGAGGACGATACCATCAAGGTAAATGACTGACCAAAGTGCGCGTAACCGTTGCCGCCTGCATGCGAAAATGCCGGCGGCTACGGTCATGTATAAGGAAAAGTCTGAAAGGAAGATATTTATGAAGATTGCGCTGATCAATGAGAATTCCCAGGCAGCCAAGAATGAGATCATTTTCAAGGCACTGAAGAAGGCGGTAGAGCCTCTGGGACATGAAGTGATCAATTACGGGATGTACGGTGCGGAGGATCCGAATTCCCTGACCTATGTGCAGAACGGAATCCTGGCAGCGGTCCTCCTCAATTCCGGTGCGGCGGATTTCGTCGTGACGGGGTGCGGGACCGGCGAGGGAGCCATGCTGGCCTGCAATTCCTTCCCCAAGGTGCTCTGCGGACATATCCAGAGTCCCCTCGATGCCTATCTGTTCTCGCAGGTCAATGACGGCAACTGCGTCGCTCTTCCCTATGCGGAGAATTTCGGCTGGGGCGGCGAGCTGAAGCTGGAATACATTTTTGAGAAGCTCTTCTGTGCGCCGGGCGGCGGTGGATATCCCCCCGAGCGCGTGGTGCCTGAGCAGAGGAACAAGAAGATCCTGGATCAGGTCAAGGAAGTGACGCACACCGATCTGGTCACGATCCTGAAAAAGCTCGATCCCGAGCTGGTGCGCGGCGCTCTGTCCGGAGCGCATTTTGCGGAGTATTTCTTCGCATCCTGCAAGGACGAGGCGATCGCGGCGGCCGTGCGCGAGGTTCTGGCCTGACGGAAGATAATGACACTCATGTCAAGAAAAACAGGGAGCAGACAGCTCCGGAATGAGAGGATAGAATGGATTTAAAGTTAAGAGACAGTAAGGAATGCAAATTTGACGCCGTATCGCTCGGAGAGATCATGCTGCGTCTCGATCCCGGGGAGGGCCGTATCCGCACGGCGCGGAGCTTTACCGCATGGGAGGGCGGCGGAGAGTACAATGTCATCCGCGGCCTGCACAAGTGCTTTGGCCTGAATACCGCCGTCATCACCGCTTTTGCGGCCAACGAGGTCGGTAAGCTGATGAAGGATCTGATCGAGCAGGGCGGTGTGGACACCTCTCTGATCTGCTGGAAGAAGACGGACGGCATCGGCCGGATCTGCAGAAACGGTCTGAACTTCACCGAGCGCGGCTTCGGTATCCGCGGCGCCGTCGGCTGCTCGGACCGTGCTAATACCGCGATCAGCCAGGCTACTCCTGCGGATTTTGATTTTGACTATATCTTCGGCGAGCTCGGAGTGCGCTGGCTTCATACCGGCGGCATCTATGCGGCTCTGTCCGAGCAGGCCTGTGAGACCGTCATCGCTGCGTGCAAGGCGGCGAAGAAGTACGGCACCGTGGTCTCCTATGACCTGAACTATCGCCCTTCCATGTGGAGCGCGATCGGCGGTCAGGCAAAGGCACAGGAAGTCAATAAGGAAGTGGCAAAATACGTCGATGTCATGATCGGAAATGAGGAAGACTTCACGGCCTGCCTCGGCTTCCAGATCGAGGGCAACGATGAAAATCTCAAGGAACTGAACCTGGACGGCTATCGCAAGATGATCGATACCGCTGCCAAGACCTATCCGAACTTCAAGGTGGTTGCGACCACGCTTCGCACGGTTCGCACAGCAACCGTCAATGACTGGAAGGCGATGTGCTGGGCAGACGGACAGATCTATATGTCCAAGGCGTATGACGGACTCGAGATCCTCGACCGTGTCGGCGGCGGCGATTCCTTCGCTTCCGGACTGGTCTACGGTCTGATGACGACCGGTGATCCCGAGAAGGCGGTCAACTACGGTGCTGCACACGGCGCTCTGGCGATGACGACCCCGGGCGACACCTCCATGGCCAGCAAGGAAGAGGTTGAAGCCATCATGGGCGGCGCAGGCGCGAGAGTAAAGCGCTGAGTCACACCCGGTGCTGACGTTACGCTTAAGAAGAAAGGAAGTTACAAGATGAGTGCAAAAGCAGAAGCAGTATTTCAGAAATTTGAGGAAGTCGGGATCATTCCCGTGGTGGTTCTGAACGATGCGAAGGACGCGCTGCCCCTGGGCAAGGCGCTGATGGAGGGCGGGCTGCCCGCTGCGGAGGTAACCTTCCGCACGGCTGCAGCCGAGGAGTCCATCCGCATCATGGCGAAGGAATTCCCGGACATGCTCGTGGGCGCCGGCACTGTGCTCACCATCGATCAGGTGGATCGCGCAGTGGCCGCCGGAGCGAAATTCATTGTGGCTCCCGGCTTTGATCCCGAGATCGTAAAGTACTGCCTGGAGAAGGACATCCCCGTATGCCCCGGCACCCAGACCGCGAGTGAGATGATGGCGGCTCTGAAGCTGGGTCTGACGCATGTGAAGTTCTTCCCCGCGGAGAATGCGGGCGGCCTGAAGATGATCAAGGCGATCGGCGCTGCCCTGACCGCGCTGAAGTTCATGCCCACCGGCGGTATAAGCGCGGCAAATGTCACGGAGTATCTGCAGTCCGACAAGATTTTCTGCTGCGGCGGCTCCTGGATGGTCAAGGGCGACATGATCAAGGCGGGCGAGTTCGACGCGATCCGCGAGAAGGTGGCGGAGGCTGCTGCTATCGTCCGTGCAAACCGCAAGTGATCCGCACCGGGAGGGGCACGGATCGGGAACCTTTCGGTCTGTGCGTCGGATTTGACATAATCTGCAAATAGGAATAAAATTTTAAGAGTTTATTGCTTTGCAAAGAGTGATAAACTCTTAATTTGTGCGATGTTTTTATCTGCCTTTTTTGGGAGAGATACCTCATGGAGTCGAAAGAGGAAAAGTCATTTTTCCTGACCCGGGTTCTGCCCGCCTGTCTGATCGTTTTTCAGGTGGTTCTGATCTATTATGTGCAGACCCGCGTCACCTTCATGCTGGAGGATTTTGATTACGCGAAAAATATGAAAACCGGCGGGGAGTTATCCTCGCTTCGGGATGTTTTTCAGAGCCAGGCATGGATCTTCCGAAATGCCGGCGGCAGCGTACTTGCGGGTACCTGCTATCAGATCCTGTTGCTGATCGGAGAAGGTTTTTCCAATTTTATAAATGTCCTGATGATGCTTCTTGTGGCGGTCCTGATCTGTTATGCAACCGGGGCCAGACATCAGAGGCTGTTTTTCGTATCTCTGTCTCTGGCGCTGATGCTGTGTCTGAACACGGACTGGCTGGCGTCCTGTTTCTGGCAGTTCGGTGTGACCAATTATTTCTACCCTTCTGTCTTTCTGCTGATCTATCTGCGGTTTTTCCTCCGAACCATGGATGAATATGACTGGAAGCCCAAGACCTATCGCATCGCGTATGTCTGTGCGGCCGGATTTCTCGCCGGCTGGTGGAACGGCGGCGTAGGCATCGTCTGTATGGGGATCTTCCTCGGGAGTCTTCTGATGCATCGTTTTATCCTGCAAAAGAAGTTGCCGTTTTACCTTCTGCTGGCAGGGCTCTGTGCATTTGTCGGATTTGTCCTGTATATCATCGCTCCGGGGAATTTCAAGGATTCCTCCGTGATGCGCGGTATTTATCTGAACGTCGGGATCTTCCCCGCTGTGGTGCTGTCGCTTGTCATGATCGCGATCCTGCTGCGCGCGGGCGGATTCCTGAAGCCGTCGCAGATCCTGATGCTTCTGTCTCTCGGCGGCGCGGTGGCCTTCTGCTTCCTGTTGCTTTTGCTTCCGGGGGTGGCGGCCAACGGGCTCCTTCTGGCTACGGTCATTTTGAGCCTGTGTCTTTTCTTAAGTCTGATCTATCGGATGAACCGGCATTTTCCGGGACATTGGAAATATGCCTATGTGCTGCAGGGCGTGGCACTGCTTTACAGCCTGCTGATCCTGGCGGGGCAGAGTGTGGGAGTATACTGACGTGTGGGAATCGCGATTCCGGGACAAGAGACCGAATTTTCTGACCCAGCTTCCAACTGAATATTTTGCGAAGGTGCTGGCCCCTCTGTATCTGCTCTTCTTCGTGACGGTGTACTGCCTGAAAATGTGGCAGTTCGGCAACGATACCGGGAGCTTTCAGCTGGTGGAAGGGCTCTGGGGTGCGACCATCTTCGAGATCGTGACGATGGCGATCTGTCTGATCAACAAGTGCAGGAGCGTGACGAACTATTTCCGGTTCCTGATCTTTTACCTTGCCTTCGTGCCGCATCTGTCGCTGGCTTACATGGAAAAGCTGCTCGATTTTTCCTATATTTTTGCGATGCGCGAGGACTTCGTGAATCACAAGTGGAGCGGCCTGATCGCGCTTTGGACGGCGGACTGGAGCCATTATCTGCAGATCCTGATCCCGGTGCTGATCCTGGTGATCGGCGCGCGCCAGATGAACAGCTCCAATGACCGGGAGCATCGCATTCCCGTCCGGTATTTTGTGCTGCTCGCGATCGCGGCAGTGCTGCTGGTCCTGATGATCTTTTTCTCCGGCATCATCAATCTGGCGCAGTACATGGTGGCCGTGATCCTGGTGTACATCGTATCCGATGCCTGGGATCAGGTGCGCGATCTGCCATCCTTTGAGCCGGTGGCGCTGATCTCCTGGGCGGAGATATTGATGTTTGTCGCGATTTTCTGTAAGGGCGTGATGGAGATCTTTGAGCGTTAAGGTGTCTGCGCGACCACCGGGAGGAAAGTCAGTTCCAGCCGGAGCCTATAGGTACTTATAAGTAAAAACGAAGGAACGAGAAAACCCGCCATAATACTGGTTATGGCGGGCTTTTTGCGTTCTTTCGGCACATGTTTTTCGTTGACAGAGCCGCAGAGGAATGCTAATATACCACCAATCCGATAGGAATAGAATGTAATAAAAGTGAGGCGTCTGTCCATGGGTTACGATACGAAAACGCGATGTATTCACGGAGACAATGATGGAGTGCTTTTTGACCATCCCTTCGGGGCGGTCAGCACGCCGATCTACCAGAGCGCAACCTTTGCGCATCCCGGGGTGGGAGAGACGAGCGGGCACAATTACAGCCGGGAAAGCAATCCGACCAGGAGCGAGCTCGAGGCGATCGTTTCCTCCCTCGAAGGCGCGACGGACACGGTGGCCACTTCCTCCGGAATGGCTGCTATCGCGTTGTTTCTCGAACTTTTCGGGAGGGGGGATCATCTGATCTGCTCGGAGGATCTCTACGGCGGTTCGGTGCGCCTCTTTGATACGAACGGGAAGGGGCACGGGCTCGGCTTTTCCTATGTGAACACCGCAGATCTGCGGGCGGTAGAAGCGGCGATCCTTCCCACGACCCGGGCGATCTTTGTGGAGACACCGAGCAATCCGACGATGGTGATCAGCGACCTGGAGGCTCTGAGCGATCTGGCCCATACGCATCACCTGCTGCTGGTGGCCGACAATACCTTCCTTTCGCCGTACTTTTGCAATCCGCTCCGCCACGGCGCGGATGTGGTCATTCACAGCGGAACGAAATTCCTCGCGGGACATAACGACACGCTGGCCGGGTTTCTCTCGGTGAAGGATCCGGAGCTGGCCCGGCGGATACGCTTTCTGTACAAGACGACCGGAAGCTGCCTGTCCCCGTTTGACAGCTTTCTCGTGATCCGCGGGATCAAGACGCTCGCGGTCCGCATGGAGCGGCAGCAGGAAAATGCCCTTCGGATCGCGCAGTGGCTGCGCCTCCAGCCGAAGGTCAAAAGGGTTCTGTACGTGGGGCTGGAAGATCATCCCGGTAGAGAAGTACATGAACGTCAGACCACCGGATACGGAAGCATGATCTCCTTCGAGGTAGATACTGCAGAGACGGCGGTCCGCCTTCTGGAGCGTGTGAGGCTGATCGCTTTTGCGGAGAGTCTCGGCGGTGTCGAGTCTCTGATCACTTACCCTCTGCTGCAGACGCATGGTGATGTACCCACCGAAACCAGGGAGCGGCTCGGCATCACGGACCGCTTCCTGCGCCTGAGCATCGGGATCGAAGACGTGGGAGATCTGATCCGGGACCTAGAGCAGGCGCTGCAGTAACACGCGAAGGGGAAATACTATGAATTTTGATGAAATTATTCCCAGAGCAGGCACGGGAAGCCTGAAATACGATTTCGGACCGGAGCGTCTCGGGCGTGAGGACCTTCTGCCCATGTGGGTGGCGGATATGGATTTTGCGGTGCCGGACTGTGTGCGGGAGGCACTTCTTCGCACGGTGGATCACCGCATCTACGGCTATACCGAGACCAAAGCGGACTATGCACGGTCCGTGACCGGATGGTTTGAGCGCCGGAGCGGCTATACCTTTCCCGCGGAGTCGCTGGTCAAGACACCGGGCGTCGTCTTCGCCATCGGTATGGCAATCCAGGCCTTCACCGATCCGGGGGATGCGGTACTGATCCAGGATCCGGTCTACTACCCCTTCCGGGAGGTCATAGAGGACAACGGACGCCGCGCGGTGAGCAGTGATCTGGTGCTGAAGGAGAATCATTATGAGATCGACTTTGAAGATCTCGAGCGGGTCATCCGTGAGCAGAAGGTGCGCCTGATGCTGCTTTGCTCGCCGCACAATCCGGTGGGAAGGGTCTGGGAGCGCCGGGAGCTGGAGCGGATCGCGGAGCTGGCCGAGCGCTATGATTTTCTCGTGGTCAGCGATGAGATCCATTCGGACTTTGTCTCGGACGGGCATACGCATACGATTTTTGCCTCGCTGTCCGAACAGGTCGCGGAGCGGACGATCACCTGCACGGCGCCGACCAAGACCTTCAATCTTGCGGGGCTGCAGATCTCCAATATCTTCATCACGGATCGCACGCTGCGCAGACTTTTCATCAAGCGTCTCGATGCGGCCGGATACAGCCAGGCCAATACCTTCGGGATCTTCGCCTGCAAGGCGGCCTATGACGAGGGAGAGACGTGGTTCCGCCAGATGTGGCGGTATGTGCAGGACAATCAGGCTTATTTTCGCGATTTTGTAGCGCGCGAGCTTCCGCAGCTGCGGGTCGTCCGCAGCGAGGGAACGTACCTTCTCTGGGTCGATTTCCGGGCGCTGGGGCTGTCCGAGAAGGAGCTGCAGCGTCTTCTGACGGACGGCGCGCATCTGTGGCTGGACAGCGGCGCGATCTTCGGAAGCTGCGGCCGGGGCTTTCAGCGCTTCAATGTCGCGTGCCCGCGCAGCATCCTCCGGCAGGCCCTGGAGCAGCTTAAGGGAGCGGTGACAGACCTTTCCCCGGCGCAGGACCTGTAAAAAAATGTTTCTTTTCTCCGCGGAATCGGGTACACTAGTGTAGGATTCAGGGAGGAGAGAGCTATGTTTGGCATGATTCTTTTGGGTATCATTCTGGTTATGATCGTGGTCGGGATCATCAAGCTGTTTTTCCGGGCAACCTTCGGGTTTTTCAAGATCCTCGGAACGATCCTGTCTCTGATCAGCATCCCGTCGATCCTTCTGGTCCTGGTGCTGGAGGGTGTGGGCGTGAACCTCACCTGGCCTGCGATCGGGCTGATCGTGGCGCTGGGCTGCATGCTCAAGGCGTCTAAGAAAAATTAGCGAAAAACGGCGGGTGATCACGGATGGATGAGATTCAGAGAAGAGAGACCATGGAGGCCGTGGAGGCCGCAGATGTCGCGATCCGGCATCTGGAAGAGGCGAGAAGATGTCTGGGCAGCGCGGGCAACTGGGGGCTTTTTGACCTCTTTGGCGGCGGTGCGCTTTCCGGTCTGATCAAGCACAGCAAAATGGAAAATGCGGAGCGCGAGATCCAGGAGGCAAAATATGCACTCGAGCGCTTCAGCAGAGAGCTTCGCGATGTGTCCGGTTTTTCCTCCGTACACGTCGACAGTTTCCTTACCTTTGCGGATTTTTTCTTTGACGGTCTGATCGCGGACTGGCTCGTGCAGTCGAAGATCAGCAAGGCGAAGAAGCAGGTGGACGATGCGATCCATCAGGTGCAGATGATCCGCGGGCAGCTCCTGCACAGTCTGAACGGCAATGATAGGGGATGGTAGGAGATATGTCGCAGGAAGCTTTACAGGAAAATAAAATGGGAACGATGCAGGGGAACCGCCTTCTGATCTCGATGGCGGTTCCCCTTATGATATCGAATTTTGTCCAGGCGCTATACAATGTCGTGGACAGTATTTTTGTGTCCCGGATCACCACGGACGAGGTGGTGCTGGACGGAACGGGGCAGGTCATATCCGCCGGAACCGACGCGATCTCGGCCCTCGGGCTGGCCTTTCCGGTGCAGATGCTGATCATTGCGATGTGTATGGGAACGGCAGTTGGCGTAAGTTCGCTCCTTTCAAGGAGTCTGGGCGAGGGAGACCGGCATATGGCCAACAGTGCCGCCATGCACGGGATTTTCCTCATGCTGTGCAGCTATGTGATCTCGCTGAGCATCGGCCTTTTCGGCGCACATGCCGTGATCGCCGGACAGGGCGCGGTCGGAAGGCAGCTGGAGTACGGGACGAGCTATCTGCGGATCGTCTGCTGCTGCTCGATCGCGGTCTACATGGAGGTTATGCTCGAACGCCTGCTGCAGTCGACGGGACGGACCTCCCTGTCCATCATTCCCCAGATCACGGGTGCGCTCATCAATCTCACCATGGATCCGATCCTGATCTACGGTCTGTTCGGAGCGCCGAAGATGGGGGTGCGCGGTGCGGCGCTGGCAACGGTCTTCGGACAGACGGTCGCGACGATCATCGGCCTGTATCTGAACCTTCGGAAAAATCCGGATCTTCATCTGTCTGTACGGGAGTTCCGTCTGGACGGGCAGGTGATCAAAAATATCTACACGGTCGGCGCACCCGCGATCTTCCTGCAGGCGGCCGGCTCCATCATGAACTTCGGAATGAACTCGATCCTTCTGTCCCTTCACACGGGGGCAGTGGCGGTTTTTACCGTGTATTACAAGCTGCAGAGCTTCTTCTTCATGCCGATCTTCGGGCTCAACAACGCTCTGATCCCCATCGTCGGATACAATTTCGGCGCGAAGAAAAAGCATCGCATGAAGGAGGCGCACCGGCTGGCGCTGATCTACGGATTCGCGATCATCTTCATCGGGTTCCTGCTCTTTGAACTCGTTCCGGGGCAGCTGATCCGCATCTTCGACACCGGCGATGCGACGCTGTTTGCCCTGGGTGTGCCGGCCCTTCGCAAGATCGGTCTGCACTACCTCTTCGCATGGTACTGCATCCTGACGGGCGGCGTCTTCCAGGCGGTCGGAAATGGCCTCTACAGCCTCATCACCTCCCTCTCGAGGCAGCTCCTGGTCCTTCTGCCTGCAGCCTATATTCTGGGCCGTATCGGGGGTGTCTCGGCGGTCTGGTGGTCCTTCCCCATCGCGGAGGTGGCTTCCATGGCCCTGACCGTACTTTTCTACCTGAGTATCAACCGGAAAATCCTGGAGAAACTGCCGGATGATTAAACTGCTGAAATATTCCAATACCAATACCTATCTGATCCCCGGACCGAAGGGGCATCTCCTTTTTGACACAGGGTGGGCGGGCACGTTCCCGCCCTTTTGTCATGCCCTCGGGGAAGCGGGAGAGCAGCTGCAGGACATTCGGTACCTGCTGATCTCGCACTATCATCCCGACCATTGCGGCATCGCGCAGGAGATTGCAGACACCGGTGTCAGAATCCTGGCGCTGGAGGAGCAGAGGGGCTATCTGCATGCGGCGGATGAAGTGTTTGCGAAGGAGGGCCGGGCGGAAAAAGCAGGGGACGGTGCCCGCTCCGGGTTTTGCCCGATCCGGGACGCGGAGGTCCGATTTTTGCGGGCGGAAGAGAGCAGGGCTTTTCTGCTGGAGGAGCTTGGGATCGAGGGGGAGATCCTCGCTACGCCCGGGCACAGCGCGGACAGTATCTCCCTTCTTCTGGATAGCGGGGAGCTCTTCGTCGGAGACTTAAATCCCCTCTACGAGCTGGATCTCCATGTGGGGACGCAGATCGCACGGTCGTGGGAGATGCTGCTTTCTAAAAGTCCGCGGATCGTCTACTACGGGCATGCGAAGGCTGCGGTTTTGGATGGTAAGGTGGCAGGCGGATCCGACGCTTTGGGTGCATCCGCCGGGAAGGCGGGAGGAGGCTCCGCCAAAGACAAAGAGGATGCACGCAGCGCCCGGGAGCTCTGTGACCTTGTCACGCGGATCATGAAGCTGATCGATAAGGGGAAGACGCTGGATACGATCGCGCGCAAGACCGGTGCGGACCGAACCCTGATCGAGGATGTGACGCGCATGTATCTGACGCATCCGGGGGTCTCGGTACAGGGGATCCTGGACCGGATCGAGATCAAGGGAAGATAAGACGGGAAAAGCGAAATGAGACAGGCACTTTGGGGAGGTGTGCGGAAGATGTCGGAAGAGAAGATCCATCTGGTGAAACATGCAATGCTTGCTGCGTTGCGGTATCCCTGGGAGCAGGGCGTCTGCATGCAGGCGGTCTATGAACTGGGCGATGTGAAGACGGCCGTTGCCATGGCGCACGATGCGGTCCTGCGACAGACGGCGGACGGACGGCTGGCGGTCATCACGGACAATATCGCCGTGACGGATCCGGCGGCGAACGGAGAGGTGGTGCTGCGGTCCGGAGAGATCACCGGAGATCCCTTCTATACGGAAGGCGCGGAGCGGATGCTGGACTACCTGCTCCGCCACGCGCCGAGGACTTCCGGACAGGCGCAGGCAGGATGCGGCGACGAGGCTACGGAAACGGATGGGATCCTCTGCCACAACGAGATCAGCTTTCACGAAGGCTATTCACCGATGCAGATCTGGGCCGATTCCATCTACATGGCACCGCCTTTTCTGGCCGTGATGGGAGCGTGGGAGGAAGCCGTGCATCAGATCCGCGGCATGCGGGCCTTTCTGCTGGATGAGGAAAGCGGGCTTCTACGGCATATCTACGATGCCGGAACCGGACGTTTCGTGCGGGACAAGCTTTGGGCGACGGGAAACGGATGGGCTCTGCTTGGCATGGCACGGGTGATCGATGTCCTGCGCGGGATTACGCCCATGCGAAATGACACGGAAAAATATGCCGCGCCGGACAAAAAGGGCGATGCGGACCGGGCCGCGGCAGCGGAGGAGATGACCGGGTGGTTTTGCGCGCTTCTGGATCATATGCTGAAATGGCAGCTTCCGGACGGGCGCTTCCATGATCTCCTGGATGATCCGGCTTCTTTCGTGGATGGGACTTCTGCCATGATGCTGGCCTGCGCGGTCTTCCGTGCGGTAAAGGCGGGATGGCTCCCGGAAAGGTATCTGCCGTACGCCCGCAGGGTCTGTGACACGATGGAGGATTACGTGGACGAGTATGGGATCCTTCATGGGGTCTGCGGGTGCCCGGATTTCCTGCAGGAAGGAACGAGCGCCGAATCCATGGCCGCATACCTTATGATGCACGCATGGAAGATGTAAAAAAATAGTTGCATTTTGTTTGCAGGGATGATATTATATCAAAGTCGCAATCGACAGACGCGGAAGTGTCGGAACTGGTAGACGAGCAAGACTAAGGATCTTGTGACCGCAAGGCCGTGTGGGTTCAAGTCCCATCTTCCGCATTGGGTTAGAGGCTCAGAAAGCTTGATTTTTCAAGATTTCTGGGCTTTCTTTTTTCGGAAAATGGATCAGTTTCAGGGGTTCCCTAGGGGTTCCCTCATCGTTTTCGTACTGCGAATCCAGTAATTCTCTGACATTGTCGAGATAATCCTTCTGCGCGAAGCTGTAAAACATCAGGTTGGTCTGTATGGAATGACCAAGCATTGCTGCCCTGTCCGCGACAGATACTCCCATGGGAAGCAGTACGTTTGAATTCAGGGACATTCTGAGGGCATGGTTATTGG
>JAEEGH010014191.1_pt1 | contig 17526 bp, 14 predicted proteins | sample 9134181 | NCBI WGS metagenome assembly JAEEGH01 (sample SAMN16246544, study PRJNA631951) | gut metagenome | biome: gut microbiome; feature: rumen; material: DP-attached | host: Bos | place: Iran: Karaj | collected 2018-10
GCCGCTCTTTTTCCTGATCAACTCCTATACAACAGGTCTTCAGCCTGCGGTTCTATCATATATGCTGCACACAGTTCTGGATCCTATTCATAGAGGAACTGTAGAAGCAGGTGAGATCGGTCTTCCCGTAAAGAGCAACGGTCTCGTTCTTCCCTGCGGAGCCAGCGGCAGATGGACAGCCCAGTAAATATCATTTCAATATAAAATTAAAGGGATGCACGAACCTCATGCATCCCTTTCTTTATTATAGAAGAATCTCTTTTACTCAATCACCCGAGGCATCAATCTTCTCTCTGATCTGCTGCATTCGCATGTCGATCTGATTGATGAGGTCTGCACTGAACTTAAGATCCTCTGAGATTACCTCGGCGTTCTCAATGTCCTTTTTATATTTCATTTTGTGCTCAAGACTTGCCCAGAAATCCATGGCGATGGTACGGAACTGAACCTCCACCTTCATGTACTCCTTATCTTCTGTTAAAAAGACAGGAACCTCAATGATAAGATGCAGGCTTCTGTAGCCACTGGATTTGGGTTTTTTGATGTAATCCTTCTTTTGAATGACTCTGATGTCATCCTGTCCGGCAAGATAATCCGCAAGCAGATAAATATCATCCACAAAGGAACAGATAACCCTGATTCCTGCTATGTCGGAAAGATTCTTGTTGATATTCTCGATGGTCATATCAACGCCCTTGCTGGCGAGCTTGTTGTAGATGCTGACCGGCGTCTTGATCCTCATCTTGATCGCTTCAAAAGGATTTCGTTTATTTCTGAGAGAAAGATCTTTATTAAGTATATCAAGCTTGGTCCTGACCTGAGAGAGCGCACAATCGTACTTCATCATCAGAATCCGGAAATCTTCTATCTGATCACTGGCCTTTAACAGCTTCTCAACATCGCCCTGGGTCAGTTCTTCTTCTGCAATAAGGTTTAATCCGCCGGGTATAGGCGTATAATTGAGCTCGCTGTAATCCTGATGTTTGACAGCCATTACCCCACTTCCTTTCTTATTTTGAATCAGCTTTATTATACCCTATTAGCTTAAAAGATATGTGAACGAAGTATTAAGTTTTAAAGAAAAATCCGCATGGCACTTTTAATGTCATGCGGATCTTTCCCCTCATAATATAACCACCTGCTTAAATTACTTTGCTTCAGCCAGTCTGTCCGGCAGCTCTGCCAGTGAAACTACGCTGTACTCAAGCTCTGTCCTTGGTCCGGCCAGGAGCTTGAATTTGTTAAGAAGTCTTCTGTATACAATCTTGCAGCTCTCCTTGTTGGTTCCTACCAAAAGGAGCAAGAATTGTGATGCCGAGTACTTACAGAAGGTATCTCCCTGACGAAGAGTAAGCGTTATGGCTTCCTGTAACAGTTTTGCTCTTGTCTCTAGCTTGGCTGCGTTAGTAATTCTCTTGCCCTCATAATCGACTATGTTAAGAAGCATCATGTAAACAGACTGTCCGCTTCTTTCCATATTGCGGCTAAGGATGTGATATGCATCAATAAAGCTCGGGAAGGAACAATCGTATGCTCCCTCATCATCTCCTGCAACCGATCCACGGTGCTCAAGGATACCATCCCTGATCTGAAGGATCTTGCCGGGAGTGTTGGTGATCTGACGGCTCATCTTCTCGTAGCACTCAAGGAGATCGTTACTGGGTGTTACACCAAGCTCATCAGTATAATATCTTACAGTCTCATCGTATACTGCATAGGCATCCTTGAAGGATTCCTTGCCGATCAGAGCGTTGATCTCGCCGATCTGCCACTCATCATCGGGATAAAGCTCAGCAGCTTTCTTGTATACGTGATACATGGAATCGTAGTCTTTATGTGATTCATAGTATGCACCAAGTGCAACAACAGCCTCAGCATACATCTTCTGATACTGTACGCTCTTTACTATGAGCCACTCCTGAGTAGCAAGCTCCGGAAGAATCTCAGCCCTGTATTCATCGAAGGCCGCTTTATAAAAAGAGATCGTCTCTTCCTCGTCCCGACTTGCCCTGGCCTTTTTGATGTCGTCTATGAATCTGAGAACATCCAGATCCAGTTCAATCTCGTCATCAGTAAAGAAAATGCCATCCAGGTTAACTACATAATCATGTTCAGGAAGTCCGGATTTCTTCAGCTGCTTGTGAAGCTGATAAATAAGGTTGTTAAAGCTGTTGCTTAAGTTTGACTGCTCCTCTCTGTCATAGAGGATTGCTGTCAGCTGATCCTTCTGAATACCTGCTTCTGCGCTGAGCCATACAATTTCTAAAAGCTGAACATATTTAGCTGTCTTGTTCTTGCCAATTGATACGTTTTTACCATCGTATGAGATTGCAAGCCCGCCAAACATATTAACTTGTAATTTGTCTTTTAGTTGCTCCATAAAGGTCACCCCTACCGGTTTACTGCCATTTTTGAATTACCGGCGTAATTACATACGCTGACGGTTTCACTGACACCGCTTTTGTTTTCAAGTCTGAAATTCGACCACTTGCAGCACCAGCACTCTCTCATAGGCACCAATGCACCATCATCAGGCTCGAAATGCTCACAACAGTGATTTTCCTTTACGATCATAAGCCCCATGTCGTTATAGGTTATCTTTTCCATGAATACGCCCCCTAGACGTACAGCTGAATTAACATTCTTACAAGTTTAACTTAACATGAAAAATAATTTCATTTAGCAAGCTTGTCGCATTTTGTGCATTTTTTGTCGCGGAATGTAAAAAAGGGATCACTTTATCAGTGTCCCTTTCATGTAAACAGCCTTAAGACTCAAGTCTTTTTTATTTAGAAGAAGTATGTCAGCAACCTTTCCGGCGTCAAGACTTCCACGCTTATCATCTACTCCGATGCACCTTGCAGGATTGATGGTCGCTGCTGCCACTGCCTTTTCCAACGGGATCCCCATATCAAGGACAGCTATTCTCATACATTCAAAAAGGTCACATGTGGAGCCCGCTATGTTCCCACTGTCTGCAAGTCTGCACTCCCTGCCCTTCTTGATCACATCAAGACCTCCAAGGACATACCTTCCATCAGGCATTCCCGTGCTCCTCAGACTATCGCTTATAAGGATCATTCGCTCAGCCCCCATCATATCAAATGTTTCCCTGACCACTGCCGGATGTACGTGGATGCCGTCGCAGATAATCTCACAGGTGACATTTTTGCAGTCATATACGGCTCCAACAATTCCCGGCTCTCTGTGACTCATAGCACTCATGGCATTGTAGAGATGTACCGCATGTGATGCCCCTGCATCAAAAGCTCTTTTAGCAGTGTCGTAATCAGCATTGCTGTGTGCGATTGATACCTTCACCCTGTCCCTGACAGCGCTTATGTATTCCTCAAATCCGGGGTTCTCCTCCGGAGCAAGTCCTATTATTTTCAAAAGACCTTTCGACGCCCCTATAAACTCATCCACCAGCTCAGCGCTGCAGCGCCTTATATACATTGGATTCTGTGCGCCCTTTTTAGCTTCGCTTATAAACGGACCTTCCATATTAAAGCCAGCCAGTTCGGCACAACCCTCATGTTCTATGGAAGCAAACTCCGCTCCAAGAGATAAGACTTTCTTAAGATCTTCAGTAGAAAGTGTCAGCGTTGCCGGACATATGGCCGTGATGCCGCGACCGGCTTCATACTTAGCAATCTTTTCAAAGGCTTCTATTTTGCCGTCGCAGACATCCTCACCAAGTGCTCCATGGAAATGGATGTCTATAAGCCCCGGTATTGCATAACAGTCCGAGGCATCAATAACCTCTCCGGTTTCTGCTGCCTCGTCTGTAATAATTCCATCTTTTACATATATGTCTTTTTCCAGAAATAAATTGTCTCCGGAAAAGACTGATGCTCCCACAACCCTCATAATAGTCCGTCACCTCAGGAATCTGTTTCTGTACTCATTGGCACTCATCCCCGTGTATTTCTTGAACACTCTGGAGAAATGTGCAGTATCTGCAAATCCCACTCTGTCAGAGATATCCGCAATATGAAGTGAAGAATCCTCCATCAGCTCTTTTGCATTCTCTATCCTGACCTCATTGAGCACATCAGAAAAACTCTTGCCTGTACTGTTAAGAAGCTTACTGAGATGCCAGTGGCTGACATATACCTTATCTGCCACATCGGTAAGTGAAAGCTTTTCCTTATAGTGCTGCTCTATATAACTGATGGCCTGCTTAACTATAAAGTTGTTGGCGGTAGCGTTGTCATCTTCAGGCGTATCCTGTTGCGTATCAGGCGAAGCAGACAGTCTCTCCGAGAGGCTCTCCATAGCTTCGTCCAGTTCCTTCATCTTGGAAGGTTTGACCAGGTATCTGAAAACTCCCAGATTAAGTGCTTCTCTTGCATAGTCAAAATCCCTGTATCCGGTGAGGATGATTACCTGAAGGTTTTTGTGTTCAGAACGCAGTGCCGCTATCATGGTCAGTCCGTCCATTCCCGGCATTCTTATATCCGTAAAAAGAATATCCGGCTGGCATTTCTCCACCATGGCAAGCCCCTCTTTCCCCGAAGAGGCAGTGCCTGCTACGACACAGTTGTACTTCTCCCAATCAACTATTCTCTTAAGCCCCTCCGCGATCACGGGCTCGTCGTCAACAATAAGTACCTTATACATACTCATCCCTTCACAGCACCTGCAGTCATCCCTTTAATTATATACTTTTGCAGGAAAACATACACTATTATTACAGGAATGATCACGAGTGTAACTGCTGCTGCCATGAGACCGTAATTGGTTCCCTCTTTGGAAGTCAGCTCATTAAGGAGCCTTGTTATGGCCTGCATCTCTGGTCTTCTCAAGAAAAACATCTGGGTGAACAGGTCATTGTAACTCCACAGGAATGAGAATATTGCAACGGTAACAAACGAAGGTTTTCCAAGGGGCACCACTATCTTAAAGAAGATCTGTGGTATTGAACAACCCTCAAGATGTGCTGCTTCCTCCAGCTCCAGCGGAAGTGAAGCAACAAATCCCATAAGCACGATAATTGCAAAGCTCATATTTCCCGCGATCTGCGGCAGGATCACAGAGATCATATTCAGTATCCAGCTTGCAGTATTTGTTATGTGCCATCCCGATTCCATAGTGTATACCGGGATTATTGTTGAAAACACCGGAAACATCATAGCAGCAATAACAAGGGTGTGACAAAGCTTTTTCGCCTTAAAATCAAAACGCACAAGAGCAAATGACGCAAGCCCTGCAAGGATCATCACTCCCAAAGTCACGCATCCGGATATAAAGATACTGTTCAGATACGCATGGCCGATATCAAGTCTCTCAAAGGCTCTTCTGTAATTGGCCATGGTAAAGAGATCTCCCACCGGCAGCGCAAAGCTCTGCTTTAATATCTTGTCCTTAGCTTTGAAGGAGTTTTCCAAAACCCAGAAAAGGGGATAGATCGTGGTGAGTGCCCAGGCACTGAGTATGCAGTACAGAAATGCGAGACCGATCTTGTTTCTCTTCATATCAGAAGTCCTCGCTTTCTTTGAACAGACGCCTGGTGATCCTTGACAGCACAACTCCCAGCACAACGATCAGAACTGCCAGTGTTGCACCATAATCCACGTTCTTGGCCTCCATGGTCTGATAGTACATGTAAGTTCCCGTAAGGAATGTCTTTTTTAGAGGCATTCCTTTTGGAAACATGGTCCATGGAAGATCAAAGACCTTGAGGGCTCCCGTAACTCCAAGAGTAAGGCAGGTGCATATCACGTTCCGAAGAAGTGGAAGTGAGATGTACAGCACCCTCTGTACTCTGGTGGCTCCATCTATCTCAGCAGACTCATAGAGCTCCTGAGAGATGTTGTTTAGTCCGGTCTGTAGTATGACAAAGTAGAATCCCACATACTGCCATACAACAGGTATCATCATGGTAACTATCGCCAGATTCTCTCCCTTGTAATCGATCAGTTCAGTCCTGCCAAGGGCCTCCAGCAGCTGATTGAGCATTCCCTTGTCATAAAGGAAGATCAGATTGAACAAAAGGCCCAGAGCAGTAGCTGAGATTACAATAGGAAAGAAATACACGGTCCTGAAAAACTGAGTTCCTCTTCCGATATTATCTACCATCACCGCCAGCAAAAGAGCTATTCCCACCTGCCCTACAATCGTGGCTATTATCATCAGAAACGTATTCTTTAGAGCTGTTCTGACCACCGGATCAGTGACCAGCCTGACATAGTTTTCATACCAGGGGTCATTCCATCTGGTTCCGTAGGTTCCCAGGTTCTTTATGGACCTGAAGCTCCCGTAAATGTTCACGAAGAAAGGATAGTACAGGTAGACGATCAGAAAGAGAAATGCCGGAGCAAGAAACAGAAATATGTACTTTTTGCTCTTGTATATGTTCGACATATCTTTTTACTCAAGTGTATCCTTGTAAACGTCAATACCTTCCTGAACTGCATCCTGTGCAGAAACGTTACCTACTACGATGTCAGGCATTCCATCAAAGGTTGAAACTCTGCAGTCACCGTTGAACAGATCCTGAACTGCGCCTGTGAGTGATGTTACACCACTCATCATATCCATTGCTTTAACCTGAAGTGCATTGAATTTGCTGGAATCAACCTTTGGTGCATTCTTAAGTGCAGATGCTGTGTGCTGAGCAAACTCAGGAACTACTTCGTCACTTGTCATGTGCTCTACAAAGCTTACAGCTACTGCCTTCTTGTCAGGATCCTCCCATGCCTTTGTGGTGATGTAGTATCCCATTGAGAGGCCGCCGATAAGATCAGTTGTCTTTCTGTTGCCCTTGCCGGGGAAGTAAGTTACATCAAAGTGGCTGAGCTTCTCAGCATCGATTGTACTGGGATCCTCAGGATCTGACTGGCATGATCCTACAATTCCGCCAACCTTCCATGAGCCATCGAGAAGGAATGCTGCCTTGTCATCGGTGAACATTGCAAAGGTCTCATCATCTGTAGCTGAAAGTGTGTTGTCAGGGAAAAATCCTTTCTCATAGAGATCCTTGATATCATCAAGTCCTGCAACCCACTGCTTACCTGTAGCGTCATCAGCGCTTCCGGGGATATCAAGATGATTGGCAGGTGTCTGCTGGTTGTAGATTCCAAACTCCCACCAGTAATGAGGGATGTTGCCAAGAGCTGCTGCTATAGGTGCATAGCCTGCATCTTTGATCTTCTGGCAGTCAGCAAGGAACTGATCCCATGTATAGTCTGCGCCTGGCATTGCAACGCCGGCAGCTTCAAGAACCTTGGTGTTTACGAACATTGCTTCCCAATATCCGTTAACAGGAACCGCATACTTAACGCCATCTGCAGGAGATGCTGCAATGAGGTCGTCATTCATATTTGATGCATATTCCGGGAATTCTGATCTGATCGTGTCGATGGATACAACCTTGCCTGCATTGACAAAGTCATTGGCATCCGCACCGTTAAAGAAGAACAGTACGTCAGGCTCTGAACCTGTCTCAAAGTCTGTGATGATCCTTGTCTTGAAGGTCTCATCACTGGTTGCTGATGTGTCGCTAACGGTATTACCTGTTTCGGACTCCCATGCAGCTACAGCATTTTTGTAATTCTGGGCATTACTGTCCTCACCTGCAAAGGTTGTGGTTACAGTGATCTCCACAGGGCCTGCTGCCTCAGATGTCTCTGCTGCCGGAGTCTCTTTTGCCGGAGCCGGTGCCGCAGCCTCAACCTGTGTTCCTGTATCTGCAGGGGCCTGGGCGGGTGCTGTGCTGCCGCAGCCGATCACGCTGATACTCATTAGAGCTGTCATAAGCACTGCTGTCAGATTTTTAACTTTCATACATTCTCTCCCTTCTGCGCATTTTCATGTGCGCATCACGTATCATTTTGTAATTCTAGGATAGCAGTGCCGCTACTTTAATCAGATTGCTGAAATTGTCAATTTTTGACAAAAATAGTGCTGATGGTATTTCCGTTTCCATCCGGCTCAATAGTCAGGCCACTTTCCGAACCATAAAGTATCTTGAGTCTCCTGTTTACATTCCTGATACCGATCCTTGTGGAGCGCTCCTCCATTGGTCTTATATCCATTTCATCGGTCAGCAGCTCTTTTATCTTGGCCACATCCTCATCGCCTGGAACTCCGGGATTTATAATCCTGATCTTCATATCGATCCTGTCGCCATCCGAAGTTCCTGATACCTCAAGCCTTACCTTTCTGATGCCATCCTCTGAGTAGCTGTACTCAACAGCATTTTCAATAACCGGCTGAATTATCAGTCTGGGAACATTTACTGGCAAAAGAGCTTTATCTATATGTTCTTCGTAGAAGAATCTGTCCTGATACCTGCATTTAATTATGTAGATATATGCGTTGACATACTCCAGTTCCTCAGACAAAGTGATAAGGGACTGCCTGTTTCTGTCCATGGTTGCGCTCATCATTACTGACAGTGCTTCTATCATACTGGACACCTTCTCCTGACCATTCATCCTGGCCTCCCAGTTGATGATCTCAAGGGTATTGTTCAGGAAATGAGGATTGATCTGTGACTGAAGTGCATGAATGTTGGCGTCGCGAAGGGCAATCTCCTCAACAAAGATCTTATTGAACTGCTCACTCAGTTTGTTGCTCATCTTGTTGAAGTTCCTGGTCAGGTCTGCAATCTCGCCGCTCTGTCCCTTCGGTTCCTCGACTGTTGTGCCATACTCACCCGCTGCAATCTTCTTGGAAGCTTCTGTCAAAGTGGCGATAGGCCTGTTGATCCTGCTGTTAAAGAAGTAGAATACCAGAAGGATCAGCGGCAGCATGAATACGATCAGAATGATAAAGGTTATGTTTATAGATCTTTTTTCCAGCCCCACCGCAGTAGCATCGTAGGAAACATTATAAGTGAACATACCATCGACGCTCTTTCTCTGGGAGCTTATAACACTCTGAAGCTCACCATGATCACCCTCGGCGTACAACAGATCATCTTTAAAAAAGACTTCCATCCCCCGATACTCCCAGACGCTCTTAAGACTCTCAAACACCTCTTCCGGATTGATCTCCATCACAAGGACAGCATATCTTTTAAAACCTCTGCCTATCAGATTTCTTATCATATAAACATGCCCGTCCATGGCAAAAAACTCCGTCCTGGTATCAAGGTCTTTTGATATCAAAAGAGCTTTCTCCTGTACAGAGTCCTTGAAAAACTTTATCCTGGACACACTTCCCCTGCCGGTGGTATTTCCGGTGTAATACAGCGTATCCGGATCATCAGTAAAGATAAGGACAGTGATGTCAAAGCTGGGATCATACTTGTAATGAGCTGACAGGAAGGTCGTCACCTGGTTGTATAGCTTACCCGAGTCTGCGCCCTGTTGATACTCAGCCCAGTAATCGCCGATATAATTCAGATATGAAGCATCCTTAGAGGAATCAATGCAGTCCAAAAGGCGGAGGATACTGATATCCGCCGCCTTTTCCATTGATGTCGTTATAATGCGCTGGCTCTGGGCATCAATCCTTGCTGAAACCACAACAAGAAAAGCCACCACAATGGCAGTAAGAGGCACAAACCACCCCAGTGCCAGGAGCCTAAGCATCTGCCATTTAAGAGAATTTCTTTTTTTCATACGTCTTCCAACCCCAACAGATCTCTGTATGCATCACTTGTCTTTTCGGCCAGCTGCCGCTCAGGCATCTCGCAGAAAATCCTGAGGAGTGGTTCAGTCCCTGAAAATCTTACGCAAACCCATCCTCCATTTTTAAAGTATACCTTACAGCCATCAAGATAGGAAGTCCTCTCCACGTCAGTTTCAAAGGTCGGAAGCGTTTTATCCTCCATGAGTATCTGCCTGAACTCCTCCTTCTTCTCAGGCCTGAAACTGTAGTTTCTCTCCAGCATGTAGAAGCGTCCAAATTCCTTCTGTATGTCATCGTACATCTCTGAGATTTTCTTGCCTGTAACTGCAAGCATTTCTACCAAAAGAGCTGCTGCATAAACGCCGTCTTTTCCGTTTATATGCCCCCTCACTGTAAGTCCGCCGGAGGACTCTCCTCCAATAAGGGCATCTGTCTCTGTTATCTTTGCAGAGATGTGCTTAAAGCCCACAGGGACTTCATAGCTCTTTTCCCCAAATTTCTCTGCAATCCTGTCCAGCATGTGTGTTGTGCAAAGGTTCCTTACCACAGGACCTCTCTCATTTCTATACTTAACCAGGTAGTAATAAAGCAGCACCAGAATATCGTTTGGCGAAAGATATCTTCCCCTGTCATCCACAACACCGATCCTGTCAGCGTCTCCGTCTGTGGCGATACCGATGTCGCAGTGATTATCGATAACACAGGTCTTTAATGGACTCATGGCTCCTTCATTAGGCGCCGGAAGCTTACCTCCAAAAAGAGTGTCGTGGCGGCCGTGTATGGTCTCCATCTCGCATCTTGCTGTCAGAAGAATAGTCTTGATCGCCGTCTCACTGACTCCGTACATGGGATCCAGCGCCACACGAAGTGAAGCCTGTTTAATAGCTTCAACATCTACTCTGCCCAGAATATTGTCGATGTATTCGTTTATTGGGTAGAACTCCTCAATAAGCCCCTCCGCCTTGGCATCCTCATATTCCATAGCCTCCACAGGCAGCGTCACCTTGCTGATATAATTCTCAACATCCCTTGTCTGCTCCTCATCGGCATCTCTGCCTCCCAGGGTAAAGAGCTTTACGCCGTTGTAGATCGCAGGATTGTGACTTGCTGTGACCATCATTCCATAGGGCAGCTCATGCTTCATAACATAGAACATTACAAGCGGAGTGGGGCTGGACTTGTTGATCAGTCTCGCCCTGATACCTGCTGCAGCAAATACAACGCCCGCCCACTGCATGGCCTCCTTGGACAAAAACCTTCTGTCATATCCGATTACGATACCCTTATCCGCCACATTTTCCGCTCTCATTTTCGCAGCCATGGCGCTGGCCAGGATCTGGACATTCTCCTTAGTGAAACCGTCACCTATAATGGCTCTCCAGCCGCCTGTTCCAAACTTTATCATTTCCATCCCCCTTTTATCCCATCACAACCTCTACAGTGTGCTCTCTGCCATCCGCCTGAGCTTCTATTCTGTCGACCTGTATTCCATCAAGCAAAAGCCTCTTTATTCCTTTTTGCACGTGATACGGGTTCTTAACTCTGATGTTATAAGTAGCTCCCCTGAATTTTCTTGTAACCTCAAAGCCATTCCACTCATCCGGAATGCATGGATCAACAATAAGCTCGTTAAAGTTCGGCTGAATGCCAAGTATATAGTGTGTCACAGCAAAGTATGCCCAGCCGCCGCTTCCTGTCATAAATGGATGGTGCGCCCTTCCATAGGTTGTATGATCCTTGCCGGAAATAAACTGGCAATATGAATAGGGCTCGGCCCATCTCATCTCTATGCTGTCATTCTGATAGTATGGGCACAGGCTCCTGTAGTACTCGAAGGCTCTGTTTCCATTTCCCAGCCTGCATTCTGCTGACCACACCCATGGATTTGGATGGGAAAAGATACTTCCGTTCTCCTTAAGTCCCGGGTAGACCCTGGTAATGAATCCAACCTCGTCGTCTGGCTCGGTGTAAACCGGGGCATTTAGCATTATGCCGTATGGTGTTGCCAGTCTTTCATGGATCGCATCCAGAGCCCTTTCACTCCTGTTTGCATCCGCCGCTCCCGACAGTACTGCCCAGGCATTGGACTCAAGGTGTATCTGTCCTTCCCTGTTCTCTTTGGTTCCTATCTTTTTGCCGGATTTTGTAAAACCGCGCAGATACCAGTTACCATCCCAAAGGGTTTTGTTCAGGCTTTCAGAGAGTCTTGTCAATTCCTCTGAGAGCTCTTTTGCAAAAGAGATGTCTCCCGTAAATATAGCAGTCTCCTTAAGGCACACAATTGCCCTGTACAGCAGGAATGAAACCAGCGCACTCTCGCCTCCGCCAAGGTTCAGGCAGTCATTCCAGTCTGCCCTGAGTCCCTTGCAGATTCCGTTATCACCAACTTCTTTCAGCGAGAACTGAACGATCTTCTTCATGTGCTCGTAGACACTGCCGCTTCCACCGTCAGCATAGCCATATTCCTCTTTAAGAAATTCTGTGTCTCCGGTTTCCTTGACGTACTCGACAATGGAGGGCACAAGCCACAGTGCGTCATCAGAACATGCATCGTCAAGTCCATGAACCTTTGAAGCGCCTTCCGGCTCTGGGATGACGGTTGGAGATTTGAATGGTTTTTTCTTATTTTCTTTTTCTTCCTCCGGCAGGAACCAGCGGGGTTCAAAGAGATGTATCCCATAGCCGCTGCTGGTAAGAGCCCTTAGAAGCTCCACGATTCTCTTTTTGCAGCCTTCCGGGTTTGTGGCTATGACCGTCATGGCATCCTGCGCTGTGTCGCGGTAGCCAAGCCCTGTCCTTCCGCCAACCTCTATAAATGATGCAAACCTGGAGAACATAACATTTATTTCAGCCTGATACAATGTCCATGTGTTGATCATGGTATCTATGCCCTTTTCAGGACTTTTTACTGCAAAGCACTGCTGTTTGTCCTTCCAGAATTTCTTAAGGATGCCATAGGCTTCGTCGAGCTTTGCAGGATCGCTGTACTTTTTCCTTATTGCCCCTGCTTCATCATATCCACCCTCTCCAAGGAAGTAGATAAGCCTTACAGTTTCTCCCGCCTTAAGCTCAAGGTTCTTTTGGAGACTGGCGCAGTGATTTCCACCCTTTTCAAAGTGACCGCCAAGTGCTCCGCTCTCAAGCGCCTTTGGATTACTCTCCGTATTATAAATCCCGATAAACTCGTCCCTCATGCACTCGAAGCCATCGGGTTCAAAGTTCGATGTGAAGTACTGATAGCCCTCTTCCTCATAGAACAGGTCATAGAGGATTGTTCCGTCGTTATACTCACTGCCTGCGCAGTAAAGGCTCATCTGAAAATTCTGATTATCTATCGGAACATGATGATAGGAAAACTCAGCATACGAAAAGACAGAGAGATCCCTGGTCCTGTCGCTCTGATTTGTGATGACAACGTCCCATATAAGGGCGTTGTCGCCGATGGGAATGCTGAGCTTCTCGCTGGCTTTAAGGCCTTTGTACTCACATTCATAGGTGGTTACGCTCATGCCATGTCTTGTGGTGTATTTGGCCTCATCCAGGGGTTTCCCGACGGGCTGCCACGAAATGCTGAAGTAATCTCCATCTTCATTATCCCTTATGTAGATATAGTCGCCGGGTCTGTCCATTGGAATTGCATTGCCACGAAATCTTGTTATTCTGTGATACTCAGGCGACTTGTAAAAGAGATATCCTCCCGCCGTGTGATTAACAACAGCACACATGTCCTCCACTCCAAGATAGTTGGTCCAGGAAGTAGGAAGGTCTACCCTGTCTATAACGTACTCATTATTATCTTCATCAAAATGTCCGTATCTCATAAACACCCCCACGGTTTTCTAGTCTTCTATGTCTTTAGTTTAAAAAAACGGAGTAAAAAGAAAATGTCCCATTTTGGCATTTTGCATGTTTAGCGCCAAAATGAGACATTTCTCTTTTATTTGATAAGATTCTTAAAGCTCTTTTACCATAAAGATATCATCGCTGTAGGTACCATCGTCATACCTGCTGGCATTGGGAAGTCTGCCGGTCTCAACGAAGCCCAGACTTTTGTAGAGACGGATTGCGTTGTCGTTGTTGGAGAATACTGTTAGTTCCATCTGCTGAAATCCTGCATTCTTTGCCTTCTTTATTGTGCTCTCCATCATCAGTCTTCCAAGGCCGAAGCCTGTGTGCTTTTGGAAAAGAGCTATGCCAAAGTCGCAGCGATGCTTTGAGCTGTTGCACAACTATGTTATACTGAAAAGACAACCTAAAGTTTGTTTTTCACTAATCAGGCAGGTAATTATATGAATAACGAAGAACTTAATCTGGAACAGCAGCACTTAACCGCTACTTATAATAAGCTCCTTGATATGAAAAAGGACCTTGAGGATCAGATCGCAGCTCTTGATGAGAAGGCCATGGAGGAAAAGAACGATATCCGTGATAACCTCCGTTTCGACTATGCAGACGATGAGACCTCCATGGAGACCCTTGGTGAAATCGAGGTCTGGAACCGATATATCGACACCTATAATGTTGAGAGCAATTCTCTTGGTAAAAGACTCCGTACCATAACCAAGCTATTGGAGTCACCTTATTTTGCCAAAGTAACTGTACAGTTTGATCCGTCTGAGGAGCCGGAGAGTTACTATATAGGCCGTGCATCAATTTCCCAGAACAGATATCAGCAGATGATCATCGACTGGAGATCTCCGATTGCTGAGGTTTACTACAATCAGGAAAACGGTCACACCCACTACACTGTGGATGATCGTGAGATTGAGGTCGACCTTAAGCTGCGTCGCCAGTTTGATCTGGAAAAGAATAAGCTGAACTCTTATTTTGATACGCAGATCGCCATTGAAGATCCAATGCTGCTTCACTCTCTTTCTCAGACCCGTTCTGACAAGATGCAGGCTATCACAGCTACAATACAGAAGGAACAGAATACCATCATCAGATACCCGGATGTTCCGGTCCTTTTGGTGGATGGTATTGCTGGAAGTGGTAAGACCTCCGTTCTGCTTCAGAGGATCGCATATCTCTTTTACCAGAAAAGAGATACCCTGCGTCCCGACCAGGTGTGCCTGATAACACTTAATCCAGTGTTCAGGGACTATATTGATAACGTTCTTCCAGATCTGGGCGAGAGCAATCCTGTTACTCTTACCTGGAATGAATTCCTGAACATGCTTCATGTACCATTTTCGGATGATACCTACGACAGCACCGAAGCAGATAGTCTTCAATTGATACATGAGGGTTTGGAAACACTCACTCCAGAAGCTGATGATTTCTATGATATCAAGCAAAAAGAAAAGCTTGTTATGTCCAAGAAAGAGATCCTCTCAGTTGTGAACAATTACAAGCAGTTCCCAATGGGTGTTCGTCTGATACAGATAGCTTCCGATGACCTTGAGCAGAGAGCCAAGAATTCTCTTCACAATATGAGTGTTGATTCCTTTGATGAATCCGACAGCGTAGCTAAATCTGATTCAGCGGAAGATAACAGGATTGAAAATGATTTCGGCGGTGCTCTTAGCAACATCAGACATTGCAGCTGGGTAAATGTCAAGCATGTAGCGCAGCGCATTCTTGGAAGACAGCATATCACTGCAGCCGAATGGCTCTATACCAAAATGGAGCTCACTGGACTCTGCGACAGGAACATGCGCTATGTCATGGTGGATGAGATTCAGGATTATACAGCTGCCCAGTTACAGGTGCTCTTTAAATATTATCCAAATGCGAGGTTTATGATGCTCGGCGATGAGTTCCAGTCAATCCGCAGAGGGACACTGACATTTGCCGAGATTGAAGAGCTTGCCGAGGCAGGTGGAAAGTCTTTTGCACTGCTGCCTCTTATGACCAGCTACAGATGTTCTCCGGAGATCACAGAGAAATTTGCTTCTATTCTGCCCGACGCAAAAAAGATGATGGTTTCATCTGTAAAGCGTCCCGGAGAAAAGACAATATTAAAAGCCTGCAGTTCTGATGATGAGTATTACACAGAACTCAGAAGGCTCATCAAAGAATACAGTAGTAAGGATGGACTCACTGCAGTCATCTGCAGAAATCCGCTCAATATTGAAAAGATCATTTCTTCACTTGGTGACGATGCACCTGCTGAGATCACTCTTCAGGATGCACTTCCGGAAAGCGGAGCCTTTTTGATAGAGCTGGCACTGGCCAAGGGATTGGAATTTGATCACGTCATCCTTGCTGATGCAGATAATGAGAACTATCCTTCTGATGAGATTGGAGATCATTGCCTCTACACAGCCATGTCCAGAGCGACTCAGCACCTGGCCATACTTGCAAATGGCAAACCGGCAGATAAGGTAATGGACTGAAACAACAGATAACATATGCTTATTGCACAAAAAAACAGACCTGACTTTTGATCAGGTCTGTTTTAATCTGTCACTATTATTCTGTTTCATCCACCATAACACCAAGGATAACAAATTGCAGGCTGTCTTTATCTGTGCAGGTTGAGAGAGTTACCACCTTGTCTGAGTCCTTTACAGGTACGTCATCCCCGATATAGGCTTTCGCTCTTACAGCTTCTAAATTCTCAAGCAATCCCTTGGAAGCTTCACCTACATAATCATATAATACATAGGACTTAGGCACATCCATGTAAGCAAATATCTGATAGCGATACCTTTTATCCGGAAGTATAACCTGGAAGTACTGGTGATCCTTGTAATACCCGGGATCATTTCTGTATTCCCTGAAGCTTCCAAACATGGTGCCATCCTTCATATTGTGGCCGTAGATAATTGAGTTGATATCTGTAAAATCAGGGGAGGATTTGCAATCAAGGAATATTGATCCTTCTCTTACCTCTTCGCCTTTATAATCCCTTTTCTTGTACTTGGTGTTGTCGCTGCTCTGCATTATTGGGTAGCTGATATGACCATCTTCAAAGTATATCCAGCCTACTGTCTCAGGGTATTCCTTTATGAGGGAAGCAAGGTCTATATCTGATGTATCCCATACCTTAGCAGTGGATGATTTTGTAGCTTCAGTTGAAGCTGTTGCACTGGACTCTTCTTGCTTTTCCTCTGCTTTTTCCTCTTGTTCAGTCTCAGCAGGAGTGGTTTCAGCCTGTTCAGCCTTAACCTCCTCAGCTTCGGTAGTCTTAGAATCAGCTGCATCTACAGTTTCTGTCTCTGCTTTTGCCGGCTCAGAATCAACTGATGCCTCTTGAGCAGAAACCTCAGTATCACTTTGTGACTCTGCCCTTGCCATTTCAGCTGCAACTGTTTCTTCCACCAGTTCTGTCATCTCGGCTGCCGCTTCTACTTCCTTCGATTGCAGTGTATCTGGTTCTACAGTCTCTACCACCGGAGGAATAAAGATTCCCGCTCTGGAAGTCACAAACAGCAACACGACCGCCAAAATTATTCCTAGAGCTCTTTTCTCAAATACTCCTGTACCACTAAAAATGGAGCATATCTTCTCAGCTATCGTAAACAGAACGCTGAGTATAACTATAAGAATAAGGGCCAGAACAGTCGTACCCCGCGCCAGGCTCCTGTGCTTCTCATTAAATCCTCTGACCCCAAGCATGATTCTTGTGATCACTTTGCTTTTTAATTCACTTACCTTTTTATCTATATGCAATGTTCAAATCGATCCTCTCATTAATTCTCAACTTGAATATCATAACACATAGACAGAACATTTTCCTCTTTTATTTTTTATTTCTGTTGGAAAGTTTTTTAACCGCGTAAATGGCAAGCGCAATTGAGAATACCAGATTGTATACAAAAAACAGCTTCCAGAGAAACTCTGGAAGCTGCATAAAATCTAGGTTTGTTAAGATTACTCAACGATTGTAGCAACCTTACCTGATCCAACTGTACGTCCACCCTCACGGTTGCTTCCGGGATGAATCGTCGTAGCAAATGGCTTTATTACGCTATTCTTTTTGAGAGGATTATTTATATT
>JAEEGH010014192.1_pt1 | contig 17525 bp, 13 predicted proteins | sample 9134181 | NCBI WGS metagenome assembly JAEEGH01 (sample SAMN16246544, study PRJNA631951) | gut metagenome | biome: gut microbiome; feature: rumen; material: DP-attached | host: Bos | place: Iran: Karaj | collected 2018-10
CACATCAAACGCTGTGTAGCCTTCGGCAACGACCTCAACGACCTCGCCGGCGCCGTCACCATCAACGACGGCACCGCTATCCTCGACCAGATCGGCTTCGTCTGCAAAGCCGCCACCATGCAACTCTCCGCCCTCTATCGCTCCCCGCGGCCCAACAACCTCTTCGTCGCCCTCGACTTCCACCTCCTCGACATCCAGATCGACGAACTCCTCGACATGATCCCCACCGTCGACACCCTCGTGCCCATGCTCGCCGCCTTCAGCGGCAACGCCAACTTCCACTTGGCAGCTGAGACCTTCCTCGACGCACGCTACCAGCCCAAGATGAGCTCGCTGCTCGGCTCCGCCGCCATCAGCGGTCGCGACCTCACCGTGATGGACAACAACACCATCGCCCAGATTGCCAAACTCATGCAGTTCAAGAGTTGGAAAGACAAAGACAACAAGATACGCATTGACAGTCTCGATGTCGAGATGACCTGCTTCCGCAAAGAGATAGAGGTCTTCCCCTTCTTGCTCAACATCGGCAAATACCAACTCTGCGCCTCGGGCAAACACACCCTCGACAACCAGTGCGGCTACCATGTGGAACTGTTGAAGAATCCCCTGCTCGCCAAGGTGGGCGTCGATGTGCGCGGCGACCTCTCCTCACCCAAGATCTCCCTCGGCCAGGTGCGCTACGCCGACCTCTACCGCCCCGACAAACAAGGAGTCGTCGAGAAACAGACACTTGAACTCAAACGCAAAATTAAACAAGCCCTCGAAGCCAACGTCAGATGAGCATCTTCCACCGATATTCCAGCACCATCCACGGCAACTACCGCCGCGCCTACCTGCGTTGCGGGGCGGTGACAGGCCTATTGCTCGCCGCCTACGTCCTCGTGCGGCTGCTCATGAACCGGCCGTTGGAAAGTCCTGCATCCTACGTCAGCGACGCCATACTACTGGTGGCCATCTTCCTGATGGCAGCCTACTACCGCAACAGCCTTGAAGACAAAAAAGTGACGCTGAAAGAACTGATGCTCTTCGGCATGGGCCTCTCGGCCGTCGCCGCCATAGTCTACGGACTCCTCCTCTGGGGCATCGGACTGCTCTACAAACAACAGACGGTACTCTTCACCGCCACCATGACCGGCCAGGAAGTTACCCTCCTCGACCCACAACTGCACTACTGGGCCGCCCTTTGGGGCATCGTCGCCGCAGTGGAAATGCTCCTGCTAGGCTGCTTTGGCACCTTCGTTATGGCCATATTCTTTAGAAACGAAAAACCGGAAATAAAACACAAACAACAATGAAAGACATATCCATCGTAGTACCCTCATATAACGAGGCTGAGTCGTTGCCGCACCTGGCGGAATGGATTGACCGCGTCATGAAAGAGCATGGCTTCAGCTATGAAGTCATCATAGTGGACGACGGCAGCACCGACCCCACCTGGCAGGTGACCGAGCAGCTCCATGCCGCCAACCCCGCCTACCGCGGAATTAAGTTCCGCCGCAACTACGGCAAGAGCGCCGCACTCAACACCGGCTTCGCCGCCGCCGACGGCGACGTGGTTATCACCATGGACGCCGACCTGCAGGACTCGCCCGACGAGGTGCCCGAACTCTACCGCATGATAAAGGAGGAGGGCTACGACCTCGTCAGCGGCTGGAAGAAGAAACGCTACGACTCGAAGATTGCCAAAAACATCCCCTCCAAGCTGTTCAACTGGACCACCCGCCGCATGAGCGGCATATACCTGCACGACTTCAACTGCGGCTTGAAAGCCTACCGCCACGAGGTGGTGAAGAGCATCGAGGTCTACGGCGAGATGCACCGCTATATTCCCGTCATCGCCAAGTGGGCCGGTTTCAGCAAGATAGGGGAGAAGGTGGTCCAACACCGCAAGCGCGAATTCGGCGTCACCAAGTTCGGAATGAACCGCTTTGTCAACGGCTATCTCGACCTGATGAGCATCATGTTCATGTCGAAGTTCGGCAAGCAGCCCATGCACTTCTTCGGTCTCGTCGGCAGCGGCGCCTTCCTGCTGGGATTCGCAGCCTTCGTGGTGCTCTGCATCCTGAAACTCTGTAACCACATTTCGCTCACCAACAGCGTTTGGTTCTATGTCTCCATGCTGTTTATCCTGATGGGCACCATGCTCTTCCTCGCCGGATTCATCGGTGAACTCGTCTGCCGCAACTCCTCCACCCGCAACCAATACCTAATCGAAAAGGAACTGTAAACCGTCAATCGTCAATCGTAAACCGTAAACCTTAATCCGTAAACTGTAAACAATGTCTCTCCAATGTGGTATAGTGGGTCTGCCCAATGTCGGCAAGTCAACCCTCTTCAACTGCCTGAGCAACGCTAAAGCACAGGCGGCCAACTTCCCCTTCTGCACCATAGAACCCAATGTAGGCGTCATCACTGTCCCCGACGAGCGTCTGGCCAAGCTAGTGGAGATTGAGCGTCCGGCCTCCGTAGTACCCGCCACCGTCGAGATAGTCGACATTGCAGGTCTCGTCAAGGGAGCCTCGAAAGGGGAGGGACTGGGCAACAAGTTCCTCGCCGACATCCGCAACTGTGACGCTATCATCCATGTGCTTCGTTGCTTCGACGACGACAACATCACCCATGTCGACGGCACCATCGACCCGGTGCGTGACAAGCTCACCATCGACACCGAGCTGCAGTTCAAAGACCTCGAGACCATCGAGAACCGCTACGACAAGGAGGTCAAGAAAGGAAAAGCCGGTGGCGACGCCCGCGCCAAGAAACTCGTTGAAGTGATGGACCTCTACCGCGACGCCCTCCTTACCGGAAAGAGTGCCCGCACCGTACAACTCGACGACAACCAGGCTGAAGTGGCCCGCGACCTTATGCTCCTCACCACCAAGCCTGTCATCTACGTCTGCAACGTCGACGAGGCTTCGGTGATCAATGGCAACAAGTACTCCGATGCCGTTCGAGAGGCTGTCAAGGACGAGAACGCAGAAGTGCTCCTCATCGGTGCCGGCATCGAGGCCGACATCGCCGAACTAGAGACCTACGAGGAGAAGCAGATGTTCCTCGAAGACCTCGGCCTCAAGGAGAGCGGCGTCAACCGACTCATCAAAGCCGCCTACCGCCTCCTTGGCCTCCAGACCTTCCTCACCGCCGGCCCCAAAGAGTGCCGCGCTTGGACCTTTAAGAAAGGAATGAAAGCTCCTCAGACAGCGGGCATTATACACTCCGACTTCGAGCGTGGCTTCATCCGCGCCGAAGTCATCAAATACGACGACTATGTTACCCTCGGCTCCGAAGCCAAATGTCGCGAAGCCGGCAAGATAGCCATCGAAGGCAAAGACTATGTCGTCCAGGACGGCGACATCATGCACTTCCGATTCAACGTATAATTCAAACTACCATCAGACGCATTAAGCTCATATTACCCATTATAGCCGTAGCGCTTCTTGCCTCCTGCTCCACACAGAAGGCCAAATTGGCCAATGTGCAGTACCACAACCTCAACTGCCACTATAACGTCTGGTGGAACGGCAACGAGAGCCTCAAAGCCGGCAAACAGAAACTACTCGCCGCCGCCGTCGACGACTACACCCAGCTCATCCCTGTCGAGAACCTCGGTACCGAAGAGAATGCCCGCAGCGTCAACCCCGAGATGGACCGCGCCATAGAGAAAGGCATCAAAGGCATCAAGCAGCACAGCATCTTCGTCAAAGGCGAAGAGCACGTCCCTTACATCAAGGAATGCTACCTCCTCACTGCCTATGCCACATTCTACAAACAAGACTATCCTTCCACAGTAAACACCGCCAACATCCTCATCTCCCAGTTCTCCGGCACCCCCGCCGGCGACCAAGGGGCTATCCTCCTCGCTCGCTGCCTCGTCCGTGATAAACGCTACACCGAAGCCGAAACCGCCCTCGACCAACTCGTGCAGAACCTCGCCAAAGGCAACTTTAACCGCTCGCAACGGGAGAAGCTCTACCTCGCCATGGTCGAGGCCACCATCCCTCAAGGAAAATATAAGAAAGCCGTCGAATACATTCGGCAGGCGCTCGACGTCTCACACGACAGCGACACCAAAGCCCGACTTACCTTCCTCCTCGCCCAGATCTACCAGAAACTCGACCGTCGCCCCGTCGCCGCCAAATACTACCGCAAAGTACTATCCTACAATCCCAAATACGTCATGGAGTTCAACGCCCGACTCGGCGAAGCCTCCTGTGCCGACCTCGCATCCTTCTCACAAGCCGACATCGCCAAACTCGATCGTCAGCTCGACAACATGCTCCGGGACAAGAAGAACGAAGAATACCGCGACCAGATCTACTACGCCAAAGGCGAGATGTATCTCGGCCTGAAAGATGCCAAACGCGCCTGTGACAACTACCGCCGCTCCGTCGCCGTTTCCACAACCAACAAAGCTCAACGTGCCCAGTCCTCCATCCGCATGGGAGAAGTCCTCTACGATATCTACGAAAACTACGACCTCGCCCAGCGCTACTACGACACAGCAATGCTCAATATCAGCGCTAATCACCCAGAATACGCCTCTGTCAAGCGCCGACACAACATCCTCACCGAACTCGTTACCTTCACCCGCGTATATACCCGCTGCGACAGTCTCCTCGCCGTCGCATCCCTCCCTGAAAACGAGCGTCTCGCACTCATCAACGCCAAGATAGACACCCTTCGCCGTCAGGAAAAAGAAGCCAAAGAGCGCCAACTGCTTCAAGAGATGATGGCTGAATCCAAAGCCCAGCAGAACACCCTCTCCGGCGACTGGTACTTCTACAACGCCAACACCGTCCAGAAAGGTAAGGAAACCTTCCGTCAGCGCTGGGGACTCCGCGCCCTTGAAGACCTCTGGTGTCTCTCCAACAAACCCACACTCTCCATGCTCATCCCCGAAGAGCAAACTTCTGACGAGACCCCGACCGACACTATTGCCACCGACACACTGAACAATCAACAGTCAAAACAAAACACCAAACTCGGAGATCCATCCGACCCCCATGCTGTTGCCTATTACCTCAAAGAGCTACCCACAACCCAGCAGCAGCTCGACTCTATCGACTCCCTCACCGCCATCAGTCTCCTCGGCGCCGCATACATCTTCTATGACGGCATCAACAATACTCCAAAGGCTCTTGAATGCTATCTCCGCCTCGCCAAAGACTACACTTCCAATCTGCAAACCGTCCAAGCCTTCTACATGCTTTACCGCATATACGACCGACAGGGCAACACCCCGCAAGCCAACTACTACCGCGACATCGTCCTCATGGGATTCCCTGACTCCGACTTCGCCAACCTCATCCGTGACAACGAATACTACAAAGAGCTCATCCAGCGGCAGCAACGTGTAGAAGACGGCTACGCTGAACTTTACGACCTCTATCACCGCCAACGTTACTCTGCACTCATCGCACTCGCCGACCAAGCAGAGGAGAACTACCCCGACCATCCCAAACTTCCTAAATTCCGTTATTGGCGCGCACTTGCACTCGCCCGTCAGGGTAATACCAGCGACGCCATCACGCTTCTCCAGTCCATCGTCTCCACCGCACCCCAGAACGACTCTATCGTCCCCATTGCGCAAGCACAACTCAACCTCATCCGCAATAGCAACAACTTCTCCGACGAGAAAAGTGAAGAAATCACCTCCGCTGACGAACAACGCGTCAAACAACCAGAGAAAAAGGTTAACACAGAAACACCTAACGCAGAAAACGACGAACTTCCCTCCGAAGCACTTATCTACCGCTACCGCGAGAACCAGCAGCACTACGTCGTCATCATCGTCAACGACCGCACCGTCAAGGCCACCGAACTACAATACCGTCTCGCTGACTTCAACAGCCAATACTATGCCAACAACGGCTACCGCGCCAACGCCTCACTCTTCACCGACACCACTCAGATTATTACCGTCCACCGCTTCACCAACGCCGACGAAGCCCTTGGCTACTACCGCCACCTTTCCTCGTCCGAAAGTCCCCTCCAGCAATACGCCCCAACCGACTATACCCACTTTATCATCTCCACCCAGAACTACGCCACCTTCTACAACCGCAAGAACATCCAAGCCTACCTCGCTTTCTTCCGCAAATACTATAACAAATGATGAACGAAATAATCAATAATCAAAAATAATAAACATTATGGCTAAAACACCCGAAACCGAATCCACTGCCATCAACATCATCACCGATGGCACCACCATCAAGGGCGACATCATCGCTTCCGGCGATTTCCGCCTCGACGGCACCCTTCAGGGCAACATCCAGCTCAACGGCAAACTCGTTGTCGGCGACTCCGGCGTTGTCAACGGCAACGTCCTCTGTCAAAATGCCAACATCATCGGCACCGTCAACGGGAATCTCTCCGTCAAAGAGCTCCTCTCGCTCCACACTTCCGCCCGTGTTCGCGGCGACATTCTCATCAACAAGCTTTCCATCGAGCCTGGCGCCACCTTCTCTGGCAAATGCCGCATGATTGACGAAGTCCGCGCACAGCACGAGGAACAAGCCCCCGAGACCCCCGCTGAGCAGCAGGCCGAGTAAAAATGGAGCAACTCAAAGACATGTTCGCCCAATGGGCCGGCGAACCCTGCACCGAATGCCTCGCCATCGGCGCAGGCGGCTCGTCTCGCCGCTACTACCGTCTCATCGGTGCAACCAAGCATTGTGTGGGCGCCATTGCTGACGACCTCCGCGAAAACGAGGCCTTCTTCGCCTACTCCCACCATTTCCTCGCCAAAGGGATGCCGGTTCCCGAGCTATACGCCGTAGCCGACGACCGCCGCCACTACCTACAGCAGGACCTCGGCGACCAGACTCTCTATGGCCTTCTCTTTGAGAAGAAACGGCAGGGTAGGGGATTCGACGCCGAAATACTTACCCTCTACCGACAAGCTCTCAGCGACCTTGCTTCTATCCAGCAAGCCGGCGCCGACATCGACTTCTCCGTCGCTTATCCACGCCCCGCCTTCGACCGCCGCTCCATCCTCTGGGACCTGAACTACTTCAAGTATTTCTTCCTCAAGCTGGCTCATATTCCCTTTGATGAAGAACTCCTCGAGGACGACTTCGAACACTTCATCACGCGGCTCCTCTCCGCCGACACCGACTATTTCCTCTACCGTGACTTCAACCCGAGGAATATAATGGTAACTACCGACTCCTCATCACCCACTCTCTACTACATCGACTACCAGGGCGGTCGGCGCGGTGCCGCACAATACGATGTCGCCTCGCTGCTCTACAGTGCTAAGAGCGACCTCCCCGAAGTCATCCGCACCGACCTTCTCAACCACTACCTCAACGTCCGCGACTTCCAGGGAGAGAAACGCCAGCAGTGGCTCGTACACTTCTGGGACTATGTCCTCGTCCGCATCCTCCAAACTCTTGGTGCCTACGGCTACCGTGGCCTCTACGAACGTAAGCCTTACTTCCTCCAAAGCATCCCACTTGCCCTCACCAACCTCCGCCACCTCATCGAGAGCCACCCCGACCTGCTTACCTACCTACCAGAACTGCAGAAGATAGTGAACAACGTTCAGTGTTCAGCGTTCAATGATGCTACGCAGTCCAGCGCCAGCCAACTGAATACTGAACAGAACACCCTCACCGTCACCGTGAGCAGTTTCAGCTTCAAGCAGGGTCTTCCCTCTGATCCCTCTGGCAACGGCGGCGGCCACATCTTCGACTGCCGGGCTCTTCCCAACCCCGGGCGCTATCCAGAATACAAGACATACACTGGCAAAGACCGTCCCGTGATAGAATTCCTCCAGCGCGAGCCCGCCGTCGATCTTTTCCTCGACAACGTCAAAGCCATCGTAACCCAGAGTGTCGACAAGTATCTCGAACGACATTTCTCCAACCTTATGGTCTCCTTTGGCTGCACCGGCGGTCAGCACCGCTCCGTCTATTGCGCCGAGCAGATTGCTGCCTGGCTCCGCAATGCATACCCCCAAATCAACGTTATAATTAAACATAGAGAACAAGACAAATGAACGGACTATTCTTCGCTATCTTCATGATATTCGTCGTCGTGATGCTGACGCTCGACCTCACCGTGTTCCATAAGAAAGACCATGTTGTGGGAGCCAAAGAAGCTGCCATCTGGACTGCCATCTGGATAGCTCTCGCTATGGGCTTTGCTGTCCTCGTACTCCTCTTTGGCGACTGGATGATGCCTCCCGACAACACCGTCACCGACCTCACCGCCTACCGCCGCGAGATGTTCTCCGAGTTCCTCGCCGGCTACTTCCTCGAAGAGAGCCTCTCTATCGACAACATCTTCGTGATGATTATGATATTCGTCTCTTTCGGCATCAAGAAAGAGTACTACCACCGCGTCCTTTTCTGGGGCATCTTCGGAGCCATCGTCCTCCGTTTCATCTTCATCTTCGCCCTTGGTGCCCTTGTCGCCAGCGTGTCGTGGGTTCTGGCCATCTTCGGCGTCATTCTTATCTACAGCGGCGTCAAGATGTTCCGTCCCCAGACCGACGAAGAGATAGACACCGCCAACCATCCCGTCGTCAAGTTTGCATCCAAGCATTTCCCCGTCACCAAGCAGAGCTACGGACACGACTTCTTCCATCATGAAGGGGGCAAATGGATGCTCACCCCGCTGTTCCTGGTACTTTTAGTGATAGAGTTTTCCGACATCATCTTCGCCGTCGATTCCATCCCCGCCGTCTTCTCGGTCACCAAGAACCCCGTCATTGTCTACACCTCCAACATCTTCGCCATCATGGGCCTCCGCTCGCTTTTCTTCCTGCTCTCCGACGTGGCCGACCGCTTCTGGCTGCTCCACTACGGCCTTGGTGTACTGCTCTGCTTCATCGGCATTAAGATGATAGGCGGCGAGTTCTTTGGCTGGCATATCCCCACGCTGGCCTCGCTGGCCGTCATTCTCGGCATCCTCGTCTTCAGCATCACCCTCTCGCTGGTGTTCAAGAAAAATGCCTAAATACCTCGACATCTTCTGGAGCTTTTTCAAGGTGGGCGCCTTCACCGTCGGCGGTGGCTACGCTATGATTCCGCTCATGCAAAAGGAGATGGTGGAGCGGCACCGGTGGCTCACTGACGAGGAGTTCCTTGACCAGGTGGCCCTCTCGCAGGCTATGCCGGGTGTCTTCGCCGTCAACATGGCCGCTATGACGGGTTTCCGGTTGCGCAAAGGGTGGGGGAGTGTCGTCGCCATTGTAGGCAACATCCTCATGCCCATCTGTTTCATCCTGCTGCTGGCCACGGTCTTCCGTGCTTTCCGCGACAATCCCTATGTGAACCATATCTTCCTCGGCATCCGGCCCGCCGTGGTGGCCCTCATCGCCGCTCCCGTCTTCACTCTGGCCCGCAGTGCCAAAGTCACCTGGTCCAACTGCTGGATTCCCGTGGTCAGTGCACTGCTGATTTGGCTCCTCGGTGTGAATCCCGTCCTGGTCATTCTTGCCGCCGCCGTGGGCGGTATCATCTATGGAAAAATAAAAACCTTAAACTCTTAACTCTTAACCCCTAGATGATTTTCCTCGAACTCTTCTACACCTTCCTCCTTATCGGCGCCTTCACTTTCGGCGGCGGTTACTCGATGATTGCCCTCATCGAGAACGAGGTGGTGAACCATCACGGATGGATGACTCTGGAGGAGTTCACCGACCTGGTGGCCATCAGCCAGATGACTCCGGGACCGGTGGGAATCAACACCGCCACCTATGCTGGCTACTCGGCCGTCATCAGCAGCGGATACTCCGCCCCTGCTGCCGTCGCAGGCTCGTTGATAGCCTCGGGTGCCGTAATGCTGATACCTATTGTTTTGGTGATGATTGTTGGCCGATGGCTGCTGGCACATCTCGACCAGCCCATGGTGGCCACCGTGATGCGCTGCCTCCGTCTCGCTGTGGTGGGACTCATCGCCGCTGCAGCCCTGATACTGGTCCCCACCTCGTTCACCGCCCCCGACGGGGCCGTCAGTCCCGTCTCGATTGCCATCTTCCTGGTGGTCTTCTATCTCTCGTGGCGCCGCAAAGCCAATCCCATCCTCCTTATCCTCGCCTCGGGCCTCATCGGCCTCTTGCTCTACGCCTAACCTTAAGACTCCTTAAACTCCTTATCTCCTTAACCTCCTTACATCGGGTCCACGTCGAACACCGTCGTCACCCTGCTCCACCCCTCGAGTTTCACCATGTCGTCGGCCATCCGCATCATCAGGCTCTTTGCTTCTCCCACCGGCTCTCCCTTGCCGAACCTCAGGGTGATGCGTTTGAGGTAGAGTCCCCTCACACGGCTCACAAGTGGATACTCAGGCCCCATTACACGGTTGCCGAAGGCACTCCGCAGTTGCGTCGCATACCAGTCGGCGGCGGCATTCAGTACGGCTTCGTCGCTGTGCTTCAGCGTAACCTCCACCAGCCTGTAGTAGGGCGGATACCTGAACACCCTTCGCTCCTCGTTCTGCGTCAGGTACATACCCCTGTAGTCCCCCTTCATCACACGCTCAATCACCTCGTGCTGTGGGTTGTAGGATTGTAGAAACACCTTGGCGCCGCCACCGTGGCGTCCGGCTCGGCCGCTCACCTGGGTCAGTTGCTGGTAGGCCCGCTCATAGCTGCGGAAGTTGGGGTAGTTGATCAGGTTGTCGGCATTCACCACTCCCACCACCGACACCCGCTCGAAGTCCAGCCCCTTCGTCACCATCTGCGTTCCCACCAGTATGTCGATCCTCCCTTCCGAGAAGTCATTGAGCAACTCTTCATATTTGTATTTCCCCATCGTGCTGTCCAGGTCCATCCTCGCCACCCGCGCCTCGGGAAACAAGATTTGCAGGTCTTCCTCCACACGCTCCGTCCCCACGCCCGTCATCCGCAGGTGCGTCGAGCCGCAGGCCGGACACTCTGTCGGCACGGGTATCGAGTAGCCACAGTAGTGGCAGCGCAACGTACCGGTGGCTTTGTGATACACCAGCGACACGTCGCAGTGGACGCACTGCGGCACTTCGTGGCAGTCGTCGCACTCTATCCGCAAGGAGAAGCCTCTGCGGTTCTGGAACAATATCGCCTGTTTGCCTTCCGCCAATGCCGCCCTTATCGCCTCCACCAGCTGCTGGCTCAGGTGCGAACGCCCCGCACCGCGCATATCCACACACACCGTCTCCGGCAGCTCGAAGCCGCCGTATCGCTTCTTCATCTCCACCAGCCGGTAGCGGCCCTCCATCGCGTGGTGGTAGCTCTCCACACTCGGCGTCGCGCTTCCCAGCACCGTCCGCGCACCATACATGCGCGCCAGATAGAGCGCCGCGTCGCGCGCCTGATAGCGGGGCGCCGGGTCATACTGCTTGTACGACGAGTCGTGCTCCTCGTCCACAATCACCAACTTCAGCTCCTTGAACGGCAGCAGCACCGCACTCCGCGCCCCCAGCAGCACCCGGTAGCGCCCGCTTGCCGTTCCACGCCACACATCCACTCGCTCGCTCGTCGAGAACCGCGAATGGTACACACCCACCATATCGCCGAAATATCGGCGCAGGCGGCCGATCACCTGCGCCGTCAGCGCTATCTCGGGCAGCAGGAACAGCACCTGCCCCCCAGCTCGCACCGCGTCGGCAATCAGCTTGATATACACCTCCGTCTTGCCGCTCGAAGTCACTCCGTGCAGCAAGTAGGTCTCCGCTCCCCCCTCGCTCATCTCCCTGTAGGCCGCCGCCTGCTCCTCGTTCAGTACAATGCGCTCCACCTCGCCCATCTCCCCACCGACCTCCGACCTCTGACCTCCCACCTCAGCCCTCAGCCCTCCGACTTCAGCCTTCTCCACCTCCGCCAGCACCCCGTTCTTCTGCAATGTCTGCAGCGCGGACCCCTGCGGCAGCAGCCGCTTCTCCACCGCCCTCGACCCGAAACCAGACAGCTGCATCAGCTTCAGCAACACCTCCACCTGCTTCGTCCGCCCCTTGCGCTCCAGCTCGTCAAACAACCCCTTCAACGACTCCTCGCCTCTATACTCCTCCGCCAGCTCCACAAACACCTTCTTCTTCGGCCGGTAGCGCTCCCGCAGCTCCTCCTCCATCATCACCACTCCCCGCTCCACCATCCCGCGCACTATCGGCAGCACCTTCTGCACCTGCAACGCCTGCCCCAAATCTTCCAGCTTCATCGTCCCCTGCGTTGCCAGCAGCTCCACTACCCGCCGCTCCTCGCGCGTTAGGCTCCCCAAATCACCGTCATAGTCCGGATCCATCCGCACCGCCGACTCGCTCGCCAGCTTCATCCCCGCCGGCAACGCCACCCCCATCACATCCCCAGGATAGCACATATAGTACCGCGCCAGCCACTCCCAGAACGCCAGCTGACGTTCTCCCACCACCTCCGTCTCGTCCAGCACACCCATCACATACTTGCACCTGTACCTCGGAGCCTCCCTGTGCACCCCCCTCACCAACGCCGAATAAATGCGCCGCCGACCAAACTGCACCACTACACGCACTCCTACACGCACCTCGCCCACCAGCTCCCTCGGCACCCTATAGGTATAGGTTCCAGGCAGATGCAACGGCAGCAACACATCCACATAATATGTCTCCTGACTCTCCATTGACGTTGCAAATTTACACATTTTTCCCGAAACCTCAACCGCCACCACCGAAAAAAAGAATAAATCGTCTCCCCAATACAACAAAAGCACACCTCTTTCGTTTATTATATTATGTTTTTAAGGAAAACACTCTTCATACTGCTGATGCTGTTCCCCGTCCTCTCCGCCCACGCGCAGGACAAGGGGCGTATGCAGAGCTACCAGAAGCAGCTCTCCTCGCTCCTCGTGCGCCTCTCTTCCGCCCCCACCGACAACGAACGCTACCTCGCCTCCGAGCAGGCCGTCCAGCTCCTCTCCGCCGCCCTCGACGAAGAGCAGTCCGAACGCTGGCACTGGCAGCTCCCCACCGTCGCCTCCGTCCTCACCTCCCCCGACGGGCTCCTCCGCATTTTCTCCTGGGCCGTCGTCCGCGACAACGGCGAGTTCGAGTGTTTCGGAGCCATCCAGTTCTACAACGACAAGGACGAAGAGTTCCAGTTCCGCCTGCTCAACGACAAATCCGACGAAATCATCAACCGCGAAGAAACCGTCCTCGGCCCCGAGAACTGGTTCGGTGCCGTCTACCAGGACATCATCCAGACCACCCACGGCGGAAAGACCTTCTACACGCTCCTCGGCTGGAACGGCGTCGACAACCTCACCGACCGCAAAATCATCGAGCCCGTCACTTTCCGTGGCGGACTGCCGCAATTCGGCGCCCCTGTCTTCCGCCGCGAACGCAACCTGCGCCGCATCGTGCTTGAATATAACAACAGCGCAATGGTCAACCTCTCCTACGAAGAGCAATTCGTCGAGGAGGTGACGCGCGACCGCGTCAAAGTCAAAGGCTCCAACCGCTACCGTACCGTCGAGAAACACAAGCAGCACAAGGAGAAGATGATACTCTTCGACGAGGTGGAGCCTCAGGTGCCGGGCATGGAAGGCCTCTTCCAATACTACGTCCCCTCCGGACTCGAACTGGCCTACGCATTTGTCGACGGCAAATGGGAGCTCCGCAATGGTGCACAGGGACGTCTCAACGACAAGAAACTCAACAAACCTTTCGAACCTATACAAAAACACACACCGAGCTACGGGTTCAGATAGAGCCCGTTATTCTAGATTTCTTCAGCAATGGTATTCAGAGATATAAAAACGCCACAAGACCTGCGGCGTCTCCCGATGGACCAGCTGCAGCCGCTCGCCGACCAACTGCGCGACTACATCATCGACACCCTCTCGTCCCATCCCGGCCATCTCGCCTCCAGCCTCGGTACCGTCGAACTCACCGTGGCGTTGCACTACGTCTTCAACACCCCCGACGACAAACTCATCTGGGATGTCGGCCACCAGGCCTACGCCCACAAGATACTGACGGGTAGGGGAGAGCGCTTCTCCACCATCCGCACCTACGGAGGACTCAGCGGATTTCCCAAGATGTCCGAAAGCGAATACGACGCCTTCGGCACCGGACACAGCTCCACCTCCATCTCTGCCGCTCTCGGAATGGCCACCGCCTCGGAGCTGCAAGGCAACAACACCCGCAACCACATTGCCGTCATCGGCGACGGAGCTATGTCGGGCGGCGAAGCCTTCGAGGCTATGAACAACCTGGGCGAGTCCAAGGCCAACATCCTCATCATCCTTAACGACAACGGCATCTCCATCGACAAAGCCGTCGGCGGCCTCAACGGATACCTCACCCGCATCACCTCCTCCCGCCGCTACAACCGCCTCAAGGAGCATGTCTGGCACCGACTCAACGGCACCGACGACCGTCGCCGACACGACCACTCCATCGGCTTCCTGCAGCGGCTCACCACGATGGCCAAAACCGTAGCCCTCGGTAGCAGCAACCTCTTCGAGTCGCTCGGCATACGCTACTTCGGACCCATCGACGGACACGATATTCCTCAGCTTGTCGACATGCTCCGTCGACTCAAAGACCTCGACGGACCCAAGTTGCTTCATGTCGTCACCACGAAAGGAAAGGGGCTTCGTCAGGCCGAGCGTGATCCTATTGCCTATCATGCTCCCGGCCTATACGACATCCGCACCGGCGACCAAATCCACACCGACAACACCGACACGCCGCTCCGCTACCAGGAGGTCTTCGGCCACACCATCGTCGAACTGGCCCAGAGCAATCCCGCCATCGTGGGCATCACTCCCGCCATGCTGACCGGCTGCTCCCTCAGCATCATGCAGCAGCAGATGCCCGAGCGTGTCTTCGATGTCGGCATCGCCGAACAGCACGCAGTCACCTTTGCCGCCGGTCTTGCCGCCGCTGGCATGGTACCGTTCTGCAACATCTACTCATCCTTTGCCCAGCGGGCCTACGACCAGATAATTCACGATGTGGCGCTGCAGCAGTTGCCCGTCATCTTCTGCCTCGACCGCGCCGGCCTTGTGGGCGACGACGGTCCCACGCACCACGGTGTCTTCGACCTCGCCGCTCTCCGTCCCATCCCGGGCCTTACCATCTGCGCTCCCATCGACGAACACGAACTGCGCAACATGATGTATACCGCCCAACTCCCTGGCCACGGACCGTTCGTTATCCGTTACCCGCGTGGCGGAAGTATACATAGCGACTGGAAATCAACATTTAACGAAATCAGAGTAGGGGAGGGTCGCTGTCTTCGCGAAGGTAGCGAGGTGGCTATCCTCAGCCTTGGACATTCCGGCAACGACGCCCTCGACGCCGCTGAAGAATTGCAAACGAAAGGCATTTCGGCCGCCGTCTACAATATGCGGTTCCTCAAGCCGCTCGACACTCACATGCTCGACGAGATTGCCGCCGCAGGCTTCCGCCGCATCATTACCGTCGAGGACGGTGTCCGTCTGGGAGGCTTCGGTGAGGCTGTGACCGAATACATGGTTCAGCATCATCCAGCCGTGGCCGCCACCATCAAGGTGCTGGCCATTGACGACCAATTTGTGACACACGGCTCTGTGGCGCAACTCAAGGCCGACTGTGCAATAGACAAGGCAGCCATCCTTGCGGCAGCTGCCCAGTAGAATTATATCCTTATTTAATTAGACTGACAGGGGATACCATAGTGCATCCCTGTAAATCCTATTTAACATAACTCGCGTATTAGTGCAGTTATGCCGGTGCCTCTGGAATGAGTTATTTTCATATAATGTTCTGTGCCTGACTGCTTATGGTACAGCGACAAGGTGTCTCCATTACGCGACTCATGTGCATAATTTATTTCCAGCGAAAATTTCTGGGACGTACTGAATCCAATGCTGTGCAAATAGTCGAACAGCATCTTGATGTATTCCGAGTTATTTACATGCTGTGTGTGGTCGAGCATCGAATAGCACGCTGTGCGCTGCATCACCAGGTCGTCGTCAGTCATCTCGGGAATCACCAGCTTGGGCAATTTGTCGTACTGCGTTGCCAGTTCGGCGTGGTTCTCGTAATCGGCAATCAGGTCGTTCAATCTTAGCACCTTCCTCGTCGTCATGTCTATCATCGGCCAGCACGAGGTGCCCGTCAGCAGCGTCTCGCCTGCCGCATCCGTCGCACGGTAGTCGCGGAATGCCAGCAGTCCGTTGTTGCCTCGCGACCATGTATTTAACATAATCTTTTCGAAGGCATCCGGCAGTCTGTATATATTATAGTACGCGTGTGTGATGACCCAGGCCCGGTTCTGCGCCAGCAGCGTCTTGAATCCTATGCCTGTAGCGTTGCCGTGGTATTCCGTCACCTCCTGGCACAGCCTCACTGCCGCCCACACATGGAGGCGGTCTTCGTCGTCGCACAAGTACGACGGCACAGTGACTTCCTGCTTGTAAATCATGGTTTTACATCCTTTCCGGCACCTCGATGCCAAGTATCTCCATTGTATTTTTCAGTGCATTGCCGACGAAACCGCACAGCATCACCCTGAAGGCCTTCAGCTGCGGGTCACTCTCGCGCAGGATGGGCGTGTCTTGGTAGAAGCTGTTGAAAGCTTTGGCCAGGTCGTAGGCGTAGCCCGCCACCATAGCCGGGCTGTAGGCTGCTGCAGCGGCCTGGATGGTCTCGGGCAGTGCATGGAGGATCTTCACCACCTCCCGCTCCTTGTCGCCGAGGTTAATCTGCTGATTTATTGATATGTCGATATCGCCTGCTTTGCGCACGATGCTATGGATACGCGCATGGGTATATTGGATGAAGGGACCGGTATTGCCGTTGAAGTCGATGCTCTCGGCGGGGTTGAAAAGCATATTCTTCGTAGGGTCGACCTTGAGAATGAAGTATTTGAGTGCGCCCAGCGCCAGAATGTGGTACAGGTATTGACGCTCTTCTTCGCTGAGGTCGTCGTTCTTTCCATGCTCGCGGCTCATCTCCTCGGCGGTCTTCTCCATCTCGTCAATCAGGTCGTCGGCGTCCACCACAGTGCCTTCCCTCGACTTCATCTTGCCGTTGGGAAGTTCCACCATTCCATAGCTGAGATGGTAGACTTTGTCAGCCCACGAAAATCCTAATTTTCCGAGAATTAACTTCAGTACCTTAAAGTGATAGTCTTGCTCGTTTCCGACCACATAGATGAGCCGTTCGGCACCGAAATCGTTGTGGCGGAGCAGTGCGGTGCCGAGGTCCTGGGTCATGTACACCGAGGTGCCGTCCTTGCGCAGCAGAAGCTTCTGGTCGAGGCCGTCGCCAGTCAGGTCGCACCACACCGAGCCGTCCTCCTTGCGATACAGCACACCCATATCCAATCCCTTCTGCACCAGTTCCTTGCCAAGCAGATAGGTCTGGCTTTCATAGTATACTTTGTCAAATCCAACACCGAGGCGGCTGTAAGTCTCATCGAAGCCGGCATAGACCCATCCGTTCATCTTCTCCCACAGCGCACGCACCTCTTTGTCACCCTCTTCCCAGCGTTTCAGCATCGACTGTGCCTCCACCATCAGGGGGGCCTCCCGTTTAGCCTGTTCCTCCTCTCCCCCACTCTCCAACAGCTGTTT
>JAEEGH010014193.1_pt1 | contig 17525 bp, 17 predicted proteins | sample 9134181 | NCBI WGS metagenome assembly JAEEGH01 (sample SAMN16246544, study PRJNA631951) | gut metagenome | biome: gut microbiome; feature: rumen; material: DP-attached | host: Bos | place: Iran: Karaj | collected 2018-10
CGCTGCCCGGAAACAGAGGCGGTGATGATCGGCCGGGGGCTTCTGGCGGATCCGGCTCTGGCGCGCCGGCTGAGCGGCGGACCTGAAGCCGGCCCGGATGAACTGGAAGCATGGTACAATACGCTGTACCGGGGCTGGAAGGAACGGTTTGGTGAGACCATCGCCCTGGGGAGGATCAAAAAGCTGATGGAGTGGCCGGTCGGGGAGGATATCCGGCGGAAAAGGCTGCTGCGGAGGGCCTGCGATATTGAAAGCTGCGTGCGCGCAGCAATCGGAGAATAAAGGGATTCCGGCCGGTCTGATCCGGCCGGAAATTTTCTTTTTGGAGTTTAGGTTCATTTTAGGAACCTCTTTTACAATGGCACCATCAACGAAAGGAAAGGCGGTGCTTCCATATGAAAATGAAGCGCACATTTACCAGGATGGCGGCAGCAATTACAGCCGCATTCCTGTTTGCAGCAATGATCTTTGCCGGAGGTTCCGGAATACTGCCGTCAGCCTCGGCGGAAAACGGAACGCCGGTGTACAAAAGCAGTGACCTGTTTACCGACCGGGACCTGAAACAGACGGCGGACCTGGACAAGGCAGTTTCCCTGACCGTGGAAGATGGGAAGGAAATCCGGATTACGGAAGCCGGGACCTATGTGCTGACCGGGACGGCCTCCAATGCCACGGTTTATGTGGAAGCGGGAGACGATGACAAGGTGCAGCTGGTGCTGCAGGACCTGCACATCACCAACAGCGATTTCCCCTGCATCTATGCTTACAACGCGGACAAGGTGTTCATCACGACCGCGGAAGACAGCTCCCTGACGGTGAACGGGACATTCCGGACGGACGGAAGCATCAACACGGACGGCGTGGTATTCAGCCGGACCGACCTGGTGATGAACGGGACAGCCGAACTGACGATCCAGTCCACGGACAACGGCGTGGTGTGCAAGGATGACCTGAAGATCACCGGCGGAAGCTATACCATCACGGCGGGCTCCAAGGCATTTGAAGCCAACGACTCCATCCGGATCAAGGACGGAACGTTCAGCCTCCGGGCCGGAACGGACGGGTTCCACGCCGAGAACAGCGACGATGACAGCAAGGGATATATCTACATCGGCGGAGGCACCATGACCATTACCTGCGGGGATGACGGCATACACGCGACATCCGTGGTGCAGATTGATGACGGAACGCTGACAATCACAGCGAGGGAAGGCCTTGAGGGATCCTTTATCCAGGTGAACGGAGGCACGATCAATATCACCGCTTCGGATGACGGCATCAACGCGGCCCGGAAGTCCACCGCGGTTGAGGTGGCAGTTGAATTCAACGGGGGCACCGTGAACGTCACCATGGGCGGCGGGGACACTGACGGAGTGGATTCCAACGGCAGCCTGTACATCAACGGCGGCGTGATCAGCGTGAACGGAAACAGCACCTTCGACTATGACGGAATGGTTTCGTTCAACGGCGGAACAGTTTATATCAATGGCCAGCAGGCTTCCTCCATTCCGAACCAGATGATGGGCGGAGGCGGCCGCGGGGGATGGGGCGGCGGATGGAATATGCCCCAGGACAACGGGGGAAACACCCCGCCGGCGGACGGCTGGAACGGCAATCCGGGCGATAACGGCGGCCGCGGCGGCCGCGGAGGCGGCCGGAGAGGCTGGTAAAAAGGAAAGGAGAATCCACCATGGGTACGGAGACGGGAAACGCCATCCAGGTAATGAAACGCTATGAACTGAAATACCTGCTGGACCGGGGACAGACGGCTTTCCTGGTCAGCTGCCTCAGGGGACATATGGAACCGGACCGGTACGGGCTGACATCGATTGCATCGCTGTACTATGACACACCGGATTTCCGACTGGTCCGGGCTTCGCTGGACAAGCCGGCGTTCAAGGAAAAACTCCGACTCCGCTCCTATGGAATTGCAACGGAAGAATCACCTGTATTCCTGGAACTGAAGCGGAAGGCTTCCGGAATTGTCTACAAGCGGCGGGTCCAGGCGACCCTGCCGGAGGTGCGGCGGTTCTTCGCCGGGGAGAACGGACTGTTCGACGACCGGCAGATCAGCGGGGAACTGGAATGGTTCCGTGACAGCTACGAGCCGCTTCGGCCGGCCTGCCTGATCATTTATGACCGGGTGGCGTATTTTGAACCCGGCGGGGACCTGCGGCTGACGATCGACTTCAATCCCCGGTACCGGACGGACGCCCTGAACCTGACCAGCTCCATGGACGGGTTTCCGCTCCTGCCGGACGGAGACACCATCCTGGAAATCAAGGTGCAGGGGGCGATGCCCCTGTGGCTGACCGCGATCCTGGATGCCGGGCAGATTTTCAAAACGAGCTTCTCGAAATACGGGGAAGCCTACAGCCGGCAGTCCGTGGGGCCTGCTGAGCTCCCGGGACTCCGGATTGCCGGATAAGGCATCCGGAAACATGATGATTCTGTGAGGAGAAGAGAGAAATGTTCAATTCGATTTATTCCGCAACGGTTACTCCGGTCCAGCTGCTGATTATGGCAGCGGCCGCACTGGCTTCCGGAATCCTTTTCGGATGGCTGATGAGCTTCCGGATCCGGGCGAACCGGCGGTTCTTTATTGTCACTTCGGTGATGCCCCTGGTGGTGGGCCTGGTGCTTACATTTATCAACGGCAATATCGGGGCCGGGATCGCATTCGGCGGCGCATTCGCCCTGACCCGGTTCCGGTCCGCCCAGGGCACATCGGATGAAATCACTGCGGTGCTGATCGCCATGGCGGCCGGATGCGCTTTCGGGATGGGATACGCGGCATACGGCGTCCTGATCCTGGTTGGCCTGGGACTCGTTTTCCTGGGCCTTTCCGGATCGAAGCTGTTTGACCATGCCGGCATGGGCCGGGAAAAGCTGCTGAACATCACGATTCCGGAATCCCTGGACTACACGCGGGCATTTGAGGAACCATTTGCCCGCTACCTGGAGCAGGCTGAAAGCGTGGGCGTGAAAACCACCGGCATGGGCAGCATGTACCGGCTGTCATTCAAAATCCGGATGAAGAATCCGGCGGAGGAGAAGAAGCTGATCGATGAGCTGCGGACCCGGAACAGCAACCTGGAGATTGCGGTCCTGCCTTATGCGGAGCCGCAGCTGCAGCTGTAATCCCTCCGGAAAGGAGAAATGATTTATGGGAAAGAAACACCCGGTGATCCGGAAACTTCTGATTGACGCGGCGGCGGCCGGACTCGCCCTGATGGTCTTTGCCCTGTTCCACCACGTACTGCCCAGGGCGCAGCAGAGCCTGAACGTGCAGACGATCCGGCCGGTGCAGGCGGAGGAAACAAAGGTTTCGGAGACTGAAGAGACGAAAACCGCCAAAGCACAAAACGAAGAGCGGGCAGAGGCAGCTGTATCGGAGAATGATGAAATGACCTCCGCTACAAGAACAGCCGAAAAGACGGATGAATTCCGGCCTGATGTCCGGACGACCGCCTCCGCAGGGAGAAGCGATTCCGGCGGGCGGAAATCCGGCTCCCGGCAGAACAGCCGGAAAAGCGGAAAGAGCGGCGGGATGAATTCCAAGGGCGGAAGCGCCCTGACAGGGAGCGATGAAGCTGCGGAAGCCGGCACGGAAACGGCGGATGAAACCCCGCTGACGGAGAAATTCGCAGACCGGTTTACGGAATCCGTGACCTTGACCGAAAACAGCTATACCAGCCCGGATATTGCGATTACGGTGGACGAGGTGAATGAAGATAACCTGACCTACTATGTGGCGGATATCTATGTGCGGGATATTGAATGCTTCCGGACAGCGCTGGCGAAGGATACCTACGGTTCCGGTTTCCGGGACAGCATTGGGGACATGGCCGCACTGAACAACGCGCTGCTGGCCGTGAACGGCGACTATTACGGCAACACGAACGAGGGCGTGGTGATCCGGAACGGGGTGATCTACCGGGCCAACCCGACAGATTGTGACGTATGTGTGCTATACTATGACGGAAGCATGAAGGTAATGCCCGGATCCTCCTTCTCCGTTGAGGAGGCGGTGGAGGACGGCGCATGGCAGGCCTGGACATTCGGACCGGCACTGCTGGATGCCGGCGGGGATCCCATTACCGCGTTTGCGAGCACGAGCCGGATTATCAACGCCAATCCTCGGACTGCAATCGGATATTATGAGCCGGGCCATTACTGCCTGGTGGTCGTGGACGGGCGCGGGGAATCCTCCGGAATCAGCCTTTCCCGGCTGAGCCTGCTGTTTGATCAGCTGGGCTGCACCGCGGCCTATAACCTGGACGGGGGAAATTCCTCCATCATGGTGTGGGGAAATGAAGTGATCAACAATCCGTCCGGCGGCGGAAGGGAAAGCAGCGACGCGCTGCTGATCGCGGAGGTGCGGAATGATGGATAAAGCGAGGGGACTGCTGAGCCACCTGTCTGTGATTCTTGGAATCATGTTCCTGGTATTCCTGGTGCTGGACCAGTTCAACCCGATGATGAACTTTGTGGACAACAGGATCTCCAGATGGCTGCTTGCCATGTTCTGTATCTGCGGAATCAGCCGGAGTATCCTCTGCTGGCGGAATCCCTGCCGGTGACACGGTTTTTCTGCACGATCAACAATGACCTGCCGGAAATGCAGGAGGAATTCCGGACCGCGATTTCCGAAGGCAAAACGGGGTTTGTGATCACCCGGCAGCAGAAGCTGAAGGATTCGGGCCCGTATCAGCTGGCGGATGAGGCGGAGATGTTCTTTGAAGGCCGAAACTGGACCTATTACCTGTATCAGAAAGAGCCGGCTCCTGACTGAGGCGGCTGTTCAACGGATAAAAAATGCGGCGGGAAATAAATGCATTTCCCGCCGCAGCTTTGTTATACGGCAGAAGAATCATCTCCGTTTATCTTCGACACGAACAGGCGTCCGGTTTCTCCCAGAAGCTCCAGGAGCTTCGGAATGAGCGCGGGGTCGTGGGCGTCCAGTTCATTGGAGGTTTCAAAATTGACGGTGCCGCTGTAGCCGATATCATGAAGGGCGCTGAGAGTTGTTTCCCAGTCAATGATTCCGTAGTAGGGAAAACGGTGACTGTCATTGACGCCGTCGTTGTCGTGCAGGTGCAGGGCAAGGAGACGGTGCCCGAGGGTTCGGATGGCCTTCCCCTGGTCCTTTCCCAGCAGGGCGGCGTGACCGCTGTCATAGCAGAAACCGAATAATTCCTCCCCGGCGATGGCGTTGAGCTCGTCGATGTACCTGCAGGCTTCTCCCATGTCGGCACAAATGGCTTCGACACGCTTGGCTTTCCAGGAGGTAAACATATTCTCCAGCAGGATCTTTACGCCTGTGCGCTTCGCCTCCGGGATCAGGGCGGAAAAGAGCCGGATGTTGATTTCGTGTTCAGTGCCAGCGTCCAGTCTGTTCCGGTAGTCATTGAATGCAGGATGGATTACCAGGTAAGGACAGTCCAGGGAACGGCACGCGTCCAGGCACATCCTGAAAGCCCGCATCAGAAAGGCGTTCATCTCCTCATTCTCAGGTATCCAGGAGGGGAAGGGAGCATGCGCCTGCCCGAAACCGACGCCGTATTTTCTGCCCGCGTCGCGGATGGGCCGGATGACCTCCTCCATAAACCGCTCTTCCGGCCGGGTGAATTCTCCCTCGATGATGCCCTTGCGGATGCTGCTGTACGAAATATAGATCAGGTCCAGGTCCACGCAGTCAATGCCGGCCCGGCTGATAAGCCGCATACCCTCATCGACCCCGAAGGGCTGGAAAATGCCGTCTGTCTGTACGCTGATTTGTCTTTTCATGGACAGGCCTCCCGTTTACGATTTCTTTTCCGGATATGCCGCTGAGGCATGTGTCAGTGATATTCCGGCAGCCAGCCCCGGTGGGCTTCGATCAGGTCATCGCACATGGCGACGATATCGTCAATGGACAGCTCGCTCTGGCAATGGGGATCCATCATGGCGGCCTGATAAATGTAGTCCTTTTTCAGCGTCACGGCAGCCAGGATAGTAAGCAGCTGCACGTTGATGTTGGTGCGGTTCAGGGCAGCGCACTGTTCGGGCAGGTCTCCGACATAGGTGGGGGTGACGCCGGAAGCATCGGCCAAACAGGCAACCTCTACGCAGGCGCTCTGGGGCAGGTTGGGGATCAGGCCTGTATTGAGCACATTGCCGCCGAATTTGTACGGCACATTGATCTCCATTGCCTCCATGATCCGGCTGGCATATTCATTGCTCCGGACATGGACCAGGTTCGGATTGCCGGTCAGCTCATCCCGCAGCTTTTCCCATCTGGCAATCTGGTTTTCGCAGCGGCGGGGGTATTCATCCAGAGGGATATTGAACCGGTCGATCAGCTCCGGATACTTATCCTTGATGAAGTAAGGCATGTATTCCGAACTGTGTTCGCTGGATTCGGTGACATAATAGCCGAAACGCTTCATGATTTCGAGGCGTACCATATCGTCGTGCTTTTCCGTGATGGCCGCACAGCGGCGTCTGATCTCGGGATACAGGTCTTCTCCGTCCCGGGAGACCTCCAGCAGCCAGCCCTGGTGGTTGATACCCGCAATCTTCCACTGCACCTTGTTGTCATATTCCATTCCGGCCAGCTGCATCAGCTTCGGAACACAATGCTGCACACTGTGGCACAGGCCCACTGTTTTGACGCCGGTAAACCGCTGCATTGCACCGGTCAGCATGGCCATGGGGTTGGTGTAGTTGAGGAACCAGGCGTCAGGGCACACTTCTTCCATATCCCTGGCAAAATCAAACATCACCGGGATTGTGCGCAGGGCCCGGAAGATGCCCCCGATGCCCAGCGTGTCGCCGATGGTCTGGCGAAGGCCGTACTTTTTGGGGATTTCGAAATCGGTTACGGTACAGGGCTTATAGAACCCCACCTGGATGGCGTTTACCACGTAATTCGCTCCGCGCAGTGCCTCTTTGCGGTTCTCCACTCCGCACCAGGCCTCAATCTTCGCTTTACCGCCCAGGTTATTGTTGATGGCCGTCAGCATCATTTCGGATTCCTTCAGGCGCTGGGGATCGATGTCATACAGGGAGATCACGCTGTTTTCCAGCGCCGGGGTGCCCATGCAGTCCCCGAGCACGTTCTTGGCGAACACCGTGGAACCCGCACCCATAAAGGTAATTTTCGGCATAAAAAAGATCCTCCTTTAAGATACAGGGTATATGAACAATCTTGCTGGTCCGAATATACGGCATATATACGGATTACTACTGTACGGGCAGTATATCACACAACATGCTCTTTTTACAGATGAATATCGGCGATCCTGATTCTGCTTTTCTCATTTTTTATCCTGTCCGGCATATCTGCCCGGCATTTATCCGCCGGACCGGAAACTGAACGAAAAAACGACGGTTCAATTGCCTGGGCAAAAAATGTTTTTCTTTTGTTCTGTTTACCCAATTTAGACATTCTCACATGTACAAATTGATGATATTATATGATCGAACGATAATTTCGGAGAAAATGCATATGAATCAGAATCTGAACCGAATTCTGTCGGAACAGAAGGGCAAGACAAAGCTCAGTCTTTTGATTTGCCTTTCTATGTTCGTTGCATCCATCCTGCTGCTGGTGAACGGCCAGATGGTCGGTCTGGTATTCCTGGCAATGTCGCTCATCATGGGCGGAGCATTGCTGCTGCGCGTCCGACGGGCCCGGGAGGAGCTGGCCAAGCTGGGGAACAATGACGAGGCCGGGAAAAAGCTGGACAGCAAAGAGGCGGTTTACTATCCGGTGTTCGGACTGACAATCGGTCCGGATTTCGCAGTGCTGGAGCGCCCGACACTGCAGGTTTTCCAGCTCGGAGATATGAAAAAGTTTGAAGTTGGGTTGGCGGGGGATGTCCGCAAGGTACTGTTCCTGACAGACCAGGACGGGAAACGGCATCCGATTGCGGAGACCCGGAAGGAGGATGATCACCAGGCGGATTTTGACCGGGCCTATCGCCAGATCCGGGATATTTTTTCCAACGGTATTACTGAAACCTGAGCACTCCAGACAAGCAGGACACGACCAAAGACCGGGAAAAGATCCCGGCCGAAAGGAGAAATCGGAATGAAAATCGGTTATATCGGACTGGGTATTATGGGACGGCCGCTGGCCAAGCACCTGCTGAAGGCCGGCTTTGACCTGATGGTATCGGATATCAATCCGGATCCTGTACAGGAACTGGTTTCCATGGGCGCGGGCACCGGAACATATGCTGAGATCGGCGAACAGTGCGAAGTGATCATTACGATCCTTCCGAACGGCGGCATCGTACAGTCGGTGCTGTTCGGGGAGGGCGGCATCGCTTCGACGCTGAAGCCCGGCAGCCTGGTTATTGACCACAGCTCCGTCACACCGGTGGAATCCCGGGAGTGCTATGACAAACTGAAAGAAAAGGGCGTCGACTTCGTGGACGCGCCTGTGTCCGGCGGTGAACCCGGCGCGATTGCCGGCAAGCTGGCTGTTATGGCAGGCGGCGATGAAGCCGTTTTTGAACGCGCAAAGAAATATATTGAACCCTATTCCTCCTCCATCCTGCTGATCGGTCCCTGCGGCAGCGGCAGCGTTGCCAAGCTGGCTAACCAGATCATCGTGAACAACAACATCGCCGTGGTGTCCGAAGCCCTGACCTTCGCCGCGAAGGCCGGCGCCGATCCGGAAAAGGTGTACCTGGCGATCCGCGGCGGCCTTGCCGGATCCGCGGTACTGGATGCCAAAGCTCCGATGATGTGCAGCCGGAACTTTGTGCCCGGCGGCCCGATCCGCATCAACCACAAGGATATCGCCAACGTGGTGAAGACGGCGCATGCGATTGACGCCCCGATTCCCTATACCGCGCAGCTGTTCGAGATCATGCAGTCGCTGAAGATCCACGGCCTGATGGGCGAGGATCATTCTGCGATCGTGAAATACTTTGAGGCAATGGCGGACGTGAAAGTGGAGAAGAAGGAGAAGTAATATGGCGTTAGATACGAAAATCCTGACCAGCTACAAGCCCATTGACGTCGCGGCGGTTGACGCACTGCTGAACGCGGAAATCGCGGCGAACAACAAGAAGATTGTGGTGCTGGATGACGACCCCACCGGCGTGCAGACGGTGCACGACATCACCGTGTACACCAACTGGGACAAGGACAGCATCCGCCAGGGCTTTGAAGAGAAGAACAACCTGTTCTATATCATGACCAATTCCCGCGGTTTTACCGCGGAGCAGACCACCCGGGCGCACCATGAGATCGCGGCGGTGGTGGATGAGGTCTCCCGGGAAACCGGCCGGGAATATATCTACATCAGCCGCAGCGACAGCACGCTGCGCGGGCATTATCCGCTGGAAACCAAGCTGCTGCGGGATGACTATGAAAAGTATACCGGCAAGAAGATTGACGGCGAGATCATGTGCCCCTTCTTCAAGGAGGGCGGCCGTTTCACCATCGGCAACGTGCACTATGTGAAGTACGGCGATGAGCTGATTCCCGCCAATGAAACCGAGTTCGCGAAGGACAAGACCTTCGGCTATACCGCGGCCACCATGCCCGAATATATCGAGGAGAAGACGGGCGGCGAATTCAAGGCGGCGGACGTGGTCGGGATTACGCTGGAAGAGATCCACAACATGGATTACGACAGCATCCAGGCCAAGCTGATGGCGGTGAAGGACTTCAACAAGATCATCGTCAACGCGGTGGACTACGCGGACGTCAAGGTGTTCTGCGTGGCGCTGTACCGCGCCATGAAGGCCGGCAAGGTGTTCATGTTCCGCACGGCGGCCGCCATCGTCAAGGTGATGGGCGGCGTGACGGACCAGCCGCTGCTGACCCGCGAGAAAATGGTGCAGACGGAAACGTCGAACGGCGGTGTGATTGTGGTCGGCTCCCACACGGACAAAACCACCCGCCAGCTGAACTGCCTGAAGACGCTGGACAACATTGAGTTTATTGAACTGGATGCCACGCTGGTGCGCGATGAAGCCGCCTTCGAGGCGGAGGTGCAGCGCTGCCTGGACCTGGAAAACAAGTGCATTGCCGCCGGAAAGACGGTCTGCTGCTATACCACCCGCGCGCTGATCACCGCGGACACCGGCAACAAGGAAGACGAGCTGCGCCTGTCTGTACGCATTTCGGACGCGGTGCAGTCCCTGGTCGGCCGCCTGTCGGTGACGCCCAGCTTCGTGATTGCCAAGGGCGGAATCACATCCAGCGACGTCGGAACGAAGGCACTGGCCGTGAAGAAGGCGAACGTGCTCGGACAGATCCGGCCCGGTATCCCGGTATGGCAGACCGGCGACGACAGCCGGTTCCCCCGGATTCCGTATGTGATCTTCCCCGGCAATGTGGGTGAAGACGTGACGCTGAAAGAGGCCGTGGAAATCCTGCTGGCCAAGTAAACAGGACAAAGATTGGAGGGCTCTATGGCCCAGTGTGTTGTAATCGCGGACGACCTGACCGGCGGCAACGCGACCGGCGTGCTGCTCCGCAAAATGGGATACCAGGCGAATACCGTGCTGAACCTGGCCGCGGTGGATCCCGGGATCATTGAGGAGAGCAACTGTGTGGTCTATCCCACAGACTCCCGCGGCATCAGTCCCGAAGAAGCCTATGAGCGGGTCCGCAAGGCCTGCGGAATCCTGGCCGGGGACAATGTGAAAATCTATACGCACCGTATTGACAGTACGCTGCGCGGCAACCTGGGCAGTGAAACAGACGCCATGCTGGACTTCCTGGGGGAAGAGTATATCGCTGTGGCGGCTCCCTGTTTCCCGGCGACGGCCCGCATCGTATGCGGCGGCTATATGCTGGTGGAGGGGATTCCCCTCCACCAGACGAACATCGCGGTTGACCCCAAGGCGCCGGTGCTGACATCCGACGTCGCCGCGCTGTTCCGCAAGCAGAGCAAATACGGCGTAGCCCCGATCATGATGGAAGAGCTGATGCAGGGCCGGGAACACCTGGCCGGACGGCTGAAGGAGCTGGCATCCCGGGGCATCCGCACGGTAACCTTTGACTGCATCACCCAGGAAGACCTGGACCTGATCGCGGATGCGGTGATTGACAGCGGCCTGAAGTTCATTGCCGTGGATCCCGGCGTGTTTACCGCCACCCTGGTGCGGAAACTGATGCCGCGGGAAACCATTCCCGGGAAATACCGTATTCTCTCCGTTGTCGGAAGCGTGAACTCCCGCACCCTGGACCAGATGCGCCACCTGTGGAAGGTCATGGACACCGGAAAGGTGATGGTCAAGACAAAGAAGCTGCTGGAAAGCGACGAGGCGCGGGAGGAGGAAATCACCCGCGCGGTGGACAGCGTCCTGGAAGCGGCGGAGCATGACCAGATCCTGACCGTGACCGGCGACGGGATTTATCCCGAGAACCGGATTGATTTCGGACCGTATATGGAAAAGCTCGGGTGCTCGCTGGATGACATCACCGCGGTGATCAACAATTCCTTTGCGGAGATTGCCTACCGCATTTTCAGGGCGGAACCGACATTCCGCGCGCTCTATACCAGCGGCGGCGATGTGACGGTGGCGGTGTGCGGGTGCTTCGGTACGGCCGGCCTGCTCCTGAAGGATGAGGTTCTCCCGCTGGCGGCCTACGGCCAGTTCCTGAGCGGGGAGTTCAAGGGAATTCATATTGTCACCAAGGGCGGAAGCCAGGGCGACGCGACCGCAATCGCCCGCTGCCTTTCGTTCCTGAAGGAAATGGTAACCAATGAAGAAAAGGAGGCGTTCCATTGAAAAAGACTTTGATTGCGATCCCGCTGGGGGATCCGGCGGGAATCGGCCCGGAAATCGTGGCGAGATCCATTGCGGACAAGGACCTGTTCCAGATCACGAACTGCATTGTGATCGGCGACAGGAAAGTGATGGAGAACGCGATCCGGATCACGGGCGAGGACCTGAAGGTCAACGTGGTGGCGGATCCGGCGGAGGGCGACTACCGCGAGGGTGTGCTGAACCTGATTGACCTGGACAACATCGATATGGAACGCTTCGAATTCGGCCGGGTGGACGCCATGTGCGGCAAGGCGGCCTTCGAGTACATTGAGAAGAGTATCCAGATTACGATGGCGGGCAAGGCGGACGCGGTGGCCACCACGCCGATCAACAAGGAATCCCTGCGCGCGGGCGGAATCAACTTCATCGGCCACACCGAAATATTCGGCGCGCTGACCGGAACCGAGGACCCGCTGACCATGTTTGAAACCAACGGCATGCGGGTGTTCTTCCTGACCCGGCACCTCTCGCTGCGGGCGATGCTGGACCAGATCAAGAAGGAACGCGTGATCGACTATGTGGTGCGCTGCACCGAAGCACTGCACCGCCTGGGCGTTACGGAAGGAACAATGGCGGTGGCGGGCCTCAACCCGCATTCCGGCGAACACGGACTGTTCGGCTGGGAGGAAGTGAACGAGATTGCCCCCGCCGTGGAAGAACTGAAGAAGATGGGATACAACGTAGCCGGCCCGGTTCCGGCAGACTCCGTATTCCACCAGGCCATGCTCGGGAAATACAATTCGGTGCTGTCCCTGTATCATGACCAGGGGCATATCGCCACCAAGACGCTGGACTTTGACCGGACCATCGCGATTACCAACGGAATGCCCATCCTGCGGACGTCGGTGGACCACGGAACAGCGTTTGACATCGCCGGAAAGGGGATTGCGGGCGCCGTCAGCATGAAGGAAGCGATTCGGCTGGCTGCCAAATATGCCCCTTATTTCACCAGGTAAAGGTTTTCCCAATCAACTAAACAAGGAGGGTCTTTATGGAAATCAGTGGTATCAGTATGTTGATCGGTCTGTTGATCGGCATCGCCCTGCTGATCGTGCTCGTGCTGAAGACCAAGGTCCAGGCATTCCTGGCTTTGATCCTTTGTACGATCGTGGTCGGCCTCATCGGCGGCATGCCCCTGACTGCGACGGACATTGTGAATGCGGCGGGTGAGTCCAAATCAGGCGCCAGCATCATCAATTCCATCACAGGCGGTTTTGGCGGCACGCTGGGAAGCATCGGTATCATCATCGGCTTCGGCGTCATGATGGGCCAGATCTTCGAGGTATCCGGCGCTGCAAAGCGTATGGCTTACACCTTCCTCAAGCTCTTCGGCAAGGGCAAGGAAGAAGAAGCCCTGGCGCTGACCGGCTTCCTGGTATCTATCCCGATCTTCTGCGACTCCGGCTTCGTTGTTCTTTCCCCGATCGCGAAGGCGCTGTCCCGCACAACGAAGAAGTCCGTGATCAGCCTGGGCGTGGCGCTGGCCGCCGGCCTGGTGATTACGCACTCCCTGGTTCCCCCGACCCCCGGCCCGCTGGGTGTCTGCGGTATCTTCGGAATTGACGTGGGCCTGTTCATCCTGCTGACGATTGTCCTGGCGCTTCCCATGGCCATCGCCTGCATCTTCTACGCAAGAAAGTACCTGGCGAAGAAGTTCTACCGGATTCCTGATGAGGAAGGCAACATTGTTGAGCAGCCCTATCAGGCGCCCGATTACGAGTCTGCTTTCCACATGGATATGGAAGGCGTTCCCGGGGCATTCGCTTCCTTCCTGCCCCTGCTGCTGCCGATCCTGCTGATCCTGATCAACACGGTAGCATCCGCGCTGAAGGCTTCCGGCATCTTCTGGAACATCATGATCTTCCTCGGCCAGCCGATCGTTGCCGTGGGCATCGGACTGCTGGTTGCCATCTTCACCCTGGGCCGGCCGTTCAGCCGTGAGACGATCCTGCATGAGATGGAAAAGGGCATGGCTTCTGCCGGTATCATCATGCTGGTGACGGGCGGCGGCGGCGCGCTGGGCCGTATCATCACCGACTCCGGACTGGGCGGCTACATTGCCAACGGCCTGGCCGGAACCGCAATCCCGCTGATCCTGCTGCCCCTGGTGATCTCCACGCTGATGCGCTTCGTACAGGGCTCCGGTACGGTCGCCATGACCACCGCGGCCAGCATCACCGCTCCGATCCTGATCGCCTCCGGCACTGTGAGCCCCATGCTGGGCGCCATTGCCTGCTGCGTGGGCTCCCTGTTCTTCGGCTACTTCAACGATTCCTACTTCTGGGTTGTTAACCGGACGCTGGGCGTCTCTGAAGCAAAGGAACAGCTGCGGATCTGGTCTGTGACCTCCACGATTGCATGGGCAGTCGGTGTGATTGAGGTACTGATCCTGAGCATCTTTATGCACTGAGCCTGCTGAAAGGCAGGAATCACAAGCAGGGCGGTCTTTCCTGCCGGTTCTCCGGAACCGGCAGGAGGACCGTCCTCTTCATTCCAGACATCCAAAGGAGAAGAATATGCCACTTGCGACAATGAAACAGCTGGTCGATGAGGCCTGGCAGCAGCATACCTGCATTCCCGCATTCAACGTCGGAAGCCTGGAAATGGTGCGCGGCGCCCTGCAGGCGGCGGAAGAACTGGAAACGCCCGTGATCATCCAGATTGCGGAACGCCTGCTGAAATACTCCCCGCTGGAGCTGATCGGCCCCGGCATGGTGCAGGCGGCCCGGGAGGCTTCCATACCCGTGGCAGTCAACTTTGACCACAGCCGGACGAAGAAAGCGATCCGCAAAGCGCTGGATTACGGATTTACCGGCGTGATGTATGACGGCTCCACGGATCCGTTTGAGGAAAATATTGCCGGAACCGCGGCCATCGTGAAGATGGCCAAGGAATACGGCGCTTCAGTGGAGGGTGAACTGGGGCTGGTCGGCGGAAGTGAGGACGGCCTGTCGGACCACGGAATCCTGTGTACCAACCCGGACAAGGCCCGTGAATTCTGCGAGCGGACCGGAATCGCCTGCCTGGCGGTGGCCATCGGCAACGCGCATGGGGACTATCCGACGGCACCGGTGCTGGCCTTTGATATCCTGGAACAGATCAACGCAAAGGCCGGGGTACCGCTGGTACTGCACGGCGGAAGCGGCATTTCGGATGAGGATTTCCGGAAGGCGATCTCCATGGGCATCGCCAAGATCAATATCGGTACGGCCAGCTTCAACAACGTGACGCGCTTTGCGCAGGATTACCTGGCCACCGAAGGAAAGCACACCTATTTTGAACTGAACACCGCGATGACCGCCGGAATGAAGGAGAACGCGCTGCGCCATATCCGGGTATTCCGCGGGATCTGCTGACAGACCGGTAAACAGGAAAAGGAAAGACCCCGGAAATGCGTTCCGGAGGGCTCTTCCCCGGACGGCCATGGCATGCTGCCATGGCCGTTTTTTGTTTGTTCCGCGAAAAAACAATCATAAAACATATAATTCCTATTGACATAGTAGGAAAATGGTGATAAACTGCGGTCAACTCATTCGGAAGGAGGCGCGGAGGATGATCCGGAAGACCCGTTACACCCAAGGCATCATGCAGTGTCGAATGCGTATCTCCCGGGCATGTTCCGTGGCGGAAGCGTTCGGCCTGTTTGCCGCGCGTCTCCGGATGGGTGTACGCAGCTGAAGGCTGCCCTGTCCTGATGCCATTTGCCCGGGAACCATGAAAACGGCCCCCGGTTTTTTGATGCCGGGGAGCAGGACGACAGAACAAGAAAAGGAGAGAGCCGAAAAGCGATGGTCAGTGAAGAACGGATCCGGATTGTTTTTACCGGACTGGCGGAAATTGACAGCGAATCGTTCGGGGAAAAGCGGATCGGGGAAAGCATTGTGAGCCGCCTTACGGCGCTCGGACTGGAAGTGACCACGAACGGCGGGACCCGGAAGGAATTCCTGAAAGCCCACCCGGACAGCCATCCGAATATCTACGCGGTACTGAAGGGAACCGTACCGGGGGAACCGGTGCTGTTTTCCGCCCACCTGGATACGGTGGCGCCCGGAACCGGAAAAAGAGTGGTTACGGAAAAGGACGGAACCATCCGGCCGGCGGGGAATACCGTACTCGGCGCGGATGATATATCCGGGATCACCGCGATCCTGGAAGCGCTGACGGTGATCCGGGAAACCGGCGCGGACCACCCGGATATCGAAATCCTGATTACTCCGGCGGAAGAGCCGTTCTGTGAAGGATCCGCGAACTTTGACTTCTCCCTGATCCGGTCCAGGCAGGCTTACGTGCTGGACCTGACCGGACCGATCGGAACCGCGGCGGCCGCGGCGCCGACGATCCTCTCCTTTGAGGTGGAGGTTCGCGGAAAAGCCGCCCACGCGGGATTCGCACCGGAGAAGGGAATCAACGCGCTGACCCTGGCGGCCCGGACGATTGCGGAAATTCCCACCGGGCATGTGGACCCGGACACCACGGTGAATTTCGGCACGATTGCCGGCGGAACGGCGAACAATATCGTTCCGGAAAGCGTGCGGCTGACCGGCGAGGTCCGGAGCCTGCGGCACGAAGAAGCGGACCGGAGGGTGGAAGAGATCTTCGGCCGGTTCAACGTCAACACCCGGAAGGCCGGAGGCATCGCATTCTGTCGCCGGAAAGAGCATATCCGCGCTTACCGTGTGGACCGGGAAAACCCGGCGGTCCGCCGCTTTGAACGGGCGTGCCGCCTGGAAGGACTGGAACCCCGGCTGACGGATACACTGGGCGGAAGCGACGCGAACCGGCTGAATGAAGCGGGAATTCCCGCGATTGTGACCGCCTGCGGAATGGAAAATGTTCACTCCACCGCGGAATATACGCGGGTGGAGGATTTACGGAAATCGGCAGAACTTACATTACGACTGATGACAATAACGGAGGATGATTCAAATGAAAAATAAGGTAATCGGACTGATCCTGGCACTGGTGGTTATCCTGTCTTCTGTCGGCGGTTTCGCGCTGGCAGACGTGGAAAAGGGAACGCTGCAGGTTTCCTTTATGACCGGCAATATCCGCATCGCAGTCAACATCCTGGCACAGCAGCTGGGCTACTTTGCCGAAGAGGGCGTGACGGTGCAGGAAGTGAACCTGGGCGGTATGGACGCGCTGACCGCGATCAACGGCGAGGGCAACCTGGACGTCCTGACGACCGGCTTTGTGCCGGACCTGCAGGCCATCGGCAACGGATATGACCTGGTGGTGGTCGGCGGCACAGCCGTTGAGGGTGGCGCCGTGATTGCGAAGGAAGGCAGCGCGGAAGCTTTCCGGGATGCCGGAACGATCATCAATGTGGACGCGTTCCTGAACGCAAAGCTTGGCTTCAAACGGAATGAGGCGGCCTGGGTCATCACCCGGCAGTACCTGCTGGACAACGGCGTGACCGCGGAACAGATTGCCGCGATCGAGGATGAGGCCGCCGGCAACATCAGCTACTACGCGGATGAAACCGCGGTGGCTCAGGCAGTGCAGAAGGGTGAAATCGAGCTGGGCTTCCTGCCCCTGGAATACGCGCTGCTGTACGCGGATGCCTACGGGCTGGAAACCGTGACGGCGGCCGGCGCGCTGCAGGAGAACTATGTGTGCTGCCGTGAGGTGACTTCCCGGACCCGGCTGGCGGAAAAGGCCGAAGCCTTCGCCGCGTATGAGCGGGCCAGGATCCGTGCCTTCGAGTATTACAAGGCCGGCGAAAAGGCGGAAGAGATCCGC
>JAEEGH010014194.1_pt1 | contig 17524 bp, 11 predicted proteins | sample 9134181 | NCBI WGS metagenome assembly JAEEGH01 (sample SAMN16246544, study PRJNA631951) | gut metagenome | biome: gut microbiome; feature: rumen; material: DP-attached | host: Bos | place: Iran: Karaj | collected 2018-10
GCACTTCGGCTTGGGTTCCTAAAATGGCGTCGGGGATGGTGATGAACAGGTTGTAGATCAAGGTGCTCTCATCGCGCTCGAATTCGGGATGCGGCTCTTCTTCGATGAGGACGAGCAGGTCGCCATTCACGCCGTTGTGCGGGCCAGCATTGCCCTTGCCACGCACGGTGAGTTGCATGCCTTCGCCCACCCCGGCAGGGATGTCAATTTCGATGATTTCATCGCCTTTCATGATGCCTTCGCCACCACAGTGGGTGCACTTTCTCTTGATGACGGAGCCCGTACCATTACAGGTGGGACATACCGAGGCAGTTTGCATCTGCCCGAAGAAGCTGTTGACGGTCTGCACTACCTGACCGCGACCATGGCAGGTGGGACAGGTCTCGGTGGAGCCGTCCTCAGAGCCACTGCCGTGGCAATGCGTACAAGCCACGTACTTGCTTACCTTGATTTTCTTCTTCACGCCGTGGGCGATTTCTTGCAGGTTGAGCTTCACCTTCACGCGGATATTGGAGCCACGTTGCTTGACGGTGCCGCCGCGGCTGCCACCACCTCCGAATCCACTGAAACCGCTGAATCCGCCGCCAAAGTCGAAGCCGCGACCGAACACGCTGTTCAAGATGTCATTCAAGTCGAAGTCGCCGAATCCACTGAAGCCACCACCGCTGGCAGAGCCACCGTCCATGCCGGAGAAGCCATACTTGTCGTAACGCGCCTTCTTGTTGGCATCGCTCAAAACGGAATAGGCCTCTGAGGCTTCCTTGAAGTTTTCCTCGGCGGTCTTCTTCTCGGCATCGGTGCCGTTCACCCACTTGTCGGGATGCCATTTCAAGGCGGCCTTACGGTAGGCGCTCTTTATCTCATCGGGTGTGGAGCTCTTGTTGACCCCAAGCACCTCGTAGTAATCTCTTTTTTCTGCCATTATCTAAAGTTTCCTTTCTTTTTCATGAGTTCTTGTTGTCGCTTTGCGTCATTGCGAGGAGGAACGACGAAGCAATCCAGGAATTAAAGTTTATTGTCTGGACTGCTTCGTGTCTCGCAGTGACGCGAAGCGTGTCAATTCCCAACCACGACTCGCGCAAAGCGTATCACCTTGCCATTCAGCTTGTAGCCTTTCTGGATGACATCCAAGACCTTGCCTTTCTTGTCTTCCTCAGGCGCGGGAATCATTGTCAAGGCTTCGTGTTCATCGGTGTTGAACTCGACACCCATGGCCTCGATCTCCTCCAAGCCTTTCTTTTTCAAAGTGTCTTTCAACTTGTTGAAAATCAAGGTAACGCCTTGTAGGTCGGCCTCGTTGCCGTTTTTCTCCATGTTTTGCAATGCACGCTCGAAGTCATCCAATACGGGCAGGATGTCCTTGATGACGTTCTCAGAAGCCGTGACGGTCAGGTCAAGCTTTTCCTTTGCTGTGCGTTTGCGGAAGTTGTCGAATTCCGAGAACAGACGCAAGTATTTGTCGTTTAGTTCGGCATATTTGGCTTTTTCCTCTTCCAAAGCCTTCTCTTGGGCATGACGAATCTTGAACCGTTTTGACTTTTTGTCTGAAACATTGTCATTCTTAGCCTCTTTGGCATTGGTGGCTTCTTCTTGTTTGGGTTGTTCGTCGACGGGTTCTTGCTTGTTCTCCATGTCGGGATTGACGGTGTCTTTCATGGCATCGTCTTGATTGTTAACGTTTTCGTTTTCTGTCATGATATGTGTGTTTTACTATTATTTTCCATTTTGCGCTAGGACATATCAAATCCTTTGCCAAAGCGTGGGCTTTGACAAAATGGCAGAATAGAGAAGGGTAGGGCTTAGAGGCGCTCGATGATAGGCCCGTCGAGGCTGAGGGCGTTGACGCGCTTGTCGATGTATTGATAACCTCTTTCAATCTGGTCGCTGTTGTCGATGATACTGGTGCCATCGGCGGAGAGGGCAGCGATGAGCAGGGCGACACCGGCGCGGATGTCGGGCGAGGCCATGCGGATGCCGCGAAGGGCATGGCTGTGGTCGAGGCCGATGACATTGGCACGGTGCGGGTCACAGAGGATGATTTGCGCACCCATGTCGATGAGCTTGTCGACGAAGAACAAGCGGCTCTCGAACATCTTCTGGTGGATGAGTACGGTACCCTTGGCTTGCGTGGCCACCACCAATACGATACTGATCAAGTCAGGCGTGAAGCCTGGCCAAGGCGCGTCGGCTACGGTGAGGATGCTGCCGTCCATGAAGGTCTGCACCTCGTAATGGTCTTGGGCTGGGATGAAGATGTCATCGCCACGGTATTCCATCTGGATGCCGAGCTTGCGGAACACGTCGGGGATGATGCCCAACTGGGCGATGCCCGCGTTTTTGATGGTAATCTCACTGCCCGTCATGGCGGCCATGCCGATGAAGCTACCCACCTCGATCATGTCAGCGAGCAGGGTGTGGTCAGTGCCATGCAAGTGGCTGACGCCGTTGATGGTCAAGAGGTTGGAACCGACACCTTTGATGTCGGCACCCATGCTGTTGAGCATGGTGCAGAGCTGCACGAGATAAGGCTCGCAGGCGGCGTTGAAGATGGTAGTGGTGCCTTGAGCCATCACCGCGGCCATGACGATGTTGGCCGTACCGGTGACAGAGGCTTCGTCAAGGAGCATATAGCTGCCTTTCAGTCCACCTTTCTGCACTTCGACTTGGTAGCTGTCGAAATCAAAGATGGCACCGAGTTTTTGCAAGCCGATGACATGAGTGTCGAGTCTGCGACGACCAATTTTGTCGCCTCCGGGCTTGGGCATGTAGGCTTTGCCGAAACGCGCCAGCATGGGACCAGTCATCATCACGCTACCACGCAGCTTGGAGGCGGTGCTTTGGTAGTCAGCACCTTTGAAATAGTCGAAATTGAGTGACTTGGCCTGTAAGATGATGTCGTGCCTCGTAGGTCGCTCGATGTCGACACCCATGCCTTCCAAGAGGGCAATCAGATTGTTGATGTCGAGGATGTCGGGAAGGTTGTGGATGGTGACCTTCTCTTCTGTCAGCAGACAGGCACAGAGAATCTGCATGGCCTCGTTCTTCGCGCCTTGCGGGATGATTTCGCCTTGCAGTTTGCCGCCGCCTTTTATCTTCAGTGATGCCATTATTAGTTTAGGTTTAGGGTTTAGAGTTTAGAGCTTACCTAACTCTTGCATGCGTTTCTTGTACGCCGGATTGTTCGGATTATTCATATTGGCCTTCAAGTTCGGCACCTTCTTTTTCTTCTTTTTGCTTTGCTGCTGTTGCTGCTGTTGCTGCTTCGGCTGCTGCTTGATAGCGCTTTCACTCGTGGAGTTGAGCTTGGTTTCATCGGCGATGACGAGTCGACCACCGCTGATGTTCTTCAAATCGTCGATGATGACTTGGTCGTTAACGACGCTCTTGTTCCATTCCAGGTAGTTACGCTTCATTTGTCCGGCCAAGGAATAGGCGAGAGCTTCACGAATTTCATCGTTCTCTTCCTGCGATGCGGCTTCAATCATCTTAATGAGGTATTGGCCATAGTGGCCATATTTGATTTCATTGTTCTGATAGCCAATATGCTGTGGTTTGCTTTGCTGTTCTACGGGGATGGGTGGGGCGTAAGGACTGTTCAAGTCGAGGTTATAGCCCGAAATCATATAGAGATGGTCCCAAAGCTTGTGTTCGTAGTCACTTGATTCCTTGATGTTTGGATTCATCTGTACCATCACACTGATAATGTATTTTGCGGCTTCAGTGCGCTGCTCACGGTCTTCAATTTCAGGCAGTTTCTTGATCATCTCTTGGACGCAACGTCCATATTCCGAGATGACAATCTGCTCTTTTTCTGTATTGTAGGTTAATCCTGGCTTGTTCATCGTAATCCAATTTTGATGCAAAAGTACATATTTTTCGGATAATGGCAAGTGCAAAAAAACATGGATGTGTCTAATGCGACATATCCATTTGAGTAGTGATCAGCTTGCAGATTGGCCTTTCTTGTTTTCTCACTGTGGGAAGGTGAAGATTCTATTTCCCTGCACAGTTGACTTGTAAATGTAGCCTTTTCCAGGGGCCAGTGTGTTGAGAGTTCCTCTCCAAGTAGATCCATTGAAAATGCCACCGTTTGTCTTTGACTTGACTATGTCGCCTCTGGAGGCTAATTCAGGAAAAGCATCATTTAGGGAAATGTCCTCGCTGAGTGGGAAACCAATCCAGTTATTACCATAACAAATGGTAATAGAGTGTTCTGAAGGATCAATGAGGGAGCCTTCCAACGTGATTTCACAATCAGTGTCAACCTTGATCTTATACATCTGGGCCACATCCAACGAGTTCAATTGCCCTCTCCAATGGCTTCCATTGTAGGTGGTAATGCCGTTGCTCTTTGACTTAATTATGATGGAATTGGCACCTGCATTCGGCAAAGCGACCAAAAGGGCATCCTTAAGGTCTTGAAGCTCGATTTCAAGGTAGGTCGATATAGAGTTCCAGCCAGGCGACAACGTTATTGTTTGTGTGGCAGTTTCGACATTGCACCAACCACGTTGGTCGAAAGCTGATCCATGAATATGTGGAAGGCGTATTGCTTCAGGGAAATAGGATATGGGATTTTGAGCATCTGCAGCCCATGGCTTGAGCGTAAAAAAAAGTAACAGGAGAAGGAAAGACTTGGTTTTCATTTCTTTTAGTTGTGGGCTTTTGTCTTTACACCGCTGCAAAATTACAAAATATTCTATAAATGATGCTATTTTGGCGCAGAAGTACAAAAACTATCTGATGATCGCCAATCGCGCAAACTTCAGCATGAGCATCTTCACACCAGCCGTGTCGAAATGCACTGAGGCCTTCTTGTTTGCCCCAGCGCCTTCGATACGGAGGATGGTGCCCGCACCAAACTTTTGGTGCATCACCCGCATGCCTTCTTGCAACAGGTCGGGGTTGGAAGGCTCAAAATCCTTTGGCACAGCGGGTTGGTTGAAACTTGGCTTGGCAAACGATGGCGTTTCTTCTAGTTTGCTGAAGCCGTGCTGCTCGGGTTCGTTGATGCGTCGTCCGAATGTCCTTCCGCCCATGGGCGAGGTGCCTCTGAACGAGGCCTTCTGTGTTTGCTCGATAAGGTTGGCGTCAATCTCGTCGACGAAACGCGAGCGCTCGCTGAGGGTGAGGTTGCCGTAACGGTAACGTTGCTCGGCATAGCTCAAAGTCAGTTTGGTCATGGCACGGGTGATGGCTACGTAGAATAGACGGCGTTCCTCTTCCAGTTCCTCGCGTGTGCTGAGACTGAGGATGCCTGGGAAGAGGTTCTCTTCCATTCCCACGACATACACGTATGGGAATTCCAAGCCCTTGGCGGAGTGTACTGTCATCAAGCTGACAAAGTCCTCGTCGGGGTCGTCTTTCTTCATTTCGCTATCGGTGAGCAAGGCCACGTCTTCCATGAATTGTACCAGGTCGACGCGGGCGGTCTCGCCGGTGGTTTCGTCCACCTGCCTATCGCTGAACTCCATGATAGCGTTGAGCAACTCTTCCACGTTTTCCACCCTCGAGACCCCTTCGGGCGTGTCGTCTTCTTTCAGCACCTTGATGAGTCCGATGGTGTTGGTGATGTGCTTGGCCAACTCGAAGGCATTCATCTTTTCTTGCAGGGTTTGGAAGCTCTTGATCATCACCATGAAGTCGCGGAACTTGTTGACGGTGCCCATGTTGAAGTCTTGCGGAAACACATTGTTTTCCATGCATTTCCAGATGCTGGTGCGTTGCTCGTTGGCGGTGACCATCATGCGCTCAATGCTGGTCTTTCCGATGCCGCGGGCAGGGTAGTTGATGATGCGTAGCAGCGCCTGTTCGTCCTCAGGGTTGATGATGACGCGGAAATAGGCCAACAGGTCCTTGATTTCCTTTCGGTCGTAGAACGAGAGGCCACCATATATCTTATAAGGTATGTTTTGTTTGCGAAGCGCCTCTTCCATCGAACGCGATTGTGCGTTAGTGCGGTAGAGAATGGCAAAACTTTTGTTGGGTAGGTGACGGTTCATCTTGTAATGAAAGATGCTGTTGGCCACCATGGTGCCTTCCTCTGTGTCGCTGTTGGCATGGATGAGGCCGATGAGTTCGCCTTTCTCCTTGTCGCTCCACACTTTTTTCTTGATTTGGTCTTTGTTGTGGGCAATAACAGCATTAGATGCGTTAACGATATTTTGGGTAGAGCGGTAGTTCTGTTCCAGTCTAATCAGCTTATAGTCAGGGTAGTCGTTCTTGAAGTTGAGGATGTTTTGGATGTTGGCACCGCGGAAGGCATAGATGCTCTGCGCGTCATCCCCAACCACACAGAGGTTCTCAAACAGCGCCGCGATACGTTTTACGATGAGGTATTGGGCATAGTTGGTGTCTTGGTACTCGTCGACAAGGATGAACTTGAAATGGTTCTGGTATTTGTAGAGCACGTCGGGGTTGTCGCGCAGCAGCACATTGGTGAAGTACAAGATGTCGTCGAAGTCCATGGCATTGGCACGATGCAGGCGCTCGTTGTAGAGCTTAAACAGCTGCCCGATAAGGGGCTTGTTGGCCTTGCGGTCGGCCTCTTGGACCTCGGGGTTGTTGGCATAGTCTTCGGGCGAGAAGAGGCTCGACTTAGCTGAGCTGATGCGGGCCAGCACCTGCTTGGCGGGATAGGCTTTGGTGTCGAGGTTCAAATCTTTGAGAATCTGTGTGATGAGAGCCTTCGAGTCATCCGTGTCGTAAATCGAAAAATTGCTCGTGAAGCCAATCTTTTCCGCCTCGATGCGCAGAATGCGGGCGAAGATGGAGTGGAAGGTGCCCATCCACACATTGCGGGCGTCACTGGCGTTGACAAGTTGCATGATGCGTTCCTTCATCTCGCGGGCGGCCTTGTTGGTGAAGGTGAGGGCCATGATGCTGAAGGGGTCGACGCCCTCCTGGATCATGTAGGCGACGCGGTAGGTAAGGGCACGGGTCTTGCCCGAACCGGCACCGGCAATCACCATCACAGGGCCTTCTATAGTGGTAACGGCCTCTCTTTGAGGTTCGTTGAGGTCTTTCAATAGGTCAATCATTGTAATTCCTTTGGGGTGGCAAAGATAACAAAAAATCTCCGACCTTGGTCGGAGATTTTTTGTTTATTCGTGACCCGGCTGGGGCTCGAACCCAGGACCCCAACATTAAAAGTGTTGTGCTCTACCTGCTGAGCTACCGAGTCATCCTCGATTTCCCCTTTCAGGGGCTGAGGGCTGTTAAGCGGGTGCAAAAGTACAGCTTTTTTCGTTATCACTGACTTTTTTAGCCAATTTTTTTTCATTCGTCCAACAAACCCTTGCCTTGGCGGATGATAACAATTTCATTATCAGTGCAGTCCACTACGGTACTTTCTTCGTTCTCGCCCGCACCGCCATCAATGACGATGTCCACCAAGTCCTTGTAGCGGTCGTGGATCTCCTCGGGGTCGGTGAGGTAAGGGTTGATGTCGTCTTCCTCGTCGGCCAAGGAGGTGGTCATGATGGGCGAACCGAATTCCCTCACAATGTTGGTGATGATGGGCTGGTCGGGGATGCGGATACCGATGGTCTTCTTCTTGCTTTGGAAGATGCGCGGTATGTTGTTGTTGGCCTCCAAAATGAAGGTGAAGGCTCCCGGTAGGTTGCGCTTCATCATCTTGAAGACATCGTTGTTGATGGGCTTGGTGAACTCACTCAACATACTGAGGTCGTGGAAGATGAATGAAAAGTTAGCCTTCTCCTTCTTGATGCCCTTGATCTGGCAGATGCGCTCGAAGGTGCGCGGGTTGTTGATGCAGCCGCCCAAGCCGTACAAGGTGTCGGTGGGGAAGATGATGGTGCCACCGTCGGCCAAGCATTCCAAGATCATCTTGACGTAGCGCGGGTTGGGATCGGTAGGGTAGAGTTTGAGTATCATAGGCTTGCAAAAAATTTCGGCAAAAATACACAAATTGTTGCGAATGGAAATGAAAAACCTCTATTTTTGCAGTCCATCTACGGGACACCTCCCGCAGATGTTTTTTGTTTTTATAACCTTAAATTGAAAACACTATGGGCGGCTTCTTTGGCACCGTTTTGAAACGACCCTGCGCGCAGGATCTGTTTTATGGCATTGACTATCATTCACATCTCGGCACCAAGCGTGCGGGCATGGTGACCTACGACGGCGAACGTTTTCACCGTTCGATCCACGACATCGAGAACTCTTATTTCCGCACGAAGTTCAGCGACGAGATGGCTGTGAATAAGTTTGAGGGCAACCTCGGCATCGGCGTCATCAGCGACACGGATGCGCAACCCATCATCGTCAACTCACACTTGGGCAAGTTCGCCATCAGCACTGTGGCCAAAATCAACAACATCGACGAGCTGGTCGACCACTGCCTCGCCAACAAGCAGCACTTCGCCGAGCTGAGCATGGGCTTCACTAACCCTACCGAGCTGGTGGCCCTCCTCATCACCCAAGGTGAGGACTTCGTGGACGGCATCAAGAATGTGTTTGAAAAGGTGAAAGGCTCCTGCTCGATGATCATCCTCACCGAAGATGGCATCATTGCCGCCCGCGACTACCTCGGCCGCACGCCCATCGTGGTGGGCAAAGGCGAGGAAGGCTATGTGGTGGCCTCCGAAAGCCACAGCTACATCAACCTCGACTATATGACATGCTACAACGTCGGGCCGGGCGAAATCGTCAAGGTGACCGTCGACGGCGTGCAGCAAATGCTGGCGCCCAATCCCAAGAAGCAAGTGTGCTCTTTCCTTTGGATTTACTACGGCTATCCTGCCACCGACTACGAAGGCGTCAATGTGGAAGAGGCGCGCTACAACGAGGGTCGTGAGATGGGCAAGCGCGACTATGTGGATATCGACTACGTCTCCGCCATTCCCGACTCGGGCATCGGCATGGCCTTGGGCTACTCCAATGTGCGCAAGGTGCCGTATATGCGTGGCGTGGTGAAGTACACCCCCACTTGGTCGCGGAGTTTCATGCCTGTCAACCAGAGCCAAAGGGAACATGTGGCCAAGATGAAACTCATCCCTAACCGCCAGATGCTGGAAGACAAGAAGGTAGCCTTCTGCGACGATAGCATCGTGCGTGGCACCCAGCTGCGCGACAACGTGAAGATGCTCTACGACTACGGCGCCAAAGAGGTGCACGTGCGCATCAGCTGTCCGCCCTTGCTGTTCGGCTGTCCCTTCCTCAACTTCTCGGCCTCGAAGAATGTGATGGAGCTCATCACCCGCCGTTGTGTGAAGGAGCTGGAGGGCGACGACAACAAGAACATCGAGAAATACTGCGACCCGAATAGCCCCGAGTATGCCAAACTCGTCGAGATGTTGCGCGAGCATGTCGGAGTGGACTCGCTCAAGTTCAACACCTTGGAGAGTGTGGTGAACGCCATCGGCTTGCCCAAGTGCGAGCTCTGCACGCACTGCTTCGACGGTTCGAGCTACGGGCATTGAGCATTAGGCGGACATCGTGAAAGCGGCTGTAGCGCTGCGAAGAAAAAAAGTTATCAACACCTGTTGATAACTTAACCCTTCGTTTCAAAAGTTTTCGCCACACCTTATTAAATAAAGAAGTAATTTTGCACCCTGAAAGAATAGCCTCCTTCGGGGGTGCTATTGTAGTGTATATATCTAAGGATGAAATAGTTACAAGCCACCCTATGACCCTAAATGAGAACGAAATCGCCAGCCCATCCGTACCAATCGGGAGCCTGCGACCCCAAAATTGCCGAAGACCAATCCGTAAAAATCCGTAAAATCCGTAGTTAAATACAATCTTTGAATCTTGAATATTAAATCTTGAATCTTAAATAAAAACCCTAAATGACAACAAAAGCAATAATATGACAACCCTGCTTCTGGCCTCTGGCAGCTCCAAGAAAAGCTCATGAGCTTGCATCTGCCAAAAAGCTGCCAACAGCCAGTGGCCAGCAGCCAGTAGCCCAGCAAAACCTTAAATCTTGAATCTTAAATAATCAAATAACAATCATTTAAACAACAAAACAAAAATGAAAAGGAGATTTACAATCCTAACCGCAGCCCTCGCGCTGCTCGTAAGCCTCGCTATCCCGATGGGGGTGTGGGGACAGACTTCAGCAGATGTTACGCTTTCTTCTGGCACGTTTAACAACAATGTGATTACATGGACTTGCGCCGATGGAAACATCACTATTCAACAATTGAAAGGATCCGGTCAAACTAATCCGAGTGGTTCCTACATCAGTGCTCCTCGCGTTTATAAGCAAAACATCTTGTCGTTTGTTGGAACCAATGGCTATACCATCACCAATATTGGCATTAAATATGATGGCAGCTATTATGGAATAACAAAGTATGCAGGTACTGAAATTACAAATAATAATGTTGAGAATAACGCCTCAGCATTAAATCCCACATGGAGTACATCTGCTGCTGGAACGCATACAATTGCTACTGTAAGCAGCGATGGCTTAAGTGAGATTTACATTCAGAATGGTCACTCATCCGATAATGGCTCCACACAACTTCGTATCACAAAGCTTACCATTACTTATAAAGTCTCTGGCAGTGTCACAGCCACTACTGTTACCATCAATACTAGTGGCCTCACCAATACCGATGTTTATACTAGCACAACTGCTGGTTCGTTGAGCGCAACAGTTAAAGAGAATATCAACAATACAGTCATTAGCGGAGCAACAGTTACTTGGTCTTCAAGTGATACCGATGTCGCGACTATTAATAACAATGGTACAGTGACATTGGTCGCAGCCGGCACCACCACTATCACGGCAAGTTATGAGGGTGAAAGCGGTGTTTATGGTTCTTCTTCAGCAACCTACGAGCTTACAGTAACAAGTAGTGAACCCTATGTACAGCCGACTACTATTGAGATTATTCCAAATTATGAATTTTGGGGCAAAACGGGCCAATTCAGTGGAAGCACTTATAGTGAACTTGACGGTAGTCAGGATAATGTTTCTTTGCATTGGACCCGTGGAAACGGCTCAACATACGCAAATTTGTCAGCTATGCGTTTCTACAAGGACAACGAATTGACATTCACTGCTCCAGAAGGATATGAAATTGTAAGCATAGTTATCACATTTACTACAGCTAAAGATGATTTGAGTTTCTCTCCAGAAGGTTATTCATTATCAGGGACAACAGGCACATGGACCGGTTCTTCTGCAATAGTGACCATGTCACGTCCTTCTAATGCTGACAGCTATGCTCAGATTAGCAAATTTACCATTACTCTAGGCTTACCTTCAACTAATCCTTCCATCACAGCGGCCGATGTGGACCTCACTTATGATGCCACTTCAGGCGAAATCGAATACACGATCACTAATCCCGCAACCAACGGCATCCTTTCCGTTTCAGAAAATGTGGATTGGATTAGCAATGCTGTTGTGAACACTTCAGAAAACAAAGTGACCTTCAACACCGCTGCCAACGAAGCTACCACTGCACGTGAAGGTGTCATCACCCTCACCTACACCTACGGCAACGATGAGACCGTCACCAAAGATGTGAATATCACTCAGGCTGCTGCACCGTTGATTTACACTACCATTCCCGATTTGTTTAATGCAGCCACAAGTACTGCTACCAATGTAAACGTGACCTTTGGAAACTGGGTGGTTTCTGGTGTTAGTGGCTCAAATGTTTTTGTTACAGATAACAATGGTAATGGTTTCATTATCTATAAAAGTAATCACGGCTTTGTCGTCAATGACAAACTCAGCGGAACGGTTATGGGAACGCCTCTGAAACTTTATAGTGGTTCAGCAGAGTTTACCAACCTTACTAATACTACAGATGGCCTTTCCGTGAGCGATGATGGCACAATCACAGTTATTACTGACAAAACCATAGCAGACCTCGGTGGCGTGAATACAGGTGCTGTGATTACGCTGAACAATTTAACTTATGATGGCACCAACCTTTCAGATGGTACAAATACCATTAAGCCTTATACGACTTTGTATAATGGCACATTTGTTAACGGCAAGACTTATAATGTTACTGGTGTTTATCAGCAGTTCAACAGTACCAAGGAGATTCTGCCACGCAGTGCTGCAGATATCGAGGAAGTGGTAGTCACTACTCCTTCCATCACCGTCACTCCTGATGAAGTCAATGTGGATGCCGAAGCACACGACGGCACTTTGGAACTCACCTATGAAAACCTGGACATCACTGGTATGAGTGATTTTGATATTCAATTCTTTGATGAAAATGACAATGCAATAGCTGGACCTAATTGGATGGAGGTTTTAGTGGCCGAACAAGACCCAAGTATAGGTGATGGTTATGTGGTGTCGTATGATATTTATGAAAACGACGATGAAGAAGCCCATATCGCTTATTTTAAGGTTTGGGCTTATGATGACGATTTGAATGAAGTCTACTCCAACCTCGTCACCATTAACCAAGCCGCTCCTGTGGCCCCTGTCACAGGTGACAAGTATGTCAAAGTGACCTCTACAGCTGATCTTACCAGTGGTCAATACCTCATTGTTTATGAAGAAGGTGCTTTGGCCTTTGATGGTAGCTTGGAGACTTTGGATGCTTCCGGAAATACGATTCCTGTTACCATCGCCAATAACGAAATTGCAGTTTCTAACACAACGGCTGCCTCAGAATTCACAATCAATACAACTGATGGTACTATTAAGAGTGCAAGCGGTTATTATATTGGACAGACTACGGATGCTAACGGATTGAAAGCAAGTGAAACAGAAGCCTATACAAACACGATTAGTATTGACGATGATGGTAATGCAGTTGTTGTAGCATCTGGCGGTGCTTATTTGAGATATAATGCCACCTCGGGCCAGGAGCGTTTCCGCTATTTCAAGAGCTCGACATACACGGCTCAGAAGGCTATCCAACTCTACAAGAAAGTTGTTGAGCCAACTCCCGAAACCTTCACCAAGAGAATCGCAGGCTGGGACAACGAAGATTATGACAATCCTGATGCCAGTGGCTGGTACCTCATCGCATCCCCGATTGGCCAAGTGGACCCCGATGATGTAGCCAATATGATTGCTGAACCCGCTGCAAACTATGACCTCTTCATTTTCGACCAAACCAAAGAGAGCGAATGGCAGAACTACAAGGCTCACACCGAAGGTTTTGTCCTTGAACCTGGCAAGGGCTATCTCTATGCCAACAAGAATACTGTCGATCTTGAATTCACAGGTACGGCTTACGATGAAGAGGGCACATTCCCGCTGGTTTACTCGGAAGATAATCCTGATGCGTTTATGCATGGCTGGAACCTCGTGGGCAACCCCTTCGCCGAGGAAGCCATGGTCAGCCGTCCCTACTACACCTTGGATGATGAAACATTTGAATATACAGCCGTCCAAGCAGATCAGTCTATCGAGGCGATGGAAGGCATCTTCGTCCACGTTACGGAAGCTGAGTATAATGCGAACCAATACGTGACCTTCACACCAGTTTCAAAACATCAAGGCGGCAGCAAGGGCTCCAGCCTTACCCTCAACCTCAACAAGGGTGGCAAGCTCCTCGACCGCGCCATCGTCGGCTTCGGCCAAGGTCACACACTGCCCAAGTTCCAGTTCAACAGGAACCACACCAAGGTCTACATCCCGCAGGACGGCCAAGACTACGCCATTGTGCGCGGCGAAGAGATGGGCGAGATGCCCGTCAACTTCAAGGCTGAGAACGACGGCACCTACAGCCTGAGCTTTAGCAGCAGGAACGCCGAGTTCGCCTACCTGCACCTCATCGACAACATGACCGGTGCTGATGTCGACCTGCTCCAGACCCAGAGCTACAGCTTCGAGGCTCGCACGACGGACTATGAGAGCCGCTTCAAGCTGGTGTTCGCCACGGGCAACAACAGCAAGGATGACAACTTCGCCTTCTTCAGCAACGGCAGCTTCGTCATCAACAACGAAGGCAACGCCACGCTGCAGGTGATTGATGTTACTGGTCGCATCATCAGCTCCGAGAGCGTCAACGGTTGCACCAACGTCAACGTGAACGCCGCTCCTGGTGTCTATATGCTCCGCCTCGTCAACGGCGAGAACGTGAGGGTCCAGAAGGTGGTTGTTAAGTAACTATGGCTTATGGCCTATGGCTCATGGCTTGCCCTTACGTGATGGTAAGCCATGAGCCAGAAGCCAGAGGCCAAATTAGCCAAACGCCGATGGCTGCTTCCAAAAGACAGTTGAAGTATACAGCAATCAGGAAGCAAGCCAGAGGTTAGAGGCCAGAAGCCAGAGGCAAGATTTATAGAATAGTTACCTCCAGTAAATCAGCCTCTTGCTTGGCAAGAACGAAAAAAAGTCTCTTTTTCGCTTGCCATTCCGATAAAAGTCCGTACTTTTGCATCGGGTAAGTCTTATACGACCAGCTCCCTCTGAAATCCCCCAGGACAGGAATGTAGCAAGGGTAGGAGGTTGTAGCGGTGCGATATGAGTAGCTTACCCTTCTTTGTTTTATGACGCTAGGTGATGGTATATTCCTTCGGAATAGAAATGCTTTGTATTGACTAACGTCGAATCTTCAATTTCGGCGGAGATAAATCTTGTCAGAATATATATTCCTTCGGAATAGAAATCTTTCAAAAATCTGATCAAAAATCTATTGAAAAATCGGTAAATAGGATTTTAGAAGGATTTTGAAATGATTTTGATAAGATTTAACTACGTTGAATACTGCGTATTTCTTGCGAAGCAATCCTAAAATACTAACGCAGGAAATCGGTAAATAGGGTTTTAGAAAGATTTTACGATGATTTTCATCAGATTTCTTGCGAAGCAATCCCATAATAGTATTATCTTTGCAAGAAATAAAAAAATATGAAAAAAGTTCATTTCATCGCTATAGGCGGGAGTGCCATGCACAACCTCGCCATCGCCTTGCACCGCAAGGGCTATGAAGTCACAGGCTCCGACGACGAGATCTTCGAGCCGTCCAAGTCACGTCTCGCCAAAGAAGGCATCCTGCCTCCGCAATGGGGCTGGTATCCCGAGAAACTGGACAAGTCGTACGATGCCGTCATCCTCGGCATGCACGCACGCATCGACAACCCTGAGCTGGTGCGCGCCCAAGAGCTGGGTCTGAAGGTGTATTCCTATCCCGAATACCTCTACGAGCAGGGCAAGGACAAGACCCGTATCGTCATCGGCGGTAGCCATGGCAAGACGACCATCACCTCGATGATCCTGCATGTGCTCAAGCAGGTCGGCATCGAGACCGACTTTATGGTCGGGGCGCAACTGGAAGGCTTCGACGTGATGGTGCGCCTGAGCGAGACGGCGAAATACATGGTGATGGAAGGCGACGAATACCTTACTTCGCCCATCGACCGCGTGCCCAAGTTCCACCACTATCACCCGCATATTGCCGTCATCAGCGGCATCGGCTGGGACCATGTTAACGTCTTCCCGACCTTCGACAACTATTTGGAGCAGTTCCGCATCTTCGTCCGCACCATCGAGTCGGGCGGCTGCCTCATCTACGACCAGACCGATGTGGAGGCTGAAAAGATTGCCCAAGGCGCGCAATGCCGCACCTTCGGCTATGGCGTGCATCCCTTCGAGAGCAACGGCATCAGGACGACCCTGCTCTTGCCCGACGGCAGTAGGAGGGAAGTGGGCGTGTTTGGCAGCCACAACATGAAAAACATCAACGCGGCAAGGCTGGTGTGCCAGCAACTCGGCGTGACCGATGCGCAATTCTATGAAGCAATCGCGTCGTTTAAGGGCGCTGCCCGACGTTTGGAGCTGCTGTTCGACAATGGCGACAACTTCGTCTTCCGCGACTTCGCCCACGCACCTTCGAAGGTCAACGCCAGCGTGAAGGCCTTGCGCGAGCAGTTCCCCGAGAAACATCTGATTGCCGTGTTTGAGCTGCACACCTACAGCAGCCTCAGCGAGGTCTTCATCGACCATTACCGTGATGCCTTGAAGTTGGCCGACACCGCCATCGTGTTCTACGACCCACATGCCGTGGCCATCAAGAAACTGGAGCTGATGCCCGACGAGCGTATTGTCGAGGGCTTCGGCCGCAAGGATTTGAAGGTTGTCCACAACAAGGCGGAGCTGGTGGCACTATTAGAAAAAGGCCAACGACGTAATGTCATTGGCGCTTTCATGAGTTCTGGTGACTTCAACGGCCTCACGACCGACGACTTGAAGACTCTCTATTTGTAAAAGCCAAGGTCCCTGAGCTCGCGGTCCCTGAGGCCTATCGAAGGGTCGAAGGGCCGACCTGTATTCGTAAAAGCCAAGGTCCCTGAGCCCGTGGTCCCTGAGGCCACTCGAAGGGTCGAAGGGCCGCTTTATAGCATCAAAACTGAAACGTCTTCTTATCAATCACCACGTCATACTTCACATTCGAGATGACGTAAGAATCTTTGTTGCCGCTATAGTCGTATAGTACAATCTCCTTAAGCAGCAGGTTGTCGGTGTGGTACTTGAACACCACCATCTTGTAGCCCACGCCAAACAGCGGCTTCTTTTTTGCCGTTCCCGTGACAATGTGATATTCCCCCTCAGTCTTCGTCGAGACGGTATAGCCGTTTTCATTGGCCAGGTCTTGGATGCGGCCTTGGAAGCCATAGAGGAAGATGCGACTCAGTCCTTGCATCATGCCGCCCTCCTTCAGCCTGAAGGTGCCGTGAAACATCCCGATGTCCATCTTGATCTTTTTCTCGTTGACGATCATATAGTTGCCCGTAGTGAACTTGGCGGAAAACTCGTATGGCTTCGCGAAATACAGCTTGCCGTTTTGCGAGGTGGTCTTTTTGGGCTTCACCATGGTGTTGGCCAGGTCTGACTCAAACGACTTGACCTTACCATTGACTTCCTTGATGCGATTCAATAGCGTGGCATCTTGCGCCTGCATCTGCAAGGCAAACAAGATGGCGGTGAGTAGAATGATAGTTTTCTTCATAGTTTTCAATTAAACGACTAGTGATGCTGCAAAAACCGTGCCCCCAACCCACCTCCCCCCTTTTAAGGGGGGCCGGGGGGGATTAACTCTAAACTTTAAACTCTAAACCGACTCTCAACTCTCAACTCTAACCTCACCTCACTTATCCAAACTCATCAAAAACTCCTCGTTATTGATGGTCTTGGCCACGCGGTCTTTCAAGAACTCCATGGCCTCGAGCGGCGTCATGTCGGCGAAGTGGTTGCGCAAGGCCCATACACGTGCAAGGGTGCGCTCGTCGACCAGGAGGTCGTCGCGGCGTGTACCCGAAGCCACAATGTCGATGGCGGGGAAGATGCGTTTGTTCGACAGACGGCGGTCGAGTTGCAGTTCCATGTTACCGGTGCCCTTGAACTCCTCGAAGATGACCTCGTCCATCTTGGAGCCTGTGTCGATAAGGGCGGTGGCAAGGATGGTCAGCGAACCGCCATTCTCGATCTTACGTGCGGCACCGAAGAAACGCTTCGGCTTCTGCAAGGCGTTGGCTTCCACGCCACCAGTGAGCACCTTGCCCGAGGCGGGCGATACGGTGTTGTAGGCGCGAGCCAGACGGGTGATGGTGTCCAAAAGGATGACCA
>JAEEGH010014196.1_pt1 | contig 17524 bp, 11 predicted proteins | sample 9134181 | NCBI WGS metagenome assembly JAEEGH01 (sample SAMN16246544, study PRJNA631951) | gut metagenome | biome: gut microbiome; feature: rumen; material: DP-attached | host: Bos | place: Iran: Karaj | collected 2018-10
GCTAATTTCTTCATATCAAATTGAACTTTAACAACCTAATAATTCAGTATTCAGTAGGCAGTGCCTTGAAGCCATTGCCCATGATCTCGGAACTTTCAATCACATTGACGAAAGCATTCGGGTCAAGGAAACGAAGGTTGGCTTTCAATTTCACCAAGTCGCTGCGGTTGAGGGTGACATAAATCATCTTGCGTTCAGCACCTTGATAGAGTCCGCTACCTGCGAAAACGGTACCGCTGCGGTCCAAATTATTGATGATGAAGTTGCGCACCTCTTCAATCTTATCCGTAACGATAAAAGCTGTCTTGTAGCTCTTCACACCTTCCACCACGAGGTCGATGACCTTGCCTTCGATGTAAATCAGAAGGATGGAATAGATAGGCAGACGGATGTCCTCGAAAGCTATCAAGGTGGTGAGTGAAATGATGCTGTCCACAACCATCACGAGTGTACCAAGACTGATTTTCGTGTATTTATGGATAATCATGGAGATGATGTCGGAACCGCCCGAAGTGGCACCAGCACGGAAAATGACACCGATGGCCACGCCATAGATGAGACCAGAAACGATGGTGTTCAGGAAGAAATCGGGCATGAAGTAGCGTTGAACATCACCTTCCAAGAAGAACAGGGACGACTGCATCTCCGTGTCGAAGAAAGCGCCGTCATGGATGAGCGGCGCATAGCCCCACCATGTTTCAAGGATATAGGTAAACACGGGTATCAGGATGACCGAAATGATAGTCTTGATACCGAACTTAGGACCAAGGATGATGGTGCCGATGATAAGCAAGGGAATGTCCATGCAGATGCCTGCCACGGAGATTTTCCATCCCCACAAGGCATTGAACACGTTGGCGAGACCGTACACGCCGCCAGGCGCCAAGTGATAAGGATTCACAAACATCACATCGCCGATGGCGAAAAGAGCCGAGCCTAACACCAACAAGGCATAGGCCAAGACTTGTTGTTTCAATTTCTCGTTTTTCATATTTTTTTCTTAAACAATTAAAATTCAACTTTTTATCCTTAAATTTATCCGCTTGAGGCAGCAAAGGTACGAAAAATTGATTGTCAGCTTTTCGCCAATATGCATTTTTCATACTTTTGCATAAAATCAGCAACTGATTCAATGTCAAAACACCACGTCATATTCACAGTGCTATTGCTTTGGTTTTGTGCACTTTCTCTCAATGCGCAACAGCCACAGTCAGATGTCGACCCTGTTTTTGTCAACGAAGGCGAAACGGTGACCTATCACATCCAGCGTGATCCGCTAGCACAACAAGGAACGGTTTCGGATGCCTTACAGAATGTTCCCGGTGTGAAAGTCGACACAGAAGGTATCATCAGCCTGCGCGGTGTAAACGAAGTGGAGATTTTCATCGACGGCAAACCCTCACATTTCGATGCAGAAAGCCAGAAGAACTACCTGCAACAGGTTTCGGCTGCCTCCATCGAACGCATCGAGGTGATGACCAATCCTTCGGTGAGATACACTTCAACCAGCGGTATCGGCATCATCAACATCGTCACCATCAACAAAGGCCTTGCGGAACAACACCTTAACTTTGGTTTTCAGGCCAACACAACACCCGAACTCTCGCCCTGGATTTCTTATATTTGGACCAATGAAAAAATCGCTTTCACCACCAACCTGAAAGGCATCCTCTCGAACGACATCAGCAATACTCATGGCTATAGCTATTCCTTTGTCGACAGCCAAGTGAACGACTCCGACACGACCAGCTACAGACGTTACCACAAAACCGACACCACCAGGCAATACAACTTAGAACTGTTTCTGAAAGTCGACTACCACCCCGACCAGCAAAACGACTTCTCAGCCTTCTTCAACATCATGCCCATGTGGGCCAGAGAACATACCTTGAACAACACCTACCGTCGAGAATACATTAACGATATTGGTGAATACCATTACCTCACAGACGCCTATATCACACAAAGTTTCGCCTTTGGATCGGGAGGCATCGCATGGCAACACCGTTTCCTGAAAGAAGGGCATAGCATTGGCTTTCAACTCAACTCCAATTACGACTTTGGCTCCGACCTCAACCGCGAGTTACGGCATTTTGAAGAGCAGAGTTTCCTGAATCGCGACATCCGCAAAACCAACCAGTTCGTCGACGTTGGCTGGGATGCCAAAGTGGAATACACCCTACCCTACTCCAAGCGCGGTGAACTATACCTAGCCTTGACCGATCTTATGGCACCCGACAACAACGTCGAAAAATACGACACCATAAGTGCCCAAGGATACGTGACCGACTGGAAACGCTCAGAGAACCGCAAGTTCAGCCGCAACCAACTGGCAGGCATCGTGATGGTGCAGCACCGTTTCGGTCCACTCACCGTCAAGCCAGGTATCAGTTTGGAACATGCCATTATCAAGTTGCGTCACCTCGACACACCCGAACACGACTCCATACTGCATTTCACGTATTGGCGCCCCTCGTTGCACCTTAGTTATCGCACCCCGTCGCAACATAACTTCAGTTTCAGCTACACCCGCAAGACCAGTTATCCCTACGCCCGCCAATTCTCGAGTCGCATCGTCTACGAAGAGGAGTCGTTCTCCACAGGCAATCCTATGTTGAGACCCACCTTGATTGACATCTTCGAGTTGGCATGGGCGAAATATTGGGAGCAATTTGGCTCAGTGAATGTGAAATTGTATTACAACAACTCCATTGATGCCATCAACCTGGTAAGCGATGTGGCCTACAATGACCTTTGGGGACGCGTTGTGCCTTTCAGCCAACCTGTCAATTTGAACAAATACTTCGAGACTGGCAGCGAATTCAACGTTACCTACCGTCCCAACGCCCAATTTAACGTACACTTGGATGCCAACGTTTTCGATTCTTACATCGAAACTTTTTACGACAAAACCAGCGACAGCCTGATTCGCAATGAGATGTGGGCCTACAAACTGCGGCTCAGCACCTGGGCAAAGCTGTGGGACAAGCTCGAAATACACGCCACTGCCTATTACAACTCGCCCACGCAGACCCTTTTTGCCACCAACCAGACGGCATACGGCATCAACTGCGGCCTGCGCGCCGACTTCTTCGACAAACGACTCTCGTTGCTGATCAACGCCAACGACATCTTCAATTGGAACAAGGAAGACAATTTCACCTACAATCCATATTACGTCTCCTACAGTTCCTACAAAGCCAACAGCCGCTATGTGAGTGTGGAACTCATCTACAAAATCCTTTAGCAACAAAAAACCACGTCTCTTGCCCAACCAAAGCAAAATCTTGCTATTTTTGCAGCCAGAAAACAGGACCCGTAGTTTAATGGATAAAATAAAGGATTCCGGTTCCTTCGCTCTGGGTTCGATTCCCAGCGGGTTCACATCAAGGCAACAACTATAAAACAGATGAAAAAACACCTTTTAATTGCAGCATTCGCAATTTTGGACGATAATCTGGTAACGTGACTGCAAACTTGCATTCACGGAGCCGATTTTCTATATGTAGTCTTCAAATTACCCATCGGCGTCACGGTCTCCGTTCTAATCATACCCTCCTCAAACCAGCCCCAAGACTCACCGTCACACAAAATATGGCTTCCGCGTAACGAACAACGGCTCTGCATCGTGTCGCCGTCCATAACCAACGTCAGCACGGAGTCAGCACTGATGATGACGACATTGTCTTTCTCCATCGTGCCAAACTGCCGCACCATCTCAGGCGTTGCCCAATCGGCATCGAAATCGACATTCACCTTGTCCACCGTCCAGCGTCCGAAGAAAGGATCATCCTTGGGCGCGCAGGAAGCAAGTACCAGCGACACCAAACCAATCACTAAGGCCTTCCTCATTTCTTTTCAGATATGATCACATCTATAGCACCCACACCGAATTTGGCTATGCTAGCCATACGATTTTCCGTGTTCTTGTAGTTCTTCAATTCCTCGATGATGGCATTTTTCAACACACCGTTGCCCACACCATGGATAAAGGTCACCTTGGAGTAGTCAGCAGCAATCGCGCTGTCAAGCATCTTTTTGAAGTAATCAGTCTGTATCTTGAACATATCGTGACTCGACATACCCAAAATGTTGTCGACCAACTCGCCAATGTGCAAATCAACAATAGCCTCACCCGGAGCAACCCTATGCTTGTCGATGGGCGCTTCTTGCTTCACCAGATTCTTCGCGGGAGCTTGAGCGCCAACACCTTCCTTCAAAATTTTAGTAAAATCGCTGTCACCATGCTTGAGAGCAATGAGCTCGGAGAGGCAAATCATCACCGATTTCTCGCCTAAGATGCCCGAAGGGAGATAACTGCCTTCCTTGTAGAAACGCCCCGGACGCAACGAGAAAGGTGCATTCAGTGGAAGCAGCACACAATCAGAAGTTTCAGCCGTCAAAATGGCTTGTACCACACCGTTGAGCCAATACTCGATGTCGTCGCGCGAGATGGTCTCAATGACAATTTTCTCATATTTGTCGACTTGGCCGAAGTCCACATTGGCGAACTTGTCCTCCTCCTTAATGGTAAAAGTATAAAGCATCTCATAAGGTGTATGGTTGACCAGCACCACATCCAATGGTCCCGTGAGAAGCCATTGCTGCTCATGCGGCACAAAAGCCATATAAATGCCTTCCTTCTCTGCCTCTTTTGCGAAGCGACGCAGACCGCCTTTTCGGGCTTCTTCGGCCTGTTGTTGTTTCAGAAGTTCCTGTCCCTGAACCTCTTTCTGCACCTTTTCGACCGTTTGTTGTTGTTTGCTCGGAGCGGGCATAGAACGGTAGTCTAACACCAAATCCGTTATCAAAGTCGGGATTTCGAAACCATCCTCCACCTCGACCATTACCATACGGGAATCTATAATTTTCGTGACCTTACCCCCACCCACAGTGCTGAGGAAATTCACTTTGTCGCCAATCTTGAACTCTGCCATAGTTTTTCGTATTAAGGCGGCAAAAATACGCAATTTTGGCAGATTTTTTGTATCTTCGCCGCTGAATTTCAAAAGATGATGAAACCAAGGATACTTGTCATATTGTTTAGCTTGTTGGCAATGGCCTGCACAAAAAGCAACGATAATGCCGAAATCGACCTCAACATCGACTATGAAGTCAACGGCCGCCCATTGGTTACAGATACCTTATGTTTTACCAACGAAGCGGGCAACACCTTCCTTGTCACTGAGGTGCAGTGGTTCCTCTCCAACATTGAGCTAAAGGACGAGGCAGGTGACTGGACTTTGCTCCATCAGCGCGGTCTTCCCGACACCTCGGAAATCAGCCATATCTTTTACATCGACACCAACATCCCAGAATCGCAAACATTACATTCCCACCCGGTGAAAGCAGGCCGCTACACTGCCATTCGCTTCACCTTCGGATTGGATGAAAGCGACAATTATACGGGGCTGTTTAATGACCCGCCCGAGTCGGAAATGTTTTGGCCCGATATGTTGGGGGGCGGTTACCATTACATGAAACTGAATGGCAAGTATTTGGACGCAGAAGGTCGTCTCGCGCCCTTGGCCATCCACCTCGGCATCGGGCAAAACGAAGATTGTACCGAGTTCTACCAAAACTATTTCATCGTGGAGTTGCCCTTTGATTTCATCGCAATGGCGAACGCTGAAAACCAAATCGACTTGACGATGGTCATCGACAATTGGTTCCATAATCCGCATACCTTCGACTTCAATGAATTTGGAAGCCATATTATGCAAAACCAAACCGCGCAAAGATGGCTAAACAGCAATGGAATGGACGTATTCAAGATTGGAAAGCCTACTGAAAATGAAACCAATATAGACATGAAAAAAAACAATAGAATTGCAGAAAAAATCAAAAATATGATGCAAAAGGCAGCGCCCAAACCGCATTTTTGGAGTTGGGAAAGCGTGAAAGAAAGAATTGAGGATTCAAAATTTAAAGATTCAAGATTTAAGATTTAAGTTTGTTGAATCGTTGATTAACTACGTTGAATCTTCGATTTGTTTAATTGTTTAATTGATTAGATGATGAGTAAATTGAAGGGTATTTTTGCGGTGTTGATTGGGCTTCTGGCAATTATAGCAAATTCTTGCAAACCAGAGGAAAACCACTATCAACAGACACCATACGAGTTGGAGCAACCTTCCTATTTTCCATCGAAGAACAATATCCCTCCCGACAATCCTATGACCGAGGAAGGAGTAGCCTTAGGCAGAAAGCTTTTTTATGATGCAAGGCTTTCGGGACGCGATGGCACGGATGGCATCCGCAGCTGCTCCTCTTGCCATCATCAAGAAAAGAGTTTTGAATATGGCGCGCCAACGGGCACGCATCATGCTATGCTGCCCTTGATCAATTTGGCCTGGAACAGAACGGGATTGGGCTGGAATGGCGGTGTGGCCACTTTGGAGGATATGGTTTTGGCGGCAGTCACCAGTCCCGTGGAAATCAATGCAGACACCAACCAGTTAGTAAAATACCTGCAAAAGACTGATGACTATCCTAAACTATTCGAGAAAGCCTTTGGCAGCCGTGAGATTACCTTCGTCAATGTCGAAAAAGCCATAGCCCAATTTGTGCGGAGTTTGGTCTCTGCCGACAGCAAATTTGACCGTTACCTGCGCGGCGAGGAAGAACTTACTGAAGATGAATTGGCTGGTTATGAACTGTTTTGCACCGAGGAAGGCGCCGACTGTTTCCATTGCCATGGTGGTGGCGGTTTGGCTTTGATGACCACTAATTTATTCTACAACAACGGCTTGGACAATGAGTTCAACGACCCTGAAGACCGTTCCGCCATTACGGGAAGCCATTGGGACCGAGGTGCTTATAAAGCCCCTACCCTCCGCAACATTGCTGTCTCAAGTCCATACATGCATGACGGGCGTTTCACCACCTTGGATGAGGTCATCAACTTCTACAGCGAAGGCGTGAAAGACTCCGAGAACATCAACCCGCTGATGCATCATGTGATGGATGGTGGCGTGCAGCTCACAATTATTGAAAAAGCGCAGTTGAAGGCGTTTCTCAACACTTTAACGGATGAGACTTTTTTGAACAACCCAGATTATTCCAAGCCATGACCTTTCCTTGGGGCGACAATAGGCGTTTCAACAGCTATAGCAATTACTTCACGAAGCAGTTCGGCGGTCGCGTGCAGAAAATCAGCATCGATGCAGGTTTCAGTTGTCCCAACCGCGACGGCAAAATCAGCACGGGTGGCTGTACCTTTTGCAGCAACGAGGCCTTCAATCCGTCGTATTGCCGACCCGAGAAGTCCATCAAGCAACAGATTGAGGAAGGCATTGTGTTTCACCAACGGCGCTATCGCAGAGCGAATAAGTATTTGGCTTATTTTCAGCCGTTTTCGAATACTTATAAACCGTTGGAGGAACTGAAAAAGATTTACAGCCAGGCTTTTGAGGCCATAGATTCCATCTCCCCACATCCCAACACACGGAATGACATGACCTCAAAAGCCATGGAAATGCAACAAATCATTGGTATTGTTATCGGAACAAGGCCAGATTTGGTTGATGAAGCTCTTTTGCAATACCTCAACCAAATCCAGAAAACGCATTACGTTATGCTAGAATACGGCGTGGAAAGCGTTTACGACGAGACCCTCAAGCGCGTCAATCGAGGACACAACTTCGCCACAGCAGAACGCGCCATCTGTATGACAGCCGACTATGGCATCCCCTGCGGGGCACATTTCATCTTTGGTTTGCCTGGCGAAACCAAAGCAATGATGCTCAATGCCGCCAATGTCATCTCACAACTGCCTTTGACCACGGTCAAGTTCCACCAACTGCAAATCTTCAAGGGCACCAAAATGGCCGAGGAATACCTTGAACACCCTGAGCATTTCCATCTCTTCGACCTTGAGGAATACATTGATTTCGTCATCAACTTTGCCGAACGGCTCAACCCCAACATCGTCATCGAGCGCTTTGCCGGAGAAGTGCCACCGAGATATCTCGTTTCCGAACCTTGGATGAAGTTAAGATATGACGAGGTGTTGAGCCGTATTGAGAAGCGAATGGAGGAAAGAAACAGTTGGCAGGGAAAAGAATTCGCTCCTCACCCGCACAGCTGACAAAAAAGTTTGAAAAAAATTCCGCAGCCTCCCAAAATGGAAAGCTGCGGAATCGATTATCGATGAAAAACCTCTTACTTCACCACGCACCCTCTGGCCGGGATCTGGTAATAAATCTCATCGTTATACATGTCCTCGCAACGGATGGCGGGGATCATGTAGTTGCCCTCGTAGGTGGCATTGACCTTCAGCGTGAAGGTCTTCTTGTCGCCAGGATAGAGGTCGAAGTAGAAGTAAGCGCGGTCGTCACGCAGGTCGAGGTGCTTGGCACCTTCGTTGCCCGTCATGTCGCCCATCAAGCGGTCGTTGACCAACTCCCAACCCGAAGGCAGGTAGTACGACAAGGCAAGCTCGGTGACTTTCCACTCGCTCGGGTTCTGCACCGTGATCTGCACACGAAGGTCGGTACCGGCATTCAACGAAGTCAAGTTGGCGGAAGCACCGTTCTTGCCGAAGTAGTTCACCGACATCTTGATCAAGTTGCCGGATTCGTTCATGTCGTATTCGGCGACCGAGGTCTTGGTGTAGAGGTTGGCCACCATCTTATGGTCACCGTTGTTCTTGATCTCAATCGTGTTGCCACCCAACTTAGGTGTGTAGCCAAAGCCTACCGAAGCCATGTTGGTGTTCAGCGTACGCTCCTCACCGTTCACCTTGACGGTAGCAGAGAGACCAGAATTGACAACATTCATCTTCTCGGCATACTTACCCAAGACAAAGAGCGCGAAAGCTGTCGACTGGGTGTCCACATAATGGCGTGAGCTCATCATGCGGCATACATTATTGACATTATTCTGCACCGTTTGATTATCGACATCGCAGAGCATCTGGGCATAGGTCAAGAAGGCCAGGTCGCGGATATCGGATCCGTAGGATGTGTAGTAGTCTGACATCACCTGACCCTCGGTCACTGTGGGCAATAGGTTCTGCGCGATGCTAGTCTTACCCGTCTGGGCAAAAGCGGCAGCAGCCAACGCCTTAGTCAGGTCATAATGCATCTCAAGCTCCTTGAATCGGTTCATAGCACCCATCTCAGGCTTGTCAGCCAAGGCCAGCACGAAGAGACGGTAAGCTTGGATGGTCTCGCCCCACTTGTAGTCGATGTTGTTCTTCCACTGCTTGGCGCGGTCAGCCTGATAGCTCAGCAGACCGTCGATGAAGTATTGCGGCACATTGTAGCCTTGCTTGTTGGCTTCAACCAAGAAATGCAGGGCATAAATCTCAGTCCAAGCATTGGAGTAATTGCCACCAGGCCAGTTGGTCATCGAGTTGTCGGACTTCTGGTACGACTTCAAGTTGGTGATAGCTGTCTCCACATTGTTCTTCATCTCTTCCTTGGCCTTGTCGTCAAGTTGGATGAAATAGTTCAGGTAGAGCTGCGGGAAAGCCTTCGAGGTCGTCTGTTCGAGGCAACCATGCGGATAATCCAGGAGATAGTCGATGCGACCAAAGAGGTCGATGGGCAAGAGCGATGACACGGTGACATTGCCTTGCTGCGTGCCATCCATGCCCTCCAAGTTGAACGGTACAGTCACCGTTTGACCTGCCTCGATGTCCTTCGTAATAGTGTTGCGACGCTCGGCGTAAGGCATGCGAATAGGCATCTGCGTCGACGACTCGGCGGTGTAACCCTCACCCGTCACCGACACATTCAGCTCAGAATTGCCCAAGGTCTTAGGAATGGTCGTTCTCACGGCCACCAAACCTTCACCGTTGCCATCAATCTTCACCGTAGTCGGCAAAGCGTCAATGGGGTTGAGGTTCTTATTGTTGAACTTCACCTCCAAGGTCTTGTTCTTCATCGTGGGAGCCTGCACCTGTACCTTAAGGTTGAGCTCATCGCCAGGAGCCACCACACGTGGAGCGGAGGCATAGAGGTTGATCGGGTCAACCACGGTCATGCGCTTGTCGGATGAACCGAAAGCCTTGCCTTTGCCCTTGGCCACCACCATGAAGCGCAAGGCACCAGAGCATTGCGGCACCTCGAAGCTGTGGGTGTTAGCATCGCCAGCCTTCAGCTCGAAAGGTCCCAAAGTGACTGCGTAAGCCTTGAAGCGCTTGTCCAAGGTGACTTCCTGGTTGAGGACACCGTCACCACCGATGGCGTAGACCGAGCCCAACTCGCCGCTGAACGCATCGACAATGCTGGCATAGTTGTCCCAAGTGCGCACACTCAAAGCCTGCTTGCTGTTGAAGTAACCGTAAGGATTCGGCGTGGAGAAGTTGGTCAAGCCGAGGATACCTTCATCGACAATGGCCAAAGTATAGGTCATGGCTTGTCCGGCGGCTTCGCTCACCTTCACATCAATCTTCTTCTTCGTGTTGGCCGTTTCGGGGATTTGGATGTTGGGCTGCAATTGCAGTTTCTTGTTCTCCACCTTCACGGGTACCACGCCATAGAGACGGATCGGCAGGTCGTTGTTGGCGTCATGCGGCTGAATCAAAGCCACATAGACATAGACATTCGGAATCATTTCCTCAGTAGTCGTGATTTCCACCTTGCCTTCCTCACCGAGGTTCTCCACCAACATGGTTTGCAGCACCTTGTCGTTGGCTTCCACCGTGACAAGAGCCTTGGCCTTGTCGTTGGCAGGGAAGGTCACCACCATCTTCTCGCCTACCTCGTAACTCTCAGCCGTGGTCTTCAGCGAAAGTTGTGCCGGAGCACCCGAAGCAGATGAAGAGTGGCCATAACCCCAGTCGAAGTTGATGACCTTGGCGAAGGTATGTCTACCCTGTTTGTCGTTGACAATGAAGAGATAGCTACCCCAATTGTTGTTCGGAATATTGAAGGTCACCGAAGTGGTGCCGTTGCAGGTCAGGCTGCCATTCTGATAAGGTGCCTTGTAAGTGCCCGAAGCATAACGCTGCAGGCTATATTCATCCTCGCTCGACCACCACCAGTAGTGATCCAGCCTATAGAGGGCATAGTCCAACGCGACCGATGACTTGCAGGCGGTGCCGTTTTCGTTGACCACCGCGATGTTGAACTTCCAGTCTTTGTTCGTGTCGTAGTATCTGCCGTATTTCGACAAGGTCTCAGGCAATTCGACACCCACATAACGCTCGTAGGGCGAGAGCTTCGACTTAAACGAGGCGATGCTGAAATCGCCACCCTGCTCGAAGACCTTCACGATGAAGGTGCCGTTCATCATCTGAGCAGCATACACATCCTTCAAAGGACCAAAGCCAACGTCCGTGTTGCCTTCGGAATTCAGCTGTCCACTGTAAAGTGAGATCTCTTGAGGTTCAAAGTCTTGCATCTCGTTGACAAAAGTGTAGTTGGGGAATTCCTTAAACGAGGTCTGACCGCCACGCAACTGCACATCCACCTCGGCCTTCATACCGTTGGCTTTCATGCCGTTGAGCCATTTCGCATTCAGGTTGACACGCTCGTTGCGTGAGAGGCTGATGACCTCAGGCAGGTCAAACTTCATCTCCAAACGGTTGGGCTTCACGGTCTCCACACGGAGGTTCTTAGTGATGGTGCTTGTACCCACCTTGAAGCGCGCCGTCCAAAGACCCGTCTCATCCGACACATTGGTCGGGACGGTGAAGCAATAGATGTCGTTAACAGGCTTGGTGTTCACCTGCTTGGCATAGAGACGGCCATTGGCATCAATCACCTCGAGGACAACGGGATAGTTATCGGGCAGCGAGGATTCCAGGTCGTTGAGCATGAGGTTGAGTTGCAGGTCATCGCCGGGACGCCAAACGCCACGGTTGGAGTAAGCAAAGGCTGTCACACCCTTCTCGACAGGCTCGCCAGACACATTGAAGCGGCTGTACGACAAGGCATTACCATCGTTCAGCTTGATAACTGACTTGCTACCTTTCTTGTCGGTAGCCACCACAAAAGCGGGACGATTGGCGCATTGCAGTTGCAGATGACCCTTGCCATCGACAGTGCCCTTACTGAGTTCCTGTTTCTGGAAGTTGTAGGCCACCACCTGTGCGCCCGCTGCCGGCTGGGCATCAGAGATGCGATAGACAAAGACATCCACCAAGTCGTTGCGACCCATCTTGGCCGTCACAGCGAGGTCGCTGACGACGATGTTCTTCTGTTTCTCCACATAGTTATAATAATAGTAGCCATTGGGATCACCATATTCGCCATCGTAACGGTATTCCTTGTAGTCATAGCCCTCGCCGTCCCAATAATTGGCTTCTTTCTCATCGTTGTTGTCAACAACAGTATTCCTCATCTCGTCGGAGGCGAAAGTGTAGTCGGCAGGACCGAAATTGAGGCTCAGCTGATACATGGCACCTGGCTCCACCTTAACATAATCGGATAATTTGATGGGGAAAGTCTTCCACTGGTTGGGATAGGGGTTGTCGATGGCCAGACGCACTTTCTTCTCCAAGCGGCCTGCCTTGCGCACACCGTAGGTCTCGGTCAGTTCGTTGTCTTGCAGGAACGAAAGGATGTTGTCGTCGAAGACGCGGATGATTCTCAGCGTCACGCCATTCAGGCAGATGGCATCGAAATAGACCGTTGTCTCATCCACATTGGGAATGATGACGCCATCATCGGTCCAACGCACCTTAGGCTGCACTTCGGTCAGGTCCAAGGCATACTCATAGTCCTCTTGAAGCACCATGCCATTGTCGGAACGGATGCCGCTGTTCACACCAAGCTTCAGTTCATCCAACTGGTATCTGTAGAGGTTACTCTTGTCGAAATAAAAGTCGATCTTATTACCTTTGATGTCAGCCTTATAGCCCAAGTTGTTGTTTTTGGTGATAAAGCCCATGAGGTTTTGCGACTCCTTCAGCGGCTGGCTGAAAAACAAAGTGGCATGGTCGGAGCTTTGGTCAACATCGAAGGCCAGAGGAATGAAGATGCCTTTGGCATAGATGGTCAGGTCGCGTTCCATCTTGGCTTTGGCATCGACAGCCTTGCCATCGAGGACTACATGCACATCGTAGTTCTCACTCTTACGCTCAAAGTTTTGAATCTCAAAGTCATAGACATTGTTCCCGACATAGGTCATCTCCACGGGATGGCTCTTGCGGAAGCCTTCATCGAACATCTTGACGGCCTCATCCTGGTCGACAGGCACGGCAAAGGCGATGCGCAGGTTGTAGTTCATCGTTTCATTCGACAGGCAGATGGGCTGTTGGGCCACAAGGCTGAAGTTCTGTCGGCGCACACCGAAGCCGAACTCAAGGGCTTGCTCGGAGCCGCAGTCCACAAAGTCGGAGACGCGGAACTTGCAGACATAGTTCTGTTCCTTGTCGATGTTGTCGTACTTGAAGCCGACGGTGTTCTCGTCAACCCAGTAGGCACTACCTTTCAAGGCAGGCGTGAACTGGAAAGCTTTGGCGGGGATGGTCTCGCCAAACTTCACCTTCATCGTCTCGGGGTTCTTGAAGCGCACCACGATGGGCTCGCCTGAGGCGACCACGCCCGAGGTGTAGCTGTCCAACAAGGGCAGCAGGGCTTCATTGATGGGCTGGATGCGCTCCACGAAAGAGGCATTCTGTCCGCCCGTTCCCTTCTTGCCGCATGAGGGCAGGAAGCAGAGCAGCAGCATAGCAACCACCAGGCCGATGCTGCCGATTTTTTTCATTCTTTGTTTTGTTCTCATATCGTTTAGGTTTTAGTGAATAGATTCGAGAGTACAAAAGTAGAAAGTTTTACTGAAACAAAAAAGCCATTTCCCAAAGAAAAATGGCTTTTTGTTGAAAAAAAGGTGATTCGGTTTAGGCTTTAAGCATGTTTGCTCCTTCTATTCACTCCTTCAACACCTTGCGCACACACTTCTTCCCTTCCTCATTGGCAATGTTGACAAAATAAACCCCTGTGGGCAGCGTGGCCAAGTCGATGCGCAGTTCGGCGCCCTTGCCTTGCACGCTGAGCACCTGCTGCCCGAACATATTGAGCACTTCAGCCTGCTTCAAGTTTTCACCCATGATGGTGACCATGCCTTTGGTGGGATTGGGGTAGACTGTGGCGAAAGCGGCGGATCCGTTTTCATCAATCTCTTCGGTGAGGCTGGTCTGGCCCCAACGGAGAGGATAGTCATGGATGGTGCAGTACGCGTATCTGTCGAAAGAAACAGGAATTGGTAAAACTTGAAACCAACCGTAATAATAATGTTCCCCTACTCTATGCCGAACGGCCCATTTAAAAATCGAACCACCTGGCACATAATTCCCTGGTGTAAGCACATAAGGATGCGTAACCCATAATTCATCAATTTCAGAAATTGCAGGGTAGGGAGGTATGGTGTCATTATCTCTCATTGGGTGTACTTCCCAACTATTAGCAGTTAATAAAGTTCTCAGAGTTGCTGCACCATTTAATTCCAAATAAAACAAGAGGTCTCGTGTTCCATCTTGATCAAAATCAATCCATAAAGTGTCAAAGCTGTCTTGAGCAATCCAATCGGGTTCAAAGTCCACATAAATGATTTCGCCCTGTTGGGCTTTAAGGCCTAGCGCCGCCATTAGAAGTACGGCTAATATCAAATGCTTTTTCATGGTATTATTTGTTTTTATTGTTAACTAATTCTGTTCCTGCGGATTAGCAATCCGCTGACCTCGAAAAGGGGATGTGCAATCCCCTTTTTCAATTTGGAACGGACCTGTGTGTTCCACTTATTTGAAGGGAGACCATCCGCCCGTCCATGTGATTTGCTTGGTAAAGGTCGGCGTGTCGGAATCTTCATAATATTCAATGGTAGCGGAGCCGTCTTTACTATCGCTCTTGAGGTAAACAAGCATCGAGACAAGCTCGTTTTGACGCTGTGGCTCAATGGTGAAACCGTTATTAGTGTAATCAGAAATAAGCCAGCCGTTGTTGAGGCCTGCATCAACCCGTACATTACCCGTGACTTTCACCTTAAGGCTCTTCCGTAGAGGCGTTATAGCCGCTACAACATAGGCATGCGTGCCGTCGAATTGCGTCACGTCTTTCACGAGGATGTTGGGCACAGCACCTTCAGGACCAATTTCCGGGGCTGGAGAAGCCTCATCGGGATAGATGAATTCGGTGACCAATTCCTGGTGTGCAGCTTGGAACATCACAATATAGGACTCAAAGTCAGGAATTTCCACATTTTGACCTAGTCCGGAATAGTAGTTTTGGATACGCTGCCTGATGTACCTCTGGTTTTGTATTGAGATATTGTAGAGCAGCGTATCAACCAATGCTTCGTCGTTAACGGCACCATCGCTAGCGAAGTCTGTGGAGAGGCTTGTCATAATCCAGGTCAACTCGGCCGGAAGGGTGGGAACTACAGCAATGTTGTTGGAGGGCCTTTGCAGGATGATGGAGAAGGCGAGCAACATGGCGTTGAAATCACCTTGCGAGGCGATGGACATCTGTTCGAAGCCTTGATTGAAATGTTCGGTCACACCGAGAAAATCTTGAAATTCACCTTCAGCCTGTCGTTTGGCATCAGCGAAACTCATGCCTTCTCCCACAAGGGTTTCGATGCGGGACTTGGTGATATGGGTCAGCACGTTGATGTTGACAGTTTCTTCATCAGTCAAGTCAGCGATGGCTTGCAAAGTAATTTGTGATGACGAGAGCTGACCAAGCACCTCGTTAAAATAGAAGCCATTGCCGGAGAGCAAGGCCAAATTCGATTCCATCTCAAGATTGCTGAGACTGAAACTGCCGTCGTCGGAAGCGATAGAGGTGGTGAACGACTTACCGGTCTGTCCAAGGTTTTCGTTGAGCTCGTTGACGGTAATAGTGGCGCCGGTCACGAAAGGACCTTTCTGCACCTTACCAGAGAAGGAGAAATTGCCGCCAGACTTCTCGGCGAAGTAGGCGGTGTAGGTGACATCGCTAGCTACGGTGATGGTGCGTGGGTTGTCGGTGACTTCATCGTTCCATTTCACGAAGATGCAGTTGGTGGCCGGAACAGCTGCAAGGGTTGCCGAAGCGCCAGCTGCGTAGGTACCACTGCCCGTGACCGTTCCCCATGCTTCGTTGTTCGAATTGACCGTAACGGTGAAGGTTTCGCCAGTATTCTCGGCGAAGTAAGCAGTGTAGGTAATGTCTTTGGTGACGGTGACAGTGCGTGGGTTGTCAGTGACATCATCATTCCATTTCACGAAGAAGCAGTCAGTGGCTGGGACAGCTGCAAGGGTTGCCGTGGCACCAGATGCGTAAGTACCTCCACCTGTGACCGTTCCCCATGTTTCATTGTTTGAATTGACCGTGACGGTATATTCCTTAGTACAAGAGGTGACCGCCAACATTCCGATGAGTGCAAGACTCAAAGCTAAGAATTTTGCTTTCATAATTTTAAATTTTAAGGTTAATACTTTATGGTTAATAATTCAAACATTTCATGGCCTGCTACTCCTTCACCACCTTGCGTACGCATTTCCGTCCTTCCTCATCGGTGACAGTGACGAAGTAGACGCCAGCGGGCAGCGTAGCCATGTCGATGTGGAGTTCATTTCCCTTGCCTTTCACGCCGAGCAACTTTTGCCCGAGCATGTTGAACACTTCGGCCTGTTGCAGGTTCTCGCCTGTGACGGTGACCATGCTGTTGGTCGGGTTGGGATGGATATTGGCAATGGCGCGGTTTTCAACCTCCTCTACATTCCATTCCAAGCTGGTTTGGCCCGCTCTTAATGGATAATTGGGTATGGTGCAGAAAGCAGTCGCGTAAAGGACAATCCTTGGGACTGAAATACTGGTATAATATGATGGATCCCAAAACATCTTGAATTCAACCCATCCGTAACAATAACCCTCTTCAGCTGTTTTCCTAACACCGAGATACCCCCTAAAGCCGTCTATGTTTGGGTCGACTGTTTCAAAATGACCATAGCAAAAGTAATAATCATAACGCCAATTGACACAATCCTCAAGTATATCACCCATCTGGATAGTATCATGTCCCAAACCTTCTTGCTGATCCCACAATGTAATGTGTGTTAGCGCGCTAGACCAATTAATTATGTCGAAAGTCAAACTTGTCACGTGATCGTCTGGACCTCCCAAATAATTCTTGAAAATCAAATCGTCTTCACCGTCGAAATCAACATCGAGCGTGAATCGATTCTGAATATTGTTAAGCACCGTGTCGGGTTCATACTCGGTATAGACAATGTAGCCACGCTGCGCGTTGGCATTAATGGCAAACACTGTCAAACAAACCAATAATAGTTGAAGTCTTTTCATGATGAATAAATTTTTGTGTATTGAATTTTGTTGTTGTGGTAGTTATTCGAGGTCAGGACACCCCTTTGCAATCCGCTTGCTTCGAAACCGCTGGTCTCGAAAAGGGGATGTCAATCCCCTTTTTCAATTTGGAACTGACCTGTGTGTTCCACTTATTTTAAGGGAGACCAACCGCCTGTCCATGTGATTTGCTTGGTAAAGGTCGGCGTGTCGGAGTCTTCATAATATTCAATGGTAGCGGAGCCGTCTTTACTATCGCTCTTGAGGTAAACAAGCATCGAGAC
>JAEEGH010014197.1_pt1 | contig 17524 bp, 14 predicted proteins | sample 9134181 | NCBI WGS metagenome assembly JAEEGH01 (sample SAMN16246544, study PRJNA631951) | gut metagenome | biome: gut microbiome; feature: rumen; material: DP-attached | host: Bos | place: Iran: Karaj | collected 2018-10
GCAGAGTGCCGCCGATGCCGTCAAGGCCATGCGTGTCGGGTGGAACCTTGGAAACACTCTGGATTCCTGCGGCGACTGGATCGTTCAGTACACCGAACGAAAGACATCCGATTTCGAAACGGCCTGGGGACAGCCTGTCACCAAGCCCGAGGTCATGCAGGCCTTTGCCGCCGCGGGTTTCGGGGCCATCCGGGTACCCGTCACGTGGTATCAGCACATGGATGCCTCCGGGCAGGTTGAGAAAGCCTGGATGGACCGCGTGGAGGAGGTGGTGAACTATGTGCTGGATGCCGGTCTATACTGCGTGCTGAACGTGCATCACGACACCGGCACGGACGGGTGGATGAAGGCCGACAAGGCTATCTATGAAGCTACTGCAGACCGCTTCCGCGGCCTTTGGACCCAGATTGCAGAGCGGTTCAGGACTTATGGCGAGAAACTGGTTTTCGAGGGATACAACGAGCTGCTGGACGGCAGCAATTACTGGAACGCACCCAAGGACGAGAGTTCATATGAGTATGCGAACAAGTATAATCAGGATTTTGTAGATGCAGTCCGCGCCACCGGGGGCAACAATCTGCACCGCAACCTTGTTTGCAACACTTACTGCGCCGGCGGCGGTGCTGCAAACCTGGCCGGTTTCGTCCTTCCTGAAGATGAGTGGAGCAACCATCTGATTGCGGAAGTACACAGTTATGCTCCGTATTTCTTTGCATTCCAGATAGACAACCCCGCGCAGGACCAGACAGTTTTCGATGCCGCTGCGGAAAACACCGTTAAATACGATATTTCAGTGGTTGGGAATCATTTCGGCTCGCTGGGAATTCCCTGTATCATAGGCGAATACGGCGCCGCGAACAAGAACAACATGGCCGAGCGCTGCAAGCAGGCAGCCTGCTATGTCAGCACGGCCAAGACTTACGGAATAGTCTGTTTCCATTGGATGGGCCTGATGGACGGCCCCGACCGCAGCACCTGCACCTGGACCGAACCAGCCCTTCGGGATGCGATTCTCGGGGCGGTGTTGTAGGTGCGCCAGTTTTATTATCTTTGCAGTCCAAATTGTTAAGAGATGATCTGCACCAGCATACAGAACAAGACCTACGAAGAGATCCTCGCCCTTCTGGACGATCCGTGGATAGAGATGGCGGAGATCCGCCTGGACCGCTGCAAACTCTCGGACGAGGAGATAGAGGATTTGTTCGCGAATACCGATACGCCGCTGATTGCGACGTGCCGGATTGCGGAGGTTGGCGAGAAGAAGGCCGAGCGTCTTCTTGGCCTGGCGGTTCGTGCCGGGGCTCGCTTTGCCGATCTGGAGGTTGAAGCCGATGCTGGGTTCAGCAAGCGCTTCCGCTCCATGTGCGAAGAGTGCGGTACGGAGATCATCCGCTCATTCCACGATTTCTCCTGCACCCCCGATCTGGAGTATCTGCAGCAGGTGCGCGACCGCTGCTACCGTTACGGTGCTGATATCGCCAAAGTTGTGGTGACGGCCCATTGCCCCGAAGATGCGGAGCGTGTTCAGGCACTATATGGTGAGCCAGTTCCGGCGGGCCTTGTCGCTTTCGCTATGGGCCAGGAAGGCCGCGCCTCCCGTATCGGCTGCTTGAAAGCCGGTGCCCCATTCAGCTACGCCTGCCTTCCCGACGAACCCACCGCTCCCGGTCAGATCGACTATCTGACCATGCATCGCGAGGTCTACGGCGACTGGCGCGGGTTCTTCCGCAACAGCCTGCAGATGCCCGCATCCAAGAGTTTTGCGCAGCGGGCCATCATCGCCGCCGCCCTCGCAGACGGGCGCAGCCATCTCCGCGGGTATTCCCCCTGCGACGACAGTGAATCCGCCCTGGCGGTCGCCCGTGCCCTTGGTGCCAAGGTCCGCGTAGACGGCAGCACCCTGACCATCGACGGCATCGGCGGAGCGCATACAAAACTGGAAACCCTTCATACCGGTGAATCCGGGCTCCTGACCCGCCTGATGATTCCCCTGATGGCAACGATCAACGACTGTCCCGTCACCATCACCGGCGAAAAAACCCTCACCCGTCGCCCTCTGAAGGGGGTGAGCGACATCATGGCCTCGTTCGGCGTCATCGTCCGCGAGAACACCGTCCCCATGCGCGTGGACGGCCGCATCATCCCCGGCGTGGCTGAAATCTCCGGAAAGGACGGCTCCCAGCTGATCTCCGGCCTGCTGACCGCTCTGCCTCTCTTCGACAAGCCTTCCACCCTCATCGTCACCGATCCCAAGAGCATCCCCTACATGTTCATCACCTGCGACGTGCTCAAGCACTTCGGCATCAAGATTTCCTCCGAGATGGAGGGGGATGAGAAGATGCTGGAAGAGCAGGACTGGAGCGGATGCACGGGCGTGACCTTCAAGATCCGCGGCGGGCAGAAGTACCATGCGGCGGACTTTGACATAGAAGGAGACTGGAGCAGCGCGGCGCCTTTCCTGGTGGCCGGTGCCCTGTTCGGAAAAGCCGAGGTGCAGGGGCTGGATACATCCTCGCTGCAGGCGGATCTCACCATTGCGGACATTCTGGTCGAGGCCGGAGCCGTTGTATCTGAGCTGGATGATGCCGTGTGCGTGTCCCGTGCGCCTCTGGAGGCCTTCTCCGCAGACCTGAACAATGCCCCGGACATCTTCCCGATAGTCTCCGTGCTGGCAGCGTTCTGCTCCGGCGAAAGCGTGATTTCGGGCGTGGGACGGCTGGTCGGCAAGGAGAGCAATCGCTGCGAAGCTATCCTGGAGATGCTTTCCGGGCTGGGCGTGCAGGCTTCCGTGGTCGGGGACGACCTTCATATCGTGGGAGAGACCCTCACCTCGCGCCTGCTGAACGGCCGGCTGCTGCATGGCGGCGCCTTCACTTCCCGCGGCGACCACCGCATGGCCATGGCCCTGAAGATCGCCTCCCTCGGCGCCTCGGAACCCATCGCCATCGACGACCCTGCCTGCGTCGCCAAATCCTTCCCCGGCTTCTGGGAGATGTTCGATTAGCAATCAAAATGGGGAAGGTGGCTTTTTAATGCCAGGACCTTCCCCATCAATATTGCATTGCAGTACCTTGTAGGCCAATTTTGGCGGGGAAGGTCTGCCACCTAAAATTCCACCTTCCCCAAAAGCTCTATAGTTCCCACCCTCCGCCGGGAGCGAATACGGCGGAAACCAGCTGATCATAGAACTGACCGCGCTTGGCGAGGTCCAGCACATTGTAGCGCCAACGCATCAACTGCACTTTGGGGAACATGGCCTGGATATCCTTGCGCGTAATGCCAATGTGTTCGGGCTCATAGGGAGCACCGGCAATCTTGAATGCTTCCTGCATCTTGGCAAACGACCATACCTGCCCGGCGATACGTTCGCGGAGTTCGGGCCAGGATTCACGCAGGGCCGTCAGTTCATGGCGGACTGTCTCGGCATCTCCATATTTCTGAGTGATCTGCTCATATCCGAGCTTGGGAGCGGGGAAGTCCTTGAATATCTCCAGCGCCCTGGCCTGCTCGCTTTCCAGTGAAGGCCAAGCGGCCACGCAGGCATCCACGTCTATCTTGGTAAGGTCGTATTTCAGGAACTCGTCGAACACCGCACACATCGTGAGGGTGCCGATGGCCACCTGAAAACCGTGCGAGACGAACTTGCCTTTGTAACGGTGGTGAGTCATGTCCAAGATATGGGAGAAGAGATGGTCGCAGCATGAGGCGGGGCGGCTGGAGCGTGCGGCCTGCATCGCGAAACCGCTGAGGATCAGGCCTTCGAACAGGTCGGAAACAGCCTTGGTTTCCCCTGCGGCCACTCCGGCGGGGTTGGACAGCAGATCATCCAGGCAATCCTGCAACACATGCCAGGCGGCCGGCTGTATGGGCTCGGTGCCGACAAGGTCCGAAATCATCCATTCCGCACCTGCGGGCACCTTGGCGGCCAGATCCGCATAACCCGCAGCAGTCATCTCCTTGGGAGCAGCGGCTATCACGTCTACATCCGCCACCACGGCCACCGGAGCCGGGCACTCGAAGGTCTGCTTGGCATTCTGGTAGGTGATGGATGCGCCGAACGAGGTGTATCCGTCCACCGAAGCCGCGGTAGGCACGGTGAGATAGCTTTGTTTATGATGATGTGAGCAGAGTTTGCAGAGGTCGTTGATGGTGCCGGATCCTATCGAAACGGCTATCGCGCCGGTCTCGTCCAGGACGCGGTCCAGTTCCTCGATATGGTCCCAGTCGGCATGGAATTCATCTTCCTTGAAAAGATGTTTATTCGTGGGGATGCCGGCGGAGGTCATGGCCTCGAAAACTTCGGCTCCGGCCACGCGCCAGGTATTCTTGTCCGCAACCACTACGGCCTCGCGGCCGGGGAAGTATTCCTTAAACAATACGGGCACTCGCCCGAGTATGCCCTGTCCGAGTTCGAAGGCCTTGGTGTCCGTAGCCACCTTCAGGGCCGCTGCGATTCTTTCTTCTGAAGTCATATTCGTATGGATTGTCCTACAAATTTAATAAAACGGCCTTGTTTTTGTGTCATCCGGATAGTATTTTTGCAGATATGAAAAAGATTGCCGCCCTTATTTTCGTTTTGGTTGCCGCTCTAAGCGTGGCCGCGCAGACGCTTCCCACAAAGTTCGATGTCAAGATACGCACGAAATTCCACGTGCAGGGAATGGCCATAGACACCGCCGCCCGCTGTTTCTATCTTTCGTTCACGACCAGTCTCGTTAAGGCAGACTACGAGGGTAACGTGCTCGCACAGATAGATTCCATCCCCGGTCATCTGGGCTGCATGACCTTCGATCCGTCCAGCCGCAAGCTCTATGCGTCCCTGGAGTGCAAGGACGATGAGATCGGGCGTGGAATCGCTGCTAGCCTGAAGTCGGCGGACTACACCGAGGACGTGTCGAAATTCTATATCGCCGTGTTCAACGTTGACCGCATTGCGGAAGGCAGGGAGAAGGCGATGCAGACCTTTGCGGTTACGGAGGCTATCGCAGATTACAAGACGCGTTACGGCTGCGCAGGGATAGACGGCGTGACAATCGCCCCGCAGATTGGAAAGAAAAAGGGCAAGCCGCATCTCTATGTGGCTTATGGCATATACGGGGATATCTCACGGCGCGACAACGACCATCAGATCCTGCTGGAGTTCAAGCTGGACCAGTTCAAGGCCGGGAAGACCCCCAAGCACTCCGCCAAGTATTTCATTTACACCGGGAACACCTCATGGGGCGTGCAGAACCTCTGCTATGACGCAAAGACCGGGTGCATCTTTATGGCCTGCTACATGGGCAAGAAGCCCGAGTTCCCCAACTTCAGCCTGTTCGCCGTGCCGGTGAACCAGAAGCCCGTGAAGAAGGTGCTGCGCGGATTGGAAGATGATGGCGAACATCTCTCTCTGGCGCTATGGCAACAGGGACTCCTGAGCACGGTAAAGGGCATTCGCGGCTGGCGCTTCTCCGACGCCACCACCGGTGTCTGTTCCCTCGGCGATGGCACATGGTTCGTCTCCACTCCCACCAAACTACGCGGCAAGATGCAGACCGCAACCGTCCGCCAGATACACTGGAAAGGCGGTCCGAAGGAGAATCCGTTCGAGGAATTGTAACATAAAATAAACTTCTATAAGTTTTTGTTTTATATGTTTGCCGATATTATTTGGCAACTGGCAATTTTGTCTCCATATTTAGGCAAAAAACGCTATGAGACGAATTGTTCAGAGAATGCTTCCCGATGGAACCATCGCTTATGTCCAACCCTTTCATGTCAGTTTGGAGGGTATGGAAACTGCGGTTCTTTGCCGGGATGACGAGGATTATGATGCAACAGTAAAAATCATTTGTGTTGCAGCGCGCAGGAAAAACGTAATAGTAATTATTTATGCCGTTGTCTCGAACCATTGCCATATAGGGGTTTTGGCAGAGTTCCAGGAGATTGCCGACGCTTACTCCAATGAGGTGAAAAGGATGATACCCATGTGGATACAGAAGAAGTACGGGGACAATAAAATATTGAAAAACACGGATGCTGTTGCAATTTGCTTGGATAATGACTGGTATTTGCGTAATGCTTTGGCATATATTCCGCGCAACGCCTTGGATAATGGATGCAACGTAAGTGAATATCGATGGTCGGGATACCGGGCGATGTTCTCTTCTTTCATTCCAGCAGGTTGCCGCAAAGTATGCATGCTGACTAAAAGAGATCGGGAGAAGTTTCTCCATACTGGAGATGACTTGAGACGGGTGAAATGGCTGATAGATGCCAATGGTGAATTGGTGCCATCAAGCTTCTGCGATTCGGCGTATTTGGAGCAGGCGTTCGATAATGATCCTGCTTTCTTCTTGAAAACGATCGGAACCCTGAATGCCGCGGATATGAAAAACCGACTGGTTGATGCCCCCAGGACAATGCAGACTGATACGGATTTCTATAAAACAGTGAATGAAATATGTTTGCGGTGGTTCAAGAGAGGTATCGGGGAATTGTCTCTTGAAGGAAAAACAAGATTGATTCCTTACATTTATCGTACAAACAGAACGACCGAATCTCAGTTGGCCCGGGTGTTTGGCTTGGAGAAGCAGAGGATTCACGCCCTTCTTCATCCGGGAATACGGTAATGTAAACGTGGGGAAGGTGGAATTATAAGTGGCAGACCTTCCCCATGGAAATGCCCTCCCAGACCCATGTAATGCAATATTGATGGGGAAGGTCCCGGCCCTAAAAAGCCACCTTCCCCAAAATGCCTGTCAGTCACTTCCTCAGGATGCAGTAAAGGAATAATCAGGAATTACAGCAAATCCGCCAGCACTATGGCGGCCATGGCTTCGACTATGACCGGGGTGCGCTGCGCGAAGCAGACGTCGTGGCGGCCGCGAATCTGAAGAGTCGCCTCTTTCTTGTGCTCGAAATCCCATGTCTTCTGGGGTTTGGCTATGCTGGAAGTAGGTTTGAATGCCACGCGGAACACAATGGGTGCGCCATTGGTCAGGCCGCCGTTCACTCCGCCGGCGCCGTTCTTCACTGGGCCGTCAGGGCCAAACGGGTCATTGTGCTCGGAACCCTTCATCCGCGCAGCCGCAAAGCCGTCGCCGAATTCTATGCCGCGCACGCCGGGAATGGCGAAGATGGCATGTGAGATGCAGCTCTCCACCGAATCCCAGAAAGGATCGCCCACGCCCACGCCGAGGCCGGTCACAGTGCATTCCACGATGCCGCCTAGGGAATCGCCTTCAGCCGCCACGGCCTTCAGCATACCCTCCCACTTGGAGGAATCGGTCTCGCCGCCTAGCTCCACCAGCTGTGCCGATATGCCCACATCCAGTTTCTGCGGAGCCTCCTCCGTGCCGTATTCCGCGGTCAGCACCTTCTTGGCCACCACGCCCGCAGCCACTATGGGCAGGGTCAGGCGTCCGGAGAAATGCCCTCCGCCGCGGGGATCGTTCGCGAAATTGTACTTGATGTTCGCCACGAAATCCGCATGCCCGGGCCGGGGGATGGACGCGAACTGCTCGTAGTCCTGGCTCTGCACGTTGGAATTCCAGAATACTATGGTGATGGGCGCGCCGGTGGTGTATCCGTCCAGCACGCCGCTCAGGATCTTGGGTTTGTCGGCCTCACGCCTGGGGGTCGTTCCTACTGCACCTGGTGCACGCCTGGCGATATCCGCCTCGAAATCCGCCTCGCTCAGAGGAATGTTCTCCGGCACCCCGTCCAGCACTACGCCTATCGCCGGCCCGTGGGACTCCCCGAAGATGGAAACTTTGAAATACTGACCGAATGTGTTCATACCTCACAAAGATAATATTAAATTACTATCTTTGCACAACTTATGATAGAAGAAAAGGACATCCTCGCATCGGCCGTGGAGAAGGAATACAGCGAGGGTTTTGTTACAGATATAGAACAGGAGTTCATCCCCAAAGGCCTGAACGAGGACATTATCAAAATGATCTCGGCCAAGAAGGATGAGCCCGAGTGGCTGCTGGAATTCCGCCTGGAGGCCTTCCGGAAGTGGAAAACCATGACTCCGCCCAAGTGGGGGCACCTCAGCCGTCTGCCGGAAATCAACTTCCAGGACATAATCTACTACGCCGCCCCCAAGAGCGACAAGGACCGCCCGAAAGAGATAGATCCCGCGCTTCAGGAAACCTTCGACAAACTGGGCATCCCGGTGGGCGAGCGCGAGGTTCTGGCGGGCGTGAAGCCCAAGGACACCGTGGCGGTGGATGCCGTCTTCGACAGCGTGTCCGTCAGCACCACCTTCCGCAAGACCCTGGCGGAGAAAGGCATCATCTTCTGCAGCTTCAACGAGGCCGTCCACAACCATCCGGACCTGGTGCGCAAGTACCTGGCCACCGTAGTTCCCGTGGGCGACAACTTCTACGCCGCCCTCAACTCCGCGGTCTTCTCCGACGGATCCTTCTGCTATATCCCCAATGGCGTGCACTGCCCGATGGACCTCAGCAGCTACTTCCGCATCAACGCCAGCGGCACCGGCCAGTTCGAGCGCACGCTCATCATCGCCGACGAGGGCGCCAGCGTGAGCTACATGGAGGGCTGCACGGCCCCGATGCGGGATGAGAACCAGCTGCACGCTGCAGTGGTGGAGATCATAGTGGAGAAGGATGCGGACGTGCGCTACAGCACGGTGCAGAACTGGTATCCCGGTGATTCCCAGGGCCGCGGCGGCATCCTCAACCTCGTCACCAAGCGCGGACTCTGCCGCGGAGAAAACTCCCATCTCAGCTGGACCCAGGTGGAAACCGGATCCGCCATCACGTGGAAGTATCCCTCCACCGTCCTGCAGGGGGACAACTCCAGCAGCGAGTTCTACTCAGTGGCTCTCACCAACAACTACCAGCAGGCGGACACCGGCACCAAGATGATCCACATCGGCCGCAACACCCGCAGCAGGATAGTCTCCAAGGGCATCTCCGCCGGCCACAGCGAGAATTCCTACAGGGGGCTCGTGCGGATGAATCCGGGCGCATCCAAAGCCCGCAACTTCAGCCAGTGCGACAGCCTCCTCATCGGCGACCGCTGCGGCGCGCACACCTTCCCGGTCATCCGAAATATGTGCCCGACCGCCATCGTGGAGCACGAGGCCACCACTTCCCGCATCAGCGAAGACCAGCTCTTCTACTGCAACCAGCGCGGCATCGGCCCGGAAGACGCCGTCGGCCTCATCGTTGGTGGATACGCCCGCGAGGTCCTCAGCCGCCTCCCCATGGAATTCGCGGTCGAGGCCCAGAAACTATTATCAGTCAATTTGGAAGGATCTATAGGATAGAATATGGATAACTTACTTGAAATACGCGACCTGCATGCAGGGATAGAGGGGAAGGAGATTCTCCACGGCATCGACCTGACCATACGGCCGGGCGAGGTGCATGCGGTGATGGGCCCCAACGGGGCGGGAAAGAGCACCCTCAGCGCCGTGCTGGCCGGGCGTCCGGACTACACCGTGACGGGCGGCAGCATCACCTTCGCCGGGCAGGACCTGCTGGCGATGAGCCCGGAGGAGCGCTCCTGGGCAGGCATCTTCCTTTCGTTCCAGTATCCCATCGAAATCCCCGGTGTGAGCATCACCAACTTCATGAAGGCGGCGGTGAACGCACGCCGCAAGGCAAAGGGCGAGCCGGAGATGGCTCCCGCGCAGTTCCTCAAGCTCCTCAAAGAGAAGATGGCCTTCGTGAAGATGAAGGGAGAATTCGCAAAGAGAGAGGTGAACGTGGGCTTCAGTGGTGGGGAGAAAAAGCGTAACGAGATATTCCAGATGGCGATGCTCGATCCGGTGTTCAGCATCCTGGACGAGACCGACAGCGGCCTCGACGTGGACGCGCTCAAGATAGTGGCGGACGGCGTGAACGCCCTCCGCAGCCCCGAGAAATCCGCCATCATCATCACCCACTACAGGCACCTGCTGGAGCTGGTGACCCCGGACGTGGTGCATGTGCTGAAGGATGGAAAGATCATCGCCACCGGTGGCATGGAACTGGCGGATCAGATTGAAAACCAAGGATTCGAGAGCATAAATGGATAGGATTTACCGGGTAGGAATCGATGAGGTGCCCAAGCGCCTGACGCTGGAGGAGAACGAACATCTCCGCCTCACGTTCATCGTGATGCCCGGCGTCAGCGCTGATATTCCTTTCGAAATCAAGATAGGCAAGTCCGGGGTGGTGCTGGAGATTTTCGGGCTGTATCTCTGCCCCCACAGCGAGCAGGTGAAGTTTGACATCACCGTGCGCCACATGGTGGGAGGAGCGTTCTCGCGCCAGACCTTCCGTGGCATCGTGGGCGGAACTGCACGCGCTGAGTTCGACGGCTTGGTGTACGTGGCCCCGGATGCCCAGAAGACCGAGGCCTACCAGGAGAACCGTTCCATCCTCCTCTCCGAAGGGGCCGTGGCCGAGACCCATCCCCAGCTGGAGATCTACGCCGACGATGTAAAGTGCTCGCACGGAGCAACTACCGGCTACCTGAATCCGGATGAACTCTTCTACCTGCGCAGCCGCGGCATCCCCGAAAAGGAGGCCCGCAAGATGCAGATGATATCCTTCGTATCCCCGGTGATTTCTCATTTGCCGGAGGAGATGCAGGAGCAGATACTATCCCGCCTATGACGGTCTACCCTAACGTGAAGCTGAATCTGGGGCTGCGGGTGCTGGGCAAGCGCCCGGACGGCTACCATGAGCTGGAGAGCCTTTTCATCCCCTGGGACGGCTTCCGGGACGAGCTTTGCTTGGAGCCCGCGGCCGAGTTCGGGATCGAGATCGGCGGCCCCTGCTACCGCGGATGGGACCCTTCGGAGGACCTGACCGCCCGCGCTTGGAGGCTGCTTCGGGATGAGTTCGGGATAGGACCTGTGCGCATCCGTTTGACCAAGAATTCCCCCGTGGGGGCAGGTCTCGGAGGCGGTTCCGCAGATGGTGCCTTCGCCCTCCGCGCCCTTTCGGACCTGTTCGGCCTGGGCCTTTCGGACGATGCCCTCGCGGCCCTCGCCGCCCGCCTCGGCTCCGACTGCCCCTTCTTCATCTACAACCGCCCCATGTTCGTCTCCGGCCGCGGGGATGTGTTGGAAGCGTTCGATATCGACCTGTCCGGATATCGGATTGAAGTTGCTGTGCCGGAAGGGGTTGCGGTCAGCACCCGTGAAGCGTATGTTGGGCTGGACGCGCAGGTGGAGGTGTTGCCTCCGAGAGGCATGCCAGCCTCCACCCTGCGCAAGGTGCTGCGTTCGCCAGTGACCTCCTGGCGGGGGCGGCTGGTTAACGACTTCGAACGCAGCGTCTTCCCTGCCCATCCGGAAATCGCAGCGCTGAAAGAGCGCTTCTACGCGGATGGTGCCACCTACGCCTCTATGTCCGGCTCCGGCTCCGCCGTATTTGCTTTATTCCCGTCGAAGTAGTAACTTAGCAACATGAAACCTGGCCTGAAGCATCTGATAACAGCGTGCTTGTTGTTTGCGTCCATCGTGTGCGGAGCGCAGACAACCAAGGTACGCGGCCGGGTAACTGACGAAAACGGCGAGGGGATCCCCTTCGTCGGCGTCTACTTCAAGGGCACTACCGTCGGCATCACCACCGACATGGAAGGCTACTACATCATCGAAACCCGCGATCCGAAATGCGTTGTGCTGGCGGCCCAGCTGCTTGGCTACGACACGCGCATGTCGATGGTGAACTACGGCCAGTTCAACGAGATCAACTTCGTGCTTCCCCTGACCGACAACCGGCTGACCGGTGCGAAGGTCCGGGCAGACAACAAGAAGGCCCGCGAACTTCTGGCCAACATCCAGCAGCACCGTTCCACCAACGATCCTGATGCCCATCAGGAGTATGTCTGCGAGGTTTACAACAAGATGGAACTGGACCTCACGCACCCGGCTGAACAGCTGGATGGCAAGAGGTTCAAGAAGGAATTCGGCTTCGTGTTCGACTATATCGACACCTCGGCCGTGTCCGGCGTGCCCTATCTGCCGGTGATGATTTCCGAGACCATAGCGGAGCGCAAGCACCGCAGCAATCCGGAATTCAACACCGAGACGGTGCTTGCGAACCGCATCTCCGGACTCAACCCGGACGGCAACAACATGCTCAGCCAGTTCACCGGTTCGCTGCACCTGAAGATCAACTTCTATCGCTCCTTCATCAACGCTTTCGACGTGCAGTTCCCGTCCCCGATATCGGAAACCGGCCTGCTCTACTACAACTACTATATCATTGATACGCTGCATGTCGACGGACGCAAGACCCTGCTGGTGCGATATCATCCCAAGCAGCTGGTCTCCACTCCGGCGTTCGACGGGGAGATGCGCATAGACTGCGAGGACTTCGCCCTGCGCAGCATCCACGCCAACATGAAGAACGCCACCAATGTAAACTGGCTCCGCGACCTGGTGCTGGATTCGGAGTACGAGCGCCAGGCGGATTCCACCTGGTTCTACAAGTCGGACAAGCTTTATGTAGACCTGTCCATGTCCCTGCGGGATTCTTCCAAGATGTTGTCTTTCATCGGCAAGAAAGATATGTCGTATTCCAAGGTCCGTTTCGAGCTGGACGAGAAACTGAATTCCGGCATGGGGATGGTGCGCGTGGATGAGGGTGCCAGCAAGAAGGATGATTCCTACTGGGCTGAGGCCCGTCCGGAACCACTTTCGGCGAAGGAGCAGGAGATATACGACATGGTGGAGAAGATCCAGACCGTGCCCTTCTACAAGAGCCTCTACGAGATAGTCTATACCGCCATCAACGGCTACTACGAGGTGGGGAAGATAGGTTTTGGCCCGTATTTCAAACTATTGAGTTTCAATGCGTTGGAGGGCCTCCGTCCGCAGTTTGGCATGCGCACGTCCAAAGATTTCAGCCTCACGGACCGCTTCACCGTCTACGGGGCCTATGGCACCAGGGACAAGACCCTGAAGGGAGGCGCCACCTGGGAGCATCTCTTCGGGCGCATCCCCGAACGGAAACTCACGCTTTCCGCAAAGTACGACGTCTACCAGATGGGCAGTGCGGCTGCCAATTCAATAGGCGAAGGCAACATCCTCGCCACCATCTTCGGAGGCAGCTACAACAACAAGCTCTGCATGATGTCGTCTTTCGCAGGCAGCTACGCGCACGAGTTCTCCACCCGGGTGAACGGCGAGATCGGCTTCAATTTCAAGCGCTTCTATCCAAACGAGGCTGGATGGCTGCCGGAGATCCGACAGGTATCCTTCTACGCCCCCGATTCCACCAAGATCCACAGCGTGGCGGCGAACGAGTTCTACGTCGCCTTGCGCTTTTCGAAGGATGAAACGGTGAACCGCGGGCTGTTCAAGAAGCAGTATGTCTACTCCGACTATCCTTCCGTAACATTTTCGCTGGCGGGCTCGCCCGAAGGTCTCCGCGAGGGGGATTACAGCTACCTGCGACCGGAATTCACCCTGCGCTGGAGCCCCCGCGTGCCCCCGTTCGGAACGTCGAAGATTTACATCAATGCCGGCAAGATCTTCGGGCACGTGCCCTATCCGCTGCTTCACTTCCACGAGGGGAACAGCACCTATCTGCTCAATCGCTTCTCGTTCGCGTGCATGGAGTTCATGGAGTTCGCGTCGGACGAATGGCTGACCATCTTCTGGAATCATTGCTTCAACGGATTCTTCTTCGGTAAGATGCCCGTGATCCGCAAGCTGGGATGGAGGGAGGAAGTGTCCCTGAGGGCGGTCTGGGGATCGCTATCCGATGCCAACAACGGCAACCTGGCTAAGGTGAGCGTTACTGACATGCAGGCACCCATGCTCTTCCCGAACGGCACTTCGTCACTTGGAAAACTGCCGTATGTGGAATTTGGAGTCGGCGTGTCCAACATCCTGAAATTCATCCGTGTAGACTGCTACTGGCGCGGCACTTACCGCGACGCCCGCTATGTCGTGGTGGAAGACCCCACCGGCAAACCCGTCAAGCCCATCATCGACCCCGCAACCGGCCTTCCCATCGAAGACCCCACTCTGCGCCAGAAAGTCCTCGGCCGCATCAAGACCCCCAACTTCGCAGTGAAGATCGGCGCGGAGTTCAAGTTCTAGAAAACAAAAAGCCAGCCTCTTCCGAGACTGGCTTTCGTGCGGTAGGTGAGAGTCGAACTCACACACCCCAACGGGCACTACCCCCTCAAAGTAGCGTGTCTACCATTTCACCACTACCGCGATTTGGGACTGCAAAAATAGAGATAATTCCGGAAATCACAAAATTTTCCGAAAAAATATTTATCTTTGCGGTCCCTTACGAGTTGAGGGATACACATTTATTAACTTTAAAACAGATTTACAATGGCTGTTAAAATTCGTCTCCAGCGCCACGGAAAGAAGAATTTCGCATTCTTCGACATTGTTGTGGCCGACACCCGCGCCCCTCGTGACGGACGCTTCATCGAGCAGATCGGTTCTTACAATCCCAACACCAATCCTGCTACCATCGTTCTCAAGGCAGACCGTGCCCTCGCATGGCTCAACGTCGGAGCTGAACCCTCCCTCGTCTGCCGCCGCATCCTCTCCTACGAAGGAGTCCTCCTCCGCAAGCACCTCAATGGTGGTATCGCGAAGGGAGCCCTGACCCAGGAGCAGGCCGATGCAAAGTGGAACGCCTGGAAGGCAGAGCGTGACGCTAAGATCGCTGCCAAGAAGTCTAGCCTTGCCAACGCCGCCATCGAAGCAAAGAAGGCTGCAAAGGCAGAGGAGACCAAGGTGAAAGAGGCACGCGCAGAGGCTATCGCAAAGAAGGCCGCCGAACTTGCTGCAAAGCAGGCTGAACCCGTGGCCGAAGAGGCTCCCGCCGAGGAGGCCGTCGAAGCACCTGCAGAGGAAGCATAATGCTCCCGATTGCCAAAGTCGTCAAATCTTTCGGCACCGACGGAGGGCTGCTGCTGAGCGGCAACGTCGATCTGGAAACTTTGGACTTCAAGGAACCTGTATTCATCGAATTCGATGGACTGCAGGTTCCTTTCTTTATTCTTGACTGCGAACCCCGCGGCGGCAAGACGGTAGTGCATCTAAACGATGTACAGAACCTGGAGGATGCAGAAGAGATGGTCGGCCGCACCATCTATGCCGATGTGGAGATGGAGGAGGATGACGAACCCGATTTCACCGGCTGGACCATCCTTGACCACGGCAACATAATCGGCACTTGCACGGGTATCGAACCCATCCCCGGCAACCCCTGCCTCTACGTGAAGCTTGCCGACGGCCGCGAACCCCTCATCCCCCTGCACGAAGACTTCATTGTGGGAGTGGACGAGACCTCCCGCACCCTCTCCCTGAATCTCCCGGAAGGGTTGTTATGAAAACACCGCTATTATGAAAAAGGTATTATTGTTTTTGCTCGCAAGTTTGATTGTTAGTGCGTGCGTTGATCTGTTCTCTTCTTCCAAATACTCCCTTGAAGGAACATGGGGAATGGTGTCAGGAGGCATTAAAGACAATGGCAAGTTCCGTGATTTGAACAAAACAGGCGAATATTACAAAACAATTGAATTCAGTGATGACGGCACGTTTACAGAAAAGTGCGGAACGCTCGTTGCAACGGGCACTTATAAAGTAAAAGGAAGCCAGTCAATCGGTTATTCCTATACTGATGTATCTGGTAGCGGCCCAGAGTATTTCGTCGTTCACAGGTCCGGATCGTGGACTTACTATTTCTGGGAAGAAGACTCTTTCACTCTCTACGACTATGCTTCATCCTCACATGAGGTTTCAATGACTTTCGAGAGGATTCATTGACAATTTGGTTTCGGGAGAGATTGGCTTTTTGTTTTTCCCCTTGCAAATAATGAAATAATGATTACCTTCGTGATGTCATAAGGTTTGACATTTGAGAACGAAACAAAAAGAAACAGACATCTACCCTTAATAGGTGTCTGTTCTCTTTCACTCAAGACTCTTAACTCGAGGGGAGGTGCTGAATCAAGGAACCCCGACGTCTTTTACGAGTTATCGAGTTTTTATTCTTTTTACCGAGGGTGCCGCCAGATTTTTTGTTAAACGTTTAAATCGTTTTCGGGTAAGGTCCAATTTCATGCCGGGGACCTTACCGGGATTTCGGCCTTCCAGGCACTTCCGGCGGGTAAGGTATCGACCCTAAAAATGGACCTTACCCGAATGGGGTGGGGGGGGAAACGCTTCGGGCGGGAGACCCCCGTGCATTTTTGCACTTTAGCAGAATTTTGCTATCTTGCAGGCTGATAGTGTAATACCTGAACCCGATGAAGAAATCATTCCCGCGTTTCGACATGGCGCGCGACCCGATCCGCACGCAGTGGTACCTGAAACCCATTACCAAGCTCCTGAGCTGGCCGGCCGTAATGGCGCATAGGCCTAAGATCACCAAAATCGGCACTGAGGGCCTCGAGCCGCCGTTCATCCTGCTTTGCAACCACAACGCATTCATGGACTTCAAGGTGGCGACGCAGATTATCTATCCGCGCCGCGCGAACTACGTGGTGGCGATCGACGGGTTCATCGGCCGGGAATGGCTCCTTCGCAACGTGGGATGCATCTGCAAGCGCAAGTTCACCTCCGACACCGTGCTGGTACGCCAGATACGCAAAGTGCTGGACAATAAGGATATAGCGGTGGTCTACCCCGAGGCGCGCTACTCCCTCTGCGGCACTACCGCGGTTCTCCCTGCATCCCTCGGAAAACTTTGCAAGATGATGGATGTGCCGGTGGCGACCCTCATCTGCCACGGGCATCACGTCAACTCTCCCTTCTGGAACCTGCACGAGCGCGGGGTCAAGCCCACCGAGGCGGAGTACTCCCTCCTCTTCACCCGCGAGCAGATCCGCGAGGCCAGCGTAGACGAGATCAACGACCGCATCGTGGCCGCCTTCCAGTACGACGACTTCGCCTGGCAGAAGGAGCGTGGCATCCGCACTCCCTATCCCAAGCGGGCGGAAGGCCTCCACAAGGTGCTCTACCAGTGCCCCCACTGCGGCACCGAATACAAGATGGCCAGCGAGGGGAGTGAACTCTTCTGCGCCCACTGCGGCAAGCGCTGGGAGATGACCGAACTGGGCGAACTGCGCGCGCTGGAGGGCGAGACCGAGTTCTCCCACATCCCCGACTGGTACGAGTGGGAGCGCGCGAATGTCCGGAAGGAGGTGGAGGAAGGCCGGTATTCCACTGGCACCCTGCCCGTCAAAGTCTATTCGCTACCCAACGCCAAGCGCTTCATCCACCTGGGGGAAGGCACGATGGTGCAGGACGGCAGCGGTTTCCACGTGCACGGTACAGACGTGGACGGGGATCCCTTCGAGATGGAGATCCCGGTGCCGTCGCTCTACTCCTGCCACATCGAGTATGAGTATCTGGGGAAATACGGGGACTGCGTGGACCTGAACACCCTGACGGATACCTGGTACATCTACCCGCACGACTGCGATTTTGCGGTTACCAAGATGGCCCTCGCCACGGAGGAACTCTACTTCAAGCATCGCCGGGATACCGGCAAGCCCTGCCGCCCGGGACTGGCCTAGGGCCGATGCGCGCCTG
>JAEEGH010014201.1_pt1 | contig 17521 bp, 15 predicted proteins | sample 9134181 | NCBI WGS metagenome assembly JAEEGH01 (sample SAMN16246544, study PRJNA631951) | gut metagenome | biome: gut microbiome; feature: rumen; material: DP-attached | host: Bos | place: Iran: Karaj | collected 2018-10
CCCGATGGCCGAGTGGCTGGCAGGCGCAGACTTCCCCAGCACCGTGCCGACGGGTGAGTGAAGCCCCCTCCCAACCTCCCCCCTGGGGGAGGCTTTTAGAGTGAATTTCAAATCTCAAATCTCAAACCTCAAATCTAAAATCTCAAATCAATTATGAAGATTCCTAAGCGTCTGACGGACATTCTCGTCAAAGTAGTAGTTGCGGCTCTGACCGCCGCACTCACGGCCATCACGACCACCAGCTGCATGGGCTACGGGCCGCTGTAAGTGAAGAGTGAAAAGTGAAAAGTGAAGAGTGAAAAGTGAAAAGTGAAGAGTGAAAAGTGAAAAGTGAAGAATTTGCTACCGCCATACCTGCTAACGGGGACAGCGGTAGCAAATTTTTAATGTGCAGTGTGCAATGTGCAACAACCTAACAACCTAACATTTCCCCCTGATGCACTTCAGGTTGCGCTGTAGCTGCTGGGTGGAGCTGGCACCCACGAGTACCGAGGTGACGCCCTGTTGCTGTAGAATCCAGGACAGGGCCATCTCGGCCAGCGTCATCCCCTGCTGCTGTGCCTCCGTGTTCCACTGGCGGAGCTGTGCCAGCAGCTCGTCGGTCAGCATGTCGGGGCGCAGGAACTTGCCTTTCGACATGCGCGAATCCTCGGGTATGCCGTTCAGGTAGCGGTCGGTGAGCAGTCCCTGGGCCAGTGGCGAGAACGAGATGAAGCCTACGCCCTGCTCGTGGCAAAGGTCAAGAATGCCCGATTCCACTGGCTCCCTGTCGAGCATGTTGAGTTTTCCCTGATAGATGAGGCAGGGTACGTCGCGCTCTTTCAGGTACTGGAAGGCGAAGCGGGTGGCCTCCAATGGCCAGCGGGAAATGCCGACGTAGAGTGCCTTGCCGGCACGAACGATGTCAACCAGTGCCTGAAGGGTTTCTTCTAACGGCGTTTCGGGGTCGTAGCGGTGGCTGTAGAACAGGTCTACATAGTCTAAGTGCATGCGCCGCAGCGACTGGTCGAGCGACGCCATCAGGTACTTGCGTGAACCCCAGTCGCCGTAGGGGCCTGGCCACATGTCGTAGCCTGCCTTGGTCGAAATGAAGAGCTCGTCGCGGTAGGGGCGGAAGTCGTCGTCCATCAGCCGTCCCATCGTCTCTTCCGCCGAACCGTAGGGAGGGCCGTAGTTGTTGGCCAGGTCGAAGTGGGTGATACCGTGGTCGAAAGCGTAGCGGGTTATCTCACGGCTCCGTTCGAAGGGGTCAACGCCGCCGAAGTTGTGCCAGAAGCCTAATGACACTTTGGGCAGCAATACGCCAGAGCGTCCGCAGCGTGCATACTGCATGCCGTCCGCATAGCGTTGGGGGTTTGCTAAATAGTTTTCCATAATGACAGTTAATTACGTTACAATTTCAGTTCGAAAGGTCCTACGGGCAGTCCGCTTTCTGCGTAGGCATTGAGCCGCTGGGGGTTGTCCTTCCAGGCGTGGCGCACACGGACGGGCTGGGGCGTCGGCGAGGTGATGACGATGGTGCTGCCCACGGCGCGGGCCTCGGCATTGCTGAAGCGGCCGTCGCTGCCTGCCACCTCAAATTCGCAGAGTGCAGCATTGGGACGCAGCGGCTGGTCGAAGGTCAGCGTGATGGTGGTTCCGTCCACACGAGTGTCGACGATCTCGGGCATCAGGCGTACCTTTTTATTATTATAGACCGTGCGGTCGAAGCAAAGTCCGATGCGCTCGGCCACCTCCCGTTTGCGAAGCGGGTGAATGTCGACCGTCTCGCCCAGGTCGATGGCGGAAGCCAGTTCCACGTTGTCCAACTTCTTGGCGACGAGCCGCTGAGCCTCGCGCAGCTGTGCCCAGTTGCTATTCGTGGGTTCTGCCTGATAGGAGATGGGACTCGGCATGCCCGTCTGCTGACGCCCGTCGTAGTTGGCCAACTGCACCACGACGAAGGGCAGCTGCGGCTGCTGCCACAGGGCGCGCCAATTGTTGATCATCGTGGTGAGGTAGCGCTCGTAGGGACGTGGATTGCCCGTATTCGACTCGCCCTGATACCACACAATGCCGCTGATGGCGTATGGAGCCAGAGGGTAGAGTACGGCGTTATAAAGCGTGGTGGGAATATTCTGCAACGACACATCGCCGCCAGGACAGGGAGGCATCTCGGCACCCAAGTGGAACTTCCACGACGGACTGAGGGGAATGACGTCCTTCGGCATGGGGTTCTGCGAGAGTCGGTCATCGCCGAAGCAGAGCATATAGGGCTTCTCGGGGATGAAATGCACAGCACCACCCTTATTGATGAAACGGATGGCTATTACGTTGTCGCCCTCCTGAAGCAGACCCTCAGGAATGTCGTAGCGGCGCGGCGGATACTGATAGCCGGTACTTCCAATCCTTTTGCCATTCAGGAAGGTGACTTCCTGATCATAGAGGGTGCCCAATAACAAACGGGCTGGCTTTCCCGCGTGTTCCTTATCTATTGTGATATGCTGACGGAGCCATACCGAACCCGTTCCACGCCATGTCCAGTTGTTTTGGTCGATAGTCTTCCAATCATCGTCTTTATACGTGGAAAGATGATAAGCTTGTACGCCATCTACATTGTCCAGCAGTTCACTCCAACGCTTGTTCGCTTCGTTATTAGCCTGTGCTTGTGCCCTGACATACTGGTCGTTCTGGTAGAAAGCCAGTCTCTTAATCAGCATGGGATAGTCTTTCATCAGCGAATCAACACTAATCCATGCCTCGATGGGGGTGCCGCCCCAGCTGTTGACGATGACGCCCTGAGCTACCCCCGTCTTCTCGAACATGCGCTTGCCGAGGAAGGAACCAACCGCCGAGAATAGCCACGCATTTTGCTTGGTCAGCGGCTTCCAGTTGATGCTGGTCGGACGGATATCGTCCTTCACGCCGTGGGTGCTGGTTTCGTTCTGAACGCGGAACAAGCGCACTTTGTCGAGTGAAAAATTATCGATTTCATCGGTATAATTCGGGTAGACGCGCTCGATGGTGACGTCGATGTTCGACTGGCCTGACAGCAGCCACACGTCGCCGATGAGTACGTCGCTGATGGTCACGTCGTTGACCTGCAGCTCAAACGGGCCGCCCGCCTTCATCTTAGGCAGGTCCACCCGCCAGCGTCCGTCGCTGCCGGTTGTCGTCTCCACCTTTTTCTTATTAAGGGTGACAACGACCGCCTCACCGGCGTCGGCTTTACCCCAGACAGGGATAGGTTTGTTACGTTGTAGCACCATGCCATTCTGGAACAATTGGGGCATGGTGACCTTGGCGTTCAGTTGCAGGGAGCAGGCCAAAGCTGCAATCCAAAGAAAAGTTAGCTTCTTCATCATAATTATAGTTTTGTGGCTGCAAATATACACAAAAATTCGGTGAAATGGGTAAAATTCAATAAAAAATGTCTCAATGATACAATTAGAAAGGCATCTGTAACATTTTTGTATGCTGCAAGTCAGGAAATTTGAGTATCTTTGCAAACCAAAAAGTAATAAATAACAGAACCAATAGCTATGACAACAAATGAATCAAAAGGCTTTTACAAGCTTTCGTGGCTGCAACGTATCGGTTTCGGCTCGGGTGATCTGGCCCAGAATCTAATCTTCCAGGTAATCTGTACTTACCTGCTGTTCTTCTACACCGACATCTACGGGCTTACCCCATCGGCGGTGGCCGTCATGTTCCTGGTGGGTAATGTGGCAAATGTGATTTGGGATCCCATTGTGGGTGCGTTAATCGACAAGAGCAATCCGCGTTACGGTAAATACCGCTCATACCTGCTGTATGTGGGTATTCCGCTTTCGGGCTTTGCCATCCTTTGCTTCTACAACGGTTTTGCGCCGTCGCTGATTTATGCATACGTTACCTATATATCTATGCAGCTGCTCTATACGTTCATCAATGTACCGTATGGCGCCTTGAACTCATCGCTGACGCGCGACACCAACGAAATCACCATCCTTACATCGGTACGTATGTTTATGGCCAACCTGGGTGGTTTGGCTGTGAACTCGGGTCTGCCGCTGTTTATCGCCCTCATTGCCGGCGCACCGTCCGACAGTCTGCCGAAGGACCCCTCGGCATGGTTCACAACGATGACCATTTATGCCATCGTCGGTTTCTGCCTGCTGCTGTTCTGCTTCACGCAGTGTAAGGAGCGCGTCGTGATGGATGCCAAAGTTACCGAAGACGTGAAGGTGAGCGACCTGTGGATGGAGTTCCTGCGCAACCGTCCCCTGCGCGTTCTCGCATTCTTCTTCATCACCGCTTTTGCAATGATGTCGGTCGGTAACGCAGCCGGTGCATACTTTATCAACAGCAACCTGCACGGCTCGGCCCAGGAACTGTCAATCTTCATGGCATTAGGCTCGATTCCCGCCTTCCTGTTCATGCCGCTGGTGCCCTGGTTCAAGCGCATGGTCGGCAAGAAGAATATGTTCTATCTCTTCCTCGGTGCCGCCATCGTCGGCATGGCCATGCTCTACTTCATCTCGAAGATGGAGAGTCCGAGCATGATGATGATTTACGTGGCTCAGTTCATCAAGTCAACGGGTGTCATCGTGGCCACCGGTTACATGTGGGCGCTGGTTCCCGAAGTCATCTCCTATGGTGAGTACACCACAGGCCGTCGTATCTCGGGTATCGTGAATGCCCTGACGGGACTGTTCTTCAAGGCCGGTATGACCTTCGGAAGCATCGTTGGCCCGGCAGTATTGGCATACGTAGGCTATAACAGCGAGGTCATCGACCAGACTCCTTTAGCCGAGGAAGGTATCCTGTGGCTCGTCTGTGTCATCCCCGCTATCCTGTTAGCTCTGGCTATGTTCATCATCTCGAAGTATGAGCTGACCGACGACGTCATCGACGACATTAACAAGAAGATTGAGGAGCGCAACAAGTAATATGAGAAAACTACTGTTCACCGTACTTTTGGCAGCTTCGGCTGCCATCAGTACGCAGGCTCAGGGCCTGAAGGATGCCATCGGCAAGTACTGCCTCATCGGCGCAGCCATCAACCAGTGGCAGAGTGACGGTCAGGTGCCCGAGGGTGATGCCATCGTCGACAAGCACTTCAACTGCGCCGTAGCCGAGAACTGCATGAAGCCCGAGTCGCTGGCTCCCGCCGAAGGCATCTTCGACTTCCGCGTGGCCGACAAGTTTGTCAGCTACTGCCAGCAGCACAAGCTGAAGGTGCTGGGGCATTGCTTAGTATGGCACTCGCAGGCTCCCGACTGGTGGTTCACCAACGGCTATGCCGCCAGTCCCGCCTCGAAGGAGGTAGTGAAGGAGCGCCTTATCAAGCATATCAAGACCGTTGTAGGCCACTACAAGGGACAGGTACACGGCTGGGACGTGGTGAACGAGGCCATCGAGGATGACGGTTCGTTCCGCAAGTCGCCCTACTACAACCTGCTGGGCGAGGAGTTCATCGAAATAGCCTTCCGCACCGCCCATGAGGCCGACCCCGACGCTGAGCTTTACTACAACGACTACTCGATGGCCGGAGCCAAGAAGCGTGAAGCCGTCTGCCGACTGGTGAAAAACCTCAAGGCCAAGGGTCTGCGCATCGACGGCGTGGGCATGCAAAGCCACAACGGCATGGACTATCCCAACTTGACTGAGTACGAGAAGAGCATCGACGCCTTCGCTGCCTGTGGCGTGAAGGTGATGATTACCGAGCTCGACCTCAACGTGCTGCCCAACCCCGAAGGATTCGGCGGCGCTGACATCGCCCAGAACTTTGAGCTGCAGCAGAAATACAACCCCTATACCGCTGGCCTGCCTGCCGACAAGGCCAAGGAGGTGGAGAAGCGCTGGATGCAGCTGTTCAATATCTACTACAAGCACCGTTCGCAGATCAGCCGCATCAACCTGTGGGGCGTCAGCGACGGCGGTTCCTGGCTGAACGGCTGGCCCGTCAAGGGACGCACCAACTATCCGCTGCTCTTCGACCGCCAGTATCAGGCCAAGCCCATTGTCAACGAAATCATTAAACTTTATCAATAACTACTATTATGGCAAAACTTCCACGTTACCTTTTCCCGAGTGATTATATGGCCGACCCTGCGGCCCATGTGTTTAACGGCAAGCTCTACATCTACCCCTCGCACGACTGGGAGGCTGGAGCAGCTTTCGACGACGACGGCGGACATTTCCAGATGCGTGACTACCACGTGCTGTCGTTCAACGATGTAGAGAACGATGAGGCTACCGACCACGGCGTCATCCTCGACGTCGACCAGGTGCCCTGGGCAGAGAAGCAGATGTGGGACAGCGACGTCGTCGAGAAGGACGGCAAGTACTACCTCATCTTCTCGGCCAAGGACTACAACGGCGTGTTCCACCTCGGCGTAGCCATTGCCGACAAGCCCGAAGGACCGTTCATTCCCCAGGAGCACCCCATCCGCGGTGCCTACAGCATCGACCCCTGCGTGTTCAAGGACGACGACGGACAGGTCTACTGCTACTACGGTGGACTCTGGGGCGGACAGCTGCAATGGAATGTGGCTCCGCAGCAGGTGCTGAAAGAGGGCGTAGACCTCGGTCCTGCACCCGACCGCAAGACCCAGCTCTTCACGGCTCCCGACATGCCTGCCCTGCCCAGTTTGATGGCCCGCATGAGCGACGACCTGCTGCAGTTTGCCGAGGCTCCGCGCCGTGTGCTCGTTGTCGACAACGACGGTCAGCCCCTGAAGGCCGGTGACCCGCACCGCTTCTTCGAGGCCTCCTGGATGCACAAATACAACGGCAAGTACTACTTCTCGTACTCTACCGGCGACAGCCACTACCTGTGCTACGCCATCGGTGACAACCCCTACGGCCCGTTCACCTATCAGGGTGTCATTCTGGAGCCCGTCGTAGGCTGGACCACCCATCATTGCATCGTCGAGCATCGCAATCAGTGGTATCTGTTATACCACGACTGCGTGCCCTCCAATGATATCACACACCTCCGTTCACTGAAGGTGCAGCGACTCTACTACAACGAAGACGGCACCATCAAGCCCGTTGTCAATGAATAAGCATCAACTTATATCCAACTATTATTCTCTTCACCGAGCCGAGTTGCTGGCCTACGCCAGCACTCGCTTAGGTGATAGTGACGAGGCGGAAGACCTGGTACAGAATACCTTTCTGCGTATCTTGACCAGCGACATGCTGGTGACGGAGCAGACACTTCCTGCCCTCGTCTTTACCATCTGCCGCAACTTGGTCACCGACTACTACCGCCATCGTGCATCCCGTCATGAATACGAGCATTATATACAAAACTCCGATGACAGAGGAATGTCGATAGAATCGGTGTTTTATGCAGCAGATATTGTGGAGGCTATGGAGCGTGGCATGATTCGCATTCCTGAGCATTGCCGCAACATCTACCGCATGCACATCCTTGGAGGCATGCGCGTCAGCGAAATATCCGAGCAGACAGGCGAGAAATACAAGACGGTGGAGAACCGTTTGGGCTTGGCACGCAAGCAGATGCGTAACTATCTTCGTGCCGTCGTATGAACTCCTACGACACAAGAGAACTATCAACAAACATATTATTATGGTGAAAAGACTTAACCTTGGGATGTACGCCGCCATCCTGCTTCTTTGCGGTGTTATGGTTGGTTGCCGTAAAAGCAGCGACGTCAAAGCGGAGGTGAGCGCTACGGAGGACACGAGTCAGTTTGTGACGCTGACGGATGCCGTGCCTGATGCCATCCTCGAGATTCGCTACTTCAGTACCTACAACTTCGTAGGCGACCGCATTGACGGCTATTTGGAGCCGACGGCATTGCTGACGAAGCTGGCTGCCGACAGTCTCCGTGCCGTTAGCGACGATGTCGTCAAGCTGGGCTACCGCCTGAAAATCTACGATGCCTATCGTCCCCAGATGGCTGTTGACCATTTCGTGCGCTGGGCTGAGGACATTGCCGACACCCGCATGAAGACCTACTTCTATCCCGACCTGGACAAGGACGTGCTCTTCCCCCAGGAGTACATTTGCGCAAAAAGCGGTCATTCCCGCGGTTCCACCCTTGACCTGACGCTGTTTGACATGGCTACCGAAAAGGAACTCGACATGGGTGGCACCTTCGACTGGTTCGGCCCCGAGAGCCATCCCGACTTCTGCGGTAACCCCGAAACTTACGAATTTACAGGTGACAACAGCAAGAGTCCCGTAGGACGTACCATCACGAAGGAGCAGTTTGCCAACCGCATGATTCTGCGGCAGGCGATGCTCCGTCACGGCTTCAAGCCCTTCCCCACCGAGTGGTGGCACTTCACGCTGGACAACGAGCCCTTCCCTGACACCTATTTCACTTTCCCAGTAAAACAATTGACGAATCCATGATGAAACAAAGAAACAGATTTTGGATGGTTGCCGCAGCTCTCGTCTGCGGCAACCTGACTGCTTTTGGTCAACAGACCGACGAGCAATTCTCCATTGCCACGTTGAACGTGGATGGACTGCCTCAGAAGATATTAGTGGTGAATGTCAACGCCGACGGGCCGGGCGACGCGGGCACGGCACGCATCGGCAAGTACCTGACGAAGAAAGGTTATGACCTGGTGATGCTGCAGGAGGATTTTAACTACCACAACGTACTCTCCGTATGGCTTGAGGACAACTACAAGATGGACGAGTGGACCGGCGCCGTTGGTCTGGATGGCCCGAAGATTGACTTCCTTCACCTGCAGAACCATCGCTTCGAGTGCGACGGCTTGATGGGCTGCTGGAAGAACGACCTGCAGGTGACCGCTGCCGTCCGCACACCCTGGACGCATAACTTCGGCAAGTTCAGCCATGCGAACGATGAACTTGTTACCAAGGGTTTCCGGCGCTACGATGCGACGCTCCGTGGAGGCAAGCGCATCGTGGTGTACAACATGCACATGGATGCCACCCTTGACCTGGACGAAGCTGAAGGTAAAGGTGCTCCTGACCACGATGCCCGTATGGCACAGTGGGCACAACTGAAGGAAGATGTGCTGCAGAATCTCGACTCGCGGCCCATCATCATCGTCGGCGACATGAACAGTCTCTATGGTCGCGACGAGGTGAAGCGCGACTTTATTGATGCCATCAACGAGAGCGGGCGTGGCAAGGTCTCCGATGTATGGGTGGAACTGCAAAGAAATGGTGTCTACCCTTCGGAGAAGGTTACGGAAGCGACGGCAGGCGACGAGACGCTCGACAAGATTCTCTACATCAACCCCACGATGGGTACAACGATTCAGCCCATAGCCATTGACATCGACCGCGACGGCTATCTGCATGATGGCAAGCCCTTAGGCGACCACTATCCCGTGGTAGCCACGTTCCAGGTAGTGTCCGAGATGACAGCAGGCGTAGATGCCTTGATGAATGATAAAGATGAAAGGATGAATGAGAAATACTATGACCTGAAGGGACACCGCGTCAGCCAGCCTCACAATGGCATCTTTATCGAACAGCAGGGTGAACATGGTAAAAGTAATAAAAAGGTAATCAAGTAAAAAAGGTAGAGAAGATATGAAAAAGACAGCCATCATACTCTTGGCACTCGTAGCCTCAGTGCTTACCAGTGCTGCTCAGAATGCCGCCTATAAGATCATCTATGAACGCGATACCGTTATCAAGACCCGTGTCGGCAGTTTCTCGTTGTCGAGCCGCTCCGTGCGCCGCATCATCTATGAGTACCCCTCGAAGGATGTTGACGGCAAGCCCGTTACCATCAGCGGCGTGATGATGATTCCCTCCAACATCATTGACGGAACACCCTGCGACGGCATCATGCTCTTCAACCGCGCCACCATAGGCTCGCCCGATGACTGCCCTACATCGGGTAGCCAGGAGCTGATAAACGGCTTGATAGCCAACCCCCTGAGTCCTAACTATATCCTCGTGATGAGCGACTTCATAGGCTATGGCTCATCGATTGACCATCCCTCGTTCTATCACAGTGGCGACGTGAACGCCCGCAACTCGCTCGACGGACTGTTGGCTGCACGCCAGATTCTGGACGACCAGCAGCTGTCGCAGGGCAAGTACCTCTTCAACTTAGGATTCTCGCAGGGAGGTTCGGAAAGTCTCTATGTGGCCAAGCTGCGCGATATGGAGTACAAGGACAAAGGCGTCACCTTCACCAAGACCTTTGCGGGTGGCGGTCCTACCGACTATGTCGTAGCCTACAAGGAGTACGTGAAGAAGGACTGGTGCGAGGACTGCAAGGATGTTGTCATGATGCTGATATCTTGTGTGGAGAACCTGCACATGAACATCGACTACAAGGACCTGTTCAAGGAGCCGTTGGCCTCTGGTGCGAAGGAGTATGTGAAGACCAAGAGTAAGTCGACGCTCAGCGACTACGGCGTCAATATGGAAGACTCACTCCACAACCTGATACAGCCGGCCTACATGAATACTAAGACCAAAGAGTGCAAGGCGTTCCTCGCTGAGCTGGAGAAGATTAACCTTATGAACGGCTGGGTGCCCGATAGCACGCAGCGTTACTACATCGAGCACAGTCGCCACGACAACTATGTGCCCATACAGAGCGTACGTGCCATCATCCCCTGGATGAAGGAGAATGGCTTCACGCCGAGTTGTGTGCCTGGCAAGACCAACCTGCAGACCAACACGCTGGTGTTCAAGCTCAACCACACTGGCTCAGCCATCGTGTGGCTCATCCAGACCGTTGCTGCTATCCAGTTCTGGCCCGTGCTCTACTATGAGGGCGAGCAGAACCGCTACTACCATGACGTGGTGGGCGACCTGAACATCCTGAAGGTCGTCAAGACGCTCGAAAGCTGGGGCATTGACCTCAAGAAGATTGTGCAGAATGGCGGGCTGAGCCGCAGGACACTGCCTGACCGCTACACCTGGTTCGATATTATTCCCAATATCAGCGACTACCTGTCGAAGGTCGATCTGACCACTGACGACCTTGATGAAATGGTCAGCGACTCGGGTATCACCCTCGCGGACATGCTCCTGACATACGCCTATCTCATGGGCACTAGTAGTGAATCGCCAGAGACCAACATCGCCGTGCGCACCGCAGCTCCGCTCTACCTGCTGCGCAGCTACGAGCAGACGCTGGCCGACTGGTTCAAACTTGCCGGTTATAATGTGGACTATGAACTTTGGGGAATGTAACGAGGGTTACAGGTAAATGAGGGTGGTGATGTTTGCCGGTGCAAACAGTTCGACAGCCACCTCCTGTATTTCCTGCGCTTTCACCGCCTCTATCTGCTGGTAGAGGCGGTCTATATTTTTCTCCTTGCCGTAGTGCAGGAAGCTTTTGCCGAAGTCGAGTGCGAAGTTCTCGCGGTTGTCGCAGGCAATGGCAATCTGTCCCTTCAGCTGTTGCTTGGCAGCGCTGAGCTGCGAGGGGCTGAGGGGTTTCTCCATCAATCGGTCTAACTGACGGCGCACCAAGCGGCGGCACTTGCTGACGTCGGCCGGGTCGCAGCCGAAATAGACGGCCCACAGTCCCGTGTCGCCGTAGCTGACCATCGAACTGTCCACCGTATAGACCAGCCCGTGGCGTTCGCGGAGCGAGAGGCTGAGCCATGAGTTCATGCTCGGCCCTCCTAACATATTATTTAATAGGTATAGGGCGATGCGTCGCGGGTGGTTGATGTCGTAGGCGCGGCATCCTATCATGACGTGGGCCTGGTGTGTGCCTTTGTGGCGGGTGATGGTGGAGGGGGTGGAGCCTATGGGGCATATAGGCCTCATTGGCCTCATTGGACTTATGGGCCCCATATCCATCCTCCCTAACAGCTGCACCACCTGCTTGAACTCCACGTCGCCGTATACAAAGAAAACAGCGTTATTGGGGCGATAGTGGCGTTGGGTGAAGCGCAGGGCATCTTCGGTCGTGTAAGTCCGCAACTGGTCAGCCTGCCCTAAGATGTTATGCCCCAGGGGATGGCCCTGGAAGATGATGTTCTCGAAATCGTCGTAGATGAGTTCTGCAGGTGAGTCGTTATAGCTTTCTATCTCGTCGCAGACGACCTCTATCTCCTTGTCAATCTCTGCCTGAGGGTACTGACTGTGGAAGACGATGTCGGTCAGCAGGTCGGCCGCCTTGCGGAAGTGGTCGCGGTGGATGGCGGCATAGAAGGTAGTGTCCTCCTTGTTGGTGAAGGCGTTCAGGTCGCCTCCTACCTTTTCAATACTATTGATAATATGAAGCGCATTCCTGCGAGCCGTCCCCTTGAAGGTGACGTGCTCGCAGAAATGTGCTAATCCTTCTTCGCCCGGTAGCTCGTTACGAGTGCCTGCTGCTATCTGGTAGCCACAATAGACAACGGGCGATGCTGAAGGCAGATGTATAATCCTTAGGCCATTGGTTAAAGTGGCCGTGTTGTATTTCACTTGCTGATGAACTTCTTGCCATCCATGATGTAGAGACCCTTGCCAGCCTTGGCAACCTTGCGGCCTGTGAGGTCGTAGATGACACCGCTGTTCTTCTTGTCAACGCTCATGCTGCTGACACCCAGATACTGGCTGTAAGCCTCCTCGCTGACGAAGGTGATGTTGTAGAGGTAGCACCAGCCTTCTTCCTCGAACAGGATCTTCGTGTCGGCAGTCTTGTCGGCAGCCCATTCAACACCTACGTTGGCGACGTTGAACACAGCCTTGTTGCCTACTGTATTGTCTTCATCAAGTGTCAGGATAATGCCGTTCTCCTCTTCGGTGTACAGACCATTCTCGTCGAGGAACACACCTGTTGTGGCTTGCAAACCTTCAGTGTAGCCTTCTTCCTTCTTCACCTTCATGGTGTTGTCGTTAGCGAAAGCCAGCAGATTGTCAATGCTCAATGTCTCGACAGCGGCTGTCATGTCAACCTCAGCATTTACATCCTTGTCTACAGCAGGAACAGGCAGTTTGATGGTTTCGGATGCCAAAACACGCTCTTCATCCTTCACGTCGGCAGAGTTGGCGCAGAATTCATCGAAGCGGAAATAGTAGTTCACAATTTCATCTTTCTTCACGTTACAGTTGAACGCTATGGTGTATCCGCCGTTCTGGCTGCTGGAAATCGTATTGTCCTCAAACTCAAAGGTCTGCCATTCCTCGGTCAGGTCGAAGTTGCCGAGCATTTCATAGTGCAGGTAGTCGCCAGGATTGCGGTGAATCTGTGACTGAATCTGTGCGGGCTTGTCGGCACGTGCCGAGAATACCACCTTATAGTGCTGGTTCGTAACAAACTTATGAGGAATGGTTACGAAGAACTGAGTAGCCCAGTCGTCAATACCGTTGATTACAGAACCATTGTTGTTCTTAATCGTATCACCGTTCTCCTTGATACAGATTTGTTCCACGGTTATTGTCTCATTGCCTTCCTCGTCTGTTGACTTAACCTCCATCGTAGCGTTGTAGCAAACACCTGTCACATTCAAAGCAGGCTGACCGTCAAGAGGATCGTTCACGACTCTGGCAGGCAGGTCTCTACCGTCTGCACCATCGCGACCGGTAAAGTTAGTGAAGTCGCCAATCTTGTCATCCGACAGGGTTCCCTTGCGCAGGAAGTTGAACCAGCCCTCCAATTCGTGAGCCTCTTCCTGGTCTTTGACTTCCAGTCTGACATCATCGAAATAAACGGTGTTACCGTCAGTCATAGTAGAAAGGTTGAAAGCTACCGACTGGAAGAACTTGCCATTTTCTTCCTGGGTGTGGCTGGTGCTAACCGTTGCCTCTACCTCCACCGTTGTCCATTCTGTGGTGTAGTTGATGTTGCCGAACAGCTGATAGTGGTTGTAGTCGCCCGGTGCCCAGTGCGCCTGCGTCTCAAACGAGCCGGCCTTTTCACCTTTTACTTTAAGGGTCATCTTTACCAGCTTGCCCGAGGGTATCACCTCGTTAGCATAGATAAAGAACTGGCTATCCCAAGAAGCCAGCGATGAAGACCCGTCAGGCTTAATCTTGTTACCCGTCTCGTCAGCCTGCTCCTCGGTACGAATAATTACCCTTGCGCAGTGGTTATTGGGGTTGGCGGGGTCTTCTACGATTTCAGCAAAGCCCTGAAACTGGCCAATCTCTGTATCGCCACCGTCATACTGCTGACCTGTAGCGGGGTCGAATTCCACGCCTCTGCGCCAGTCGTGGCACCAGAAGCTCGACCATGTAGGATCTTGCGCTCCTTCCATACTTCCGTTGACTACGAGATTGGTCCACCTCTTTTGAGCAAATGCGCCAGTACTGACGAGCAACAGCGCTGCCATGATAGTAAAGATTTTCTTCATAATGAATCGTTGTTTAATGGTTAATAATACTATTTGCCGTTGTTTCTTAGTTAGAACACAAAATTCTGGCTGCAAAGTTAGTGCTTTTCACAAAAAACGTTATTCTATTTTGTAGCTTTTGTTTTCGCTTTTGTCTCAAACCCCACAAAAGCGGTGTACCCCGACCGAGAATCGAACTCGGAACTAAGCTTTAGGAGAGCCTTGTTATATCCATTTAACTATCAGGGCATCTTTCCGAGGGTGCAAAGTTACGGCAAAAAAGGGAAACCACCAAATTATTTGGCAGCTTTTTGCTGTTTTGACTTATTTGCTGCCACGGAGAGTAGGATGGAGAGCAACAGGATGCCGAAGATGATGGCTAGCGACACCGGCGTGGGCACCTCGATGTGGGGCATGTCCAGCTCCACACCTGCCAGTCGGGCGAGGCCGTTGACGTATTCGTTCATGGCAAGCAGCATCTTGATGCCCACAAAGATGAGAATAATCCCCAGTCCATATTTAAGATAGGTGAAAAACTTGGCAATGGCGGCCAGCGCAAAATACAGGGCTCGCAGGCCGAGAATGGCGAAAATGTTCGATGTAAGCACGATAAATGGGTCGCGGCTGACGCTGAAGACGGCGGGGATGGAGTCGACGGCAAAAGCCACGTCGGTGGTCTCGATGACGAGCAGCGTGATAAACAGCGGGGTGGCTAACCGGCGGCCGTTGTCGAGAATGAAGAACTTGTCGCCGTGCATCTGGTCGGTAACCGGGAAGAACCGCTTGAACAATTTAACGATGATGTTCTGCGACGGGTCCGACTGCTGTGAGTCGTCGTGGCTGAACATCTTGAAGCCCGTGTAGAGCAGGAACAGGCCGAACAGTCCGAGCACCCACTCGAAGCGCTCCACCATAGCTGCACCGGCAAAGATGAAGACGCTGCGCAGCACCAAAGCGCCGAAGATGCCCCAGAAGAGCACCTCATGCTGGTACTTGCGTTCCACGCCGAAGAACGAGAAGAGCATCAGGAATACGAAGAGGTTGTCCATCGACAGCGACTTCTCTATCAGGTAGCCCGCCAGGAATTCCATCGCCTTGCCGTGAGAGTCGCCCGGATAATAAAGGTATATGCCGACGCAGAACACCAGCGAAACACCTATCCACACGGCGGTCATCTTCAAGGCTTCGCCTACACTGACCTCATGCTGTCCCTTCTTGCCGAACATCTTCAGGTCGGCTATCAGCATGACAAACACTAATACATAGAAAACTATCCATGCCCACAGGGGCATACCCATCAAATCCATTCTCTCAAAGTCGTTTTGTTAATGATTCGGATGCAAAGGTACTACTTTTTTTCCGAATCTCACAAATAAAAACGTGCCGAATCACAATTCAGCACGTTTTTATTGATGTTAGTTGTTAGTTGTACCAGATAGAAGTTTCTGTTTCGGGTGAATAACTGTCGGCCGATTGGGCGTCGAGTTTCATCTCTTCTTCGTTGCGTTCAGTTGTAGTTGACATAAGCAGTTCCTCCATAATTAGTTCATTATCGATAGCAAATATAGGCATTTTTCTGACAAGTTGTATATCAAATAGCGTTTTTTAATAATAAATTAACAATTATTCCGCAAAAAATGTATATCTTTGCAAGCAATAACCAAAAACTGCATGATTTTGATGAAACGAAAACTATTGACATTAGCCCTGTTTATGGCCTTTGCCGCCGAGGCATTGCCGCAGGCATTGATAGCCCACCCCTGGCAGGGAAAGCGTGTGGCCTACTTTGGCGACTCCATTACTGACCCGCGCAACAGCGGCTCGAAGAAGAAATACTGGGGATTCCTCGAGGACTGGCTCCAGATAACGCCCTACGTCTACGGCGTCAGCGGCCGCCAGTGGAACGACATACCGCGCCAGACCGACCAGCTGAAGCAGCAGCACGGCCAGGATGTCGATGCCATCCTCATTTTCTGCGGCACCAACGATTATAATAATGGTGTACCCGTAGGCCAGTGGTGGGACGAGCGCTCGACCGAGGTCGAGTACGGTCACGGTCAGGTGAAGCAGATGGTAAAACGCCGCCAGCGTACCCCCTCGATGGACCCCACCACCTATAAGGGCCGCATCAACATCGCCCTCGACTCGCTGAAGCGCACCTTCCCCACGAAGCAGATTGTGCTGCTGACGCCCATCCACCGCTCCGACTTCCACGCCAACGAGAAGAATTGGCAGTGCGACGAGTCGTACACCAACCAGTGTGGCGAGTACCTGGACGTCTATATCGACGCCGTCAAGGAAGCTGGCAACATCTGGTCGGTGCCCGTCATCGACTGGAACGCCACCTCCGGCCTCTTCCCGTTGCTGAAGGAGCACGGCCAATATTTCCACAATGCTGACACCGACCTGCTGCACCCCAACGACCAGGGACACCAGCGCATGGCCCGCACACTGATGTACCAGCTGCTGGCCCTGCCCTGCACGTTCTGATGGCATATTTGGGAGCATCGTTGTGGCCTCCAGAATCGCATGTTTATGCATTCGCGGATTGGCCGGAGCAGGCTGGGGGTTTCCCCTAGGCAAACCCGGAGTTTACCCTACCCAAACCTCGGGTTTACCCTAGGGAAACTCAGGCGGGGGTGACGGCACGTATTTTTATGCAGAACGCGAATAATTATGCGTTTGCAGTAAATGATCAGCCGCATTTTGCAGTTTTTCGAAAAAACACCTAACCTCCTAACCTGTCTGAAACCTCGATGTACAAAGGGTTTTCGGGCTGTCAGGTTAGGAGGTTAGGTGTTTTACCGTAGATTAGAAATCTTTCTCTTTGGACGGGATAATTCTGGAGGGAGCATCGCTGCGGCCTCCAGAATCGTCCCGGGTACTACTCGTTTTATATACTAACTTTACTTACGGCCGTATACCGTTTTGACGATGTGCCACTGACGGTGTACGTCGGCACAGTCCATGTGGTTGGGAGCCATTGCGTCGTAGAGTTTGCTATAGGCTGTTCCTTTCGCCTTTTCGGCCCGAGCCCATTGGCGCAGTTCACCGTCGGTGCAGTGGCGCTTGGGCAGGTTGCGCACCACCTCGTAGTTCGAGATGCCCAGTTCGCGCATCAGGGCTTCGGCGCGGTTGATGTCCCGCTCGGCGGTTTCCTTGCTGGCGTATATCCAGCATTTGAAGTCTGGCTTTGTCTTGCTGCGCTCGAACTCATTGCGGACGCTGTAGCCGTAGGACGTCGGTTCCCAGTTGGTGATGGAGCAATGCATCCAGTCGCCGGGCGTGGCCTTGCCGTTCTTGA
>JAEEGH010014202.1_pt1 | contig 17520 bp, 18 predicted proteins | sample 9134181 | NCBI WGS metagenome assembly JAEEGH01 (sample SAMN16246544, study PRJNA631951) | gut metagenome | biome: gut microbiome; feature: rumen; material: DP-attached | host: Bos | place: Iran: Karaj | collected 2018-10
CTGTGGTGGGACCCAATGGTTCGGGAAAAAGTAATATATCCGATGCGGTGCGCTGGGTGTTGGGCGAACAGAGCGCCAAATATCTCCGTGGCAGCAAAATGGAAGATATTATCTTTTCGGGTACCAGCAGGCGCCGTCCCTTGGGCGTGGCAGAAGTGACGCTGGTCTTCGACAACCGGGACCATATGCTGCCGCTGGATTTTGACGAGGTGAGCATTACCCGTCGTCTGTATCGTTCCGGTGACAGCGATTATGCTATCAACAAGAAAAACTGCAGATTAAAAGATATACTGGATCTGCTGGCGGATACGGGCATGGGCAAGGGTGCCATGTTCCTCATCGGGCAGAATAAAATCGACGAGATACTGAACAGCCGGCCAGAGGACCGTCGCTCCATCTTTGAAGAGGCGGCAGGAATTGCCCGGTTCCGCATGCGGAAGAAGGAAGCTACGCGCCGTCTGGATGATACGGCCAACAACCTGACCCGCATCAACGACATTAAAAGCGAAGTGGAAAGCCGGGTGGAGCCCTTGCGCATTGAGTCGGAGCGGACCACGCGCTTCAACGAGCTGAACGGAAAGCTGCGAATCTGCAAGCTGACCCAGTTCGTGCAGCGGGTGGAAACCATTGAACAGGCCCGGGCCAAACTCCAGCATGAGCAGGAGGACTGTAACCGCGTCTTTCTGGAAAAAAGCACGGAAGTGAGCGGACAGGAAGCGTTTCTGACCGGACTGCAGCAGGAACTGGATGCGTTAAACGATCAGGTATCCCATATCCAGGCGGGCATCACGGAAAAGGAAAAGGCCCTGGAAGCTATCAAGGGTGAAGACGCCGTGCTGGATGAACGCATTGAGCAGAGTATCCGGCAGCAGGGGAATATTGCAAAACGCAATGGGAAACTGCAGGAGCAGATTGATCAGTGGATGGCCCAGATGGAAACGCTGGCCAAAGAGTTTGACGTACTGGAAGCCAAACGGGACGAGTCTGCCGCACTGGTAACGGATCTGGAACAACAGCAGCAGGAACGCCTGCAGGCCCAGAAGGATAACGAGGCAAAGATTCAGGAACTGACAGACAGCAATTTTGAAGATATGCGCAAGATGGTAGAATTGCGCAATGAGATCCGTCAGCTGGAAACGGAGCAGGAACAGCGCATGAACCGCCGCAACCGGTTGAAGGACGACGTGGACGCCGCGGAACAGCGGGTCGCGGAATTAACAGAAGAACAGCGGAATCTGATCTCCCGCAAGGGCGAGCTGGAACAGGATGTGTCCCGCTACATACAAGAAGGAAACGAACTGGCAGGCACAGCGGCGGAACGCCGGGAACTGTTCCAGACGATAGAACGTAAATACAATGAATGCCAGACGCAGATTGCAGCGGCAGAATCCCGTCTGCACTTGTTGCGTGAGATGCAGCAGTCCCTGGAAGGCTTTGGCTTCGGTGTAAAAGCAGTCATGCAGAGCCGAGAGGACTGGCATGAGGACTTAATCGGGCCAGCCGCGGCGCTGATCTCTGTGGAACCGGAATATGTGACCGCTGTGGAAACGGCCCTGGGCGCCGGGGCTCAGAACATTGTGATTCAGTCGGCGGAGGCGGCGAAACGTGCCATCCGCTATCTGAAGGAGCATAAAGAAGGCAGGGTGACGTTCCTGCCCCTGGATACCATAAAAGAACCGGTGCTGAAAGCGGAGGAAAAAGCGCTGGCCAGACTGCCGGGAGTCCGTGGCTTTGCGGCGGACCTGCTGCAGTGTAAGGAAGAAGTGAAACCGGCAATCCGGTTCCTTATCGGCCGGGTGTTGGTAGCGGAAACCATGGATCATGCCATGGAGGCGGCCAAAAAGAGCGGTTTCCGGATCCGGGTGGTAACGCTGGACGGCGACGTGGTAAATACCGGCGGTTCCCTCACCGGCGGCAGCCGCCCGAAGAAAGAATCCGGCTATCTGACCCGGGAACGGGATGTGAAAGCGCAGGAAGCGGCGTTACGGAAATTCAATAAAAACCTGCTGGCCATTCAGGAAGAAAAGGAAGTCCTGGAAGATGAACTGCAGGAACAGGAAAAACGGCTCTCCGTGTTGCGGGATACTGTGCAGCAGAAGAACATCCGCCTGACGGAGATGAAAGCGGAAGAGCAGCGCCTGTCCGATGAGCTGAAACGGGAGAACGAGGCGCTGGAGCTGGCCATGGATACCCGCAGCCAGCTGGGCAATGAGTACCTTTCGGTACGGAAACTGCTGGCGGAGAAACAGAAACCGCTGCAGGAAATGGAAGCGGCCAACGAAGAAGCGAAGAACACGCTGGACGCATTGCAGAAGAAAATATTGTCCGACAAGAGCGCGTTGGAAACGCTGGCGTTTCGGCTGCAGGATGCACGGGTTCAGTCAGAAACCGCCAACACCCAGCGGCAGCTGAAAAACGAGCGCATGCAGCAGCTGGACAGCGATTTGGGACGGCTGCAGGGCGATTTTAATGCTAACGAGGAAGAAAGCGAAAGGCTGGCGGGCGTAGTGGAAGCCAGCAAAACAAAGAAAACAGAACTGGCGGAACAGACAAAAACCCTGATGCAGGAACTGCAGGATATCCTCACCGGTCAGCACGATTTTTCGGAACAGCGGCTGGAATTGATCCAGAAGCAGGGAGCAGCGGGAGAGAAGCTGAAAAACCTGCGGGGCGAACTGGCCAAAGCGGAAAGCAAAGTGCACCAGAACGAAATCGACAACGCAAAACTGGAAAGCGATTACCAGAACGCGCTGGAGCAGCTGACCTCGGAATACAAAGTGAACCTGGCGGAAGCAAAGGAAGAGGCAAAAGCGGAAGGCGTGCTGGAGGACAAGAGTGAAAAGGCCCTGCGCCGGATGCAGGTTTCCCTGCAACGGCAGATTGAAGAACTGGGGCCGGTGAATCCCGGAGCCATTGAAGAGTACAAAGCGGTCAGCGAACGCTATGAGTTTTTGCAGAAGCAGTATAACGACCTTTGCGAGGCAAGGGACAAACTGCAGTCTGTTATCGCGGAAATCAATTCGGGGATGACGAAACGGTTTAAGGAAGCTTTCGGAAAAATCAACGGCTTTTTCCAAAATACCTATGTGCAGCTCTTTGGTGGCGGCACGGCGGTGTTGAAACTTTCGGACCCGGAAAACATCCTGGAATCCGGCATTGATATTGAAGCACAGCCTCCGGGAAAGAAACTCCAAAGCCTGTTTCTGCTTTCCGGCGGGGAAAGGGCGCTGACGGTCATCGCGTTGCTGTTTGCGTTGCTGAGCTACCATCCGTCGCCGTTCTGTATTCTGGATGAGATCGACGCGCCGCTGGACGATGCCAATATCGGACGCTTCTCCAAATTCCTGGAAGGCTATGCCGCGCAAACCCAGTTTATCGTCATCACCCACCGGAAAGGCACCATGGAAGCGGCCAATGTCATGTACGGGGTGACCATGGAAGAATCCGGTGTGTCCAGGATTATTTCCGTGAAGATGAGCGATAAATTGATTAAGGATAGTGTATAGTACTTTTTTATCAGTTTATAATTTGCATACAGAAAGGAAGTAGAGCCATGGGCTTTTTTGAGAAACTGAAATCGGGGCTGACCAAGACGCGCCAGAATTTCACCGATCGGATCACGGAACTGGTGGGTATGTCTGCCAAAGTGGATGAGGATTTTCTGGAAGAGCTGGAGATGATTCTGCTGACGGCTGACGTAGGCGTGAAGACCACGGAAATGCTGATCGAGGATGTGCGTCAGGCAGCAAAAAAGAGAGAAATCAAAGGTACGGAGGACGTGCTTCCGTTCCTGAAAAAGCAGATTGCGGCCATGCTGAAGGACGACGGCGTGCGGACCCGTATCGGCGCCCGTCCCACCGTGATTCTGGTGGTGGGTGTCAACGGCGTGGGGAAAACGACCACTATCGGCAAACTGTCCAACTACTTCCGCCTGTTTAATTACAAGGTGATGATGGCGGCGGGGGATACCTTCCGGGCTGCTGCGTCTGCCCAGCTGAAGATCTGGGGAGAGCGGGCCCAGTGCGATGTGATTGCCCACGGAGAGGGCGCGGATCCGGCTGCCGTGGTATTCGACGCACTGAAAGCGGCCAAAGCCCGCGGCACTGATGTGCTGTTCATTGATACGGCCGGGCGCCTGCAGAACAAGGTGAACCTGATGAACGAGCTGGGTAAAATCGACCGCATCATCAAGCGGGAGATTCCGGAAGCGCCGCACGAAGTGTTCCTGGTGCTGGACGCTACGACCGGACAGAATGCCATCACTCAGGCCAAGGTGTTCACCGAAACAACCAAAATTACAGGCATTGTGCTGACCAAGCTGGACGGAACAGCTAAAGGCGGCGTGGTTGTGGCCATCCGGGAAGAACTGGGCCTGCCGGTAAAATGGATTGGTATCGGGGAAGGAATCATGGACTTCCGGCCCTTTGAACCGGATAAGTTTGTGGATGCGTTGTTTGCCACGGACGAGGAAGAAGATTAAATGTTTGCGGTTATCGTAAATACCATTACCATACTCATCGGCGCCTCTATCGGGCTCCTGCTTCGCAAAGGACTGCCCGGGTCTGTTTCCGATGCCATGATGAAAGGCCTTGGTCTGTGTACCATCGTCATCGGCCTGCAGGGGATGATCGAGGAAGAAAATATCCTGGTTTTGATTTTATCTACTATTATTGGTATAGTCATCGGTGAACTGCTGGATGTGGACGGACACATTAACCGGGCTGCGGAACGTTTGACCTCCCGTTTTACAGGGAAAGGGGAAGGGGCGAAGATCGCCCAGGCCTTTGTGACCTCCTGCTTGATCATGAACGTAGGGGCCATGACCATCGTGGGTTCCCTTGACGCAGGCCTGCGGGGCAATTTCGGTATGCTGTACACCAAGTCCCTGCTGGATCTGATCTCAGGAATTCCCATGGCAGCGGCCATGGGCGTGGGTGTCATGGGCTCCGCGCTGTTCACGCTGGTCTTCCAGGGCGGTATCGTCCTGCTGGCGGAATACATTGCCCCTTATTTATCCGAAACGCTGATCAGGGAGCTGATCTGTACCGGCAGCCTGATGATTCTGGCTATCGGCTTTAATTTGCTGGGAGTAACTAAATTGAAAGTGCTGAATTACCTGCCCGGTCTTCTGGCAGTGCCGTTGGCGCTGAAACTGATGCAATGTCTGGGATTTTAATATTTGTTTTTTCTGTACAGAAAAAACAACGGATGATATAATATATTTGTAAACGTGGGGAGATTTCTTCCTGCCATTGAGTAAGTGTTCGTCGTAAAAGGTGAATTACTTTAACGGAAAAGGAGATGAAAGCTATGAAAAAACTGTCTGTGCTGGCTGCTGTTCTCTGTGCGATGGTGATATCTCTGCCAATGTCCGCAGACGCAGGTTTTAACGTTGGCAGCGTATTAAAAGGAAAACCGACGGTGAAAACCGAAAAGCCTTCTGCCGGAAAAGTAAATCCCGCCGCACCGGTAAAACAAGGTGGGAAGGCAACTATTACTATTACTTGTGATGGCGCGCCGCTTCAATATGCAAGCGCTTATATCGGACCGGGCATTGAGTATCGTCTGGAAGACGGGAAATGCCATGTCATCAATAAAAGCAGTATGGGCGGCATGACCAGCGATAAGGGCATTGTGGAAGTTGAGTATCCCAAGCAGGGCTGCAACATTGTTATTTTCAAGGTCGGGTTTGAGCCGATTCTCCTGCGGAATGTTGTTCTTCCCAGCAGCCATACGCTGACGACCACGAAAAATCCGGCTGTAAAAGGCGTTAACTTTGACTGATCTTTCAGAACAGAGTATCTTTTGGTGAAAGTTTTACGATAACGCAGCAACTAAAATTACTGTGACGAAATAAAAATTTTAAGCTGTCAAGCAAAAATACTTGACAGCTTTTCTTTGTCCGTGTATAATGCTCATGTTGAGTAGAAGGGAATGAGGTTGACAGAATGGCAGCAAATGCGTTTGATGACCGGATCCGTTTCGGCAGCCTGTATGAAATCTACGGTGCCCTGCTGACGGAAAAGCAGCGGCAGTGCCTGGAGCTGTACTTCTGTGAAGATTATTCCCTGGCAGAAGTCGCCGAAGAGATGCAGGTGTCCCGGCAGGCAATCCACGATTTGCTGAGGCGCGTGGAACAGACGCTGGAGCATTACGAAACGATGTTGGGTTTTTTACAGCGCATGGAGAATACCAGAAGGCTGACGGTCGAAGCGGCGGCGATTCTGGACAGCGAGGCAAAAAAACGTAAAGATACAGAGTTTTCCCGCTTGAGGGAAATACTGGAAGAATTGAACGATGAAAGCAGGTAACTGAATGGCTTTTGAGAGCTTGTCCGAGCGGTTGCAGAACGCGATCAAGATGTTCCGCGGCACAAAAGAAATAACCGAAGAAGACCTGAAGGAACCGCTGCGCCAGGTACGCATGGCGCTGTTGGAGGCTGACGTAAATTTCAAAGTCGCGAAAAATTTTGTCGCAAAAATCAAAGAGCGCGCCTTAGGCGCGGAAATTCAACAGAACCTGAGCCCCAGCCAGCAGATCATCAAAATCGTTGATGAAGAACTGACTGCACTTCTGGGCGGAACCCAGGCCAAACTGACGGTGGCGGATAAACCGCCCACCATTATCATGCTGGTTGGTCTGCAGGGCACAGGTAAAACCACTACGGTAGGTAAGCTGGCTTACAATCTGAAAAAGAAAAAGAAAAGCCCGTTGCTGGTGGCCGCCGACGTATACCGTCCGGCTGCTATTACCCAGCTGCAGGTGCTGGGCGAACAGGTTGGCGTGCCGGTATTTTCCCTGGGGAACGAAGTTTCACCGGTGGAAATTGCCCGTCAGTCGCTGAACAAAGCGGCCCATCTGGCCTGCGATACAATTATTATCGATACCGCCGGCCGTCTGCATATTGACGAGAAACTGATGGAAGAACTGCAGAATATCAAAGAGACAGTAAATCCCCATGAGATTCTGCTGACAGTGGATGCCATGACCGGCCAGGACGCCGTGACCGTGGCGGACACCTTCAATAAAGACCTGGGCCTGACGGGCCTGGTGGTAACCAAGCTGGACGGTGACGCCCGGGGCGGCGCGGTGCTTTCCGTACGGGAAGTGACTGGTTGTCCGGTAAAATTCGTAGGTATGGGTGAGAAGCTGGACGCGCTTGAACCGTTTTATCCGGACCGTATGGCTTCCCGTATTCTGGGTATGGGCGATATCCTGTCCCTGATCGACAAGCTCAAGGATACTGCCGACCTGGCCAAAGTACTGGAAGCGGAAAAGAAACTCAAGAAAGACGAGTTTACGCTGGAGCAGTTCCTGGAGCAGATGCAGCAGATCAAAAAGCTGGGTTCCCTGGACACGATTCTGGGCATGATTCCCGGTATGGGCGGAATCAGCCAGAAACTGAAGGAAGCCAATGTGGATGAAAAGGAATTTGCCAGAGTGGAAGCGATCATCCGGTCCATGACGCCGAAGGAACGGCAGAAACCGGAAATCATCAACGGCAGCCGTCGCAAGCGTATTGCCGCTGGCAGCGGCATGAAGGTTCAGGATGTAAACCGCCTGCTGAAGAACTTCGACGACAGCAAGAAGCTGATGAAGAAGATGCAGGGTATGGCCAAGTTTGCTTCAAAGGGCGGCAAAATGCTACCCTTTATGCATAAATAGGTAAAAGGAACTGTACAGTTCCGAAGCCTGGGGGAAGAGTTCCTGCTTGGGACGGTCTTCCTTCATCAACAGGTAATTAGTCAGAAGTATGAATTCCATGACAAGGAGGTGAAACTGAAATGGCAGTAAAGATTCGTTTAAAACGTATGGGCGCTAAGAAAGTTCCGTTCTACCGTGTAGTTGTAGCTGATGCGCGTTCCCCGCGTGACGGCAAGTTCATCGAAAGCATCGGCTATTACGATCCCGTTGCGACTCCTGCAAATGTTAAGATTGACGAGGAAAAAGCTCTGGAATGGTTGGGCAATGGCGCACAGCCGACCGATACCGTGAAGAACCTGTTCAGCAAACAGGGCATCATGAAGAAATTTGCGGAAGCTAAAAACGCGAAGTAATTAAGGGGGCGTGATTTGCATGAAGGAATTGGTAGAAGTTATGGCCAAATCTCTGGTTAGCAATCCGTCGGCAGTGACAGTGGAGGAGGAAACAACCGGTACAACAACTGTACTCCGCCTCCATGTTGCCCCTGATGATATGGGTAAAGTAATCGGCAAACAGGGCCGCATAGCGAAAGCGATCCGCTCCGTTATGAAGGCGGTTGCAACCCGTGAGAATGTGAAAGTTATCGTAGAGATCGTTGAGTAAAGATTTGTAGCTGGTACGTAAAGGTGGTAAATTATGGCAGATTCTATGTGGATTCGTGTTCCCGTTGCGATTAAGGCAAAAGTTACAGAAGATTTGAAACTGAAAATAATTGGAGATCTCCAAAACACGATAAAACAAATGGAAGCAGACCTGAATCAGTTTGATTTCCAGGCGAAACAGGTAATGAATCAGGCTGCCAACGATCTTTCCGCGGCTCCCCGTCTGCGCGAGCAGATTGAAGTGGAACGCAGAAAACGCACCGATGCGAAAGCAGAAGCGGAAGAACAGCTGAAGCAGGCGAACAATCTGCAGCTTGGCGCGGAAATCGGCTACGGCACGCCGATGGAACGCATGGTTGAAGTCAAAGTGGGCGACAACCTGCAGGCGCTGATGGGGGCGGAAATTTTAACGGAAGACGGAAAGATTATTGCTTTCCGGATGTGAGAAACGCAATGCAAAAAGTTGTATTAGGCCAGATAGTCGCTCCGCACGGTGTGCGGGGCGATTTACGTATTATGCCGTTAACGTCCAATACGCAACTGTTCCTGGACATGGATTATCTGCTGTTGCCCGATGAACGGCGGCTGCAGATCGTAAAGGCCCGGCCCCATAAAAACATCATGCTGGTTACAGTAAAAGAGATCACTTCCATAGAAGAAGCGGAAAAACTGCGGGGACAGAAGGTTTCCGTGTACCGGGAAGATATGCCGGAGCTTCCGGAAGGACGTTACTATGTGGGCGACCTGATCGGTCTGCCGGTAGTGGATGAAGAGGGGAAACAGATAGGCATTTTCAAGGATGTGCTGCAAACCGGCAGCAGGGATGTGTACGTGATCCAGCCTGCGGAAGGAAAAGATATCCTGGTGGCCAATATTCCCGAAAACATCCGGGAAATCGATTTGCCAAAACGGCGGATCATTGTCCGTCTGCCTGAATGGGACGAGGAAGAAATACGCTAACCGTTCTTTGTGAAATGTCTGCGTAGGTATCGGCAATGAGGAAGAGATACGATGAAATTTGTCTTTGTCACCCTGTTCCCGGAACAGATTGAAGCCGCGGCAGACCACAGCATGCTGAAGCGTGCTATGGATATGGGTATCCTTCAGATGGAATGCGTCAATCCGCGGGACTTTTCCCTGGATCGTCATCATTCGGTGGACGACGCGCCGTTTGGGGGAGGCGTGGGCATGGTACTGAAGCCGGAGCCTGTGGTAGAAGCCATCAGGGCAGCCAGAGCCAAAGCGCCGGGAGCTCCTGTCATTGCCATGAGTCCGGGAGGATGCACTTTTAAACAGTCTCTGGCGGAAGTGTGGGCGAAAAACGAAAAAGGCCTGATTTTTGTCTGCGGGCATTATGAAGGCTTTGATGAACGCATCTATCACTGGGTGGATTTAAAGATCAGCATCGGCGATTTTGTCCTGACAGGGGGCGAATTACCGGCCCTTATGATCATGGATGCGGTAAGCCGGTTTGTGCCCGGCGTGCTGGGCAAGCTGGCCAGCGCGGAAGAAGATTCTTTTTCCAGCGGGCTTCTGGAATATCCCCAATATACCCGCCCGGTGGTGTTCGAAGGTATGGAAGTGCCGGAAGTGCTGCGCAGCGGCAATCACAAACTGATTGCCCGGTGGCGTCGGAAACAGGCGTTGAAGGCGACTTTTCTGCTGCGTCCGGATATGCTGCCGGAAGAGTTGGATAAGCAGGATAAAAAGCTGCTGGAAGAAATTAAGGAAGAATTATAGTTTTATTGTAAGAAATAGTTGCAAGTTTTATAAAAAAAGCTTGCATCGTAATTGCTTGTGTGGTAAAATACTACACGTGTAAAACGGACGGTCCGCTGTGCAGCATTCGTAAGTCGCATGAACGTCTATGATTTAGGAGGAAAACATGAACATCATTGAAGCACTGGATAAAGAACAGTTACGTTCTGATATCCCCGAGTTCCGTGCCGGCGACACCGTTAAAGTTTATGTTAAGGTTGTTGAAGGTACACGTGAACGCGTACAGTTATTTGAAGGCGTTGTAATCTCCCGGAGTGGTTCCGGTGTCCGCGAAATGTTCACCGTCCGCCGTATCTCCTACGGTGTAGGCGTAGAAAGAACGTTCCCGGTACACAGCCCGCGTCTGGAGAAGATCGTAGTAGCGCGCAAGGGTGTTGTTCGCAGAGCGAAACTGTACTATCTGCGTAACCTTACCGGTAAAGCTGCTCGTATCCGTGAACGCCGCTAATCTGGTGCATAAAGGGGGCTGCAAAGGCAGTCCTCTTTTTTGTTAGCTGAAGATACAGATTTGCGTATTGAGAGGGGTAAACTGTATGAGCGATAAATCCGGAGGATCCTTTCAGGATTCACTGAACGACTGGCTCGTGTCTATCATCGTCGCGGTGGCGCTGGCCTTTTGTATCCGAACTTTTATTTTTGAACCCTATAAGGTGGAAGGAACTTCCATGTATCCGACGCTGTTCAATCAGGAACGGCTGATTGTAAACAAGTTCGGCTACTTTCTGGATGATCCGAAACGGAACGAAATTGTCGTATTCCGTTATCCGAAAGATGAAAGCCGCGATTTTATCAAACGTGTCATCGCAGTAGGCGGCGACACGGTGGAAATGCGTGACGGCGCGGTGCTGATTAACGGAAAGAAAATCGACGAGCCATACACCTGGAAGGAAGATCCGAAAGGGCTGAACCATTCCAATTACCGCAAGAGCCTGGTGCCCAAAGATCACATTTTCGTGCTGGGCGATAACCGCAACAATTCGGAAGACAGCCGCTTCGCGGACGTGGACTTCGTGCCGCTGCGTCTGGTAAAGGGCAAGGCTGCTGTTGTGTTCTGGCCTTTTGAAAGGTTCCGTAAACTGCCGTGAGGTCGTTATGGATGTAAAGGATTTTAAGATTCAATGGTTCCCGGGGCATATGACCAAAGCCCGGCGAATGATGGAGGGGCAGCTGCGTCTGGTGGACGTGGTTGTGGAGTTGCTGGATGCCCGTATTCCCGGTTCCAGCATCAACCCCATGCTGCGCCAGATGGCGGGGAACAAGCCCCGTGTCATTGCCCTGAACAAAATGGATATGGCCGACCCGGTCAAAACCGAAGCATGGCTGCTGAAGCTGAAACAGGAGGGCGTGCCGGTCTGTTCCATTGACTGCCATACAGGCAAAGGCGTCAAGCAGATGATCAGCCTGGTGAAGGAAGCCGCAAGACCCATTACGGAGAAATGGCTGAAAAAAGGCGTGAAGAACCGTGACGTCCGGCTTATGATCGTGGGTGTGCCCAATGTGGGAAAATCCACGCTGATCAACCGGCTGGCGGGGCAGGTGAAAGCCATTGCTTCCGACCGTCCCGGCGTCACGAAACAAAAGCAGTGGGTGAACATCGCCAGGGGATTGCAGTTGCTGGACACTCCCGGTGTGTTGTGGCCTAAATTTGAGAATCCGGAAACCGGGCTGCATCTGGCCCTGACCGGAGCTGTGAAGGATGACATCTATGACCGCAGGGACGCGCTGGTTCTGCTGCTTCAGGAAATGCTGGAGAAATATCCGCAGCAACTGGCTATGTTTTACCATATCACACTGGAACCGGAAGATACGGCGGAAACCGTTATGGTAAAAATCGGCGCCGCCCGGGGCTGTGTGAAAGCCGGCGGAGTTCTGGATATGAACAAAGTGGAGCAGATGGTCCTTTATGAATTTAAAACCGCGAAGATGGGACGCTTCACCCTGGACGAACCAATATAAATGTAATCTGCGTCAGATAGTAATCTGCATGAACCAAATTAAAACTGCCGGCTTAGGGCCGGCTTTTTTATTGGCGGGAATGAGGTTGCCAAAAAGGCGGGGCAGGCTGTAAAATTTAAAAAAGAAGTTCACACATGAAAAATAAATGGGATGGAGCAGCACAGGCACGTTTCATCCGGGGAGGATAAGTATATGAAATTAGCAGAAATCAAAACAATATTAGCCGGTAACCCGACAGAAGAGCAACTGGCTGAACTGAAAAAGGATGAACGGACCGGTGTACAGAAACTGCTTGCGGCGTTCGATAAAAAAAGGGAAAAAGAAAAGCTGGAACGTCAGCGCTTTGCCAACATGCTGAACTATGAAAAAGAATATATGGCATTACCCGGCATTCAGTATATTGTCGGTGTGGACGAAGCAGGTCGGGGCCCGTTGGCTGGTCCGCTGGTCATCGCGGGGGTCATTTTGCCGGAGGACGTGTTTATTGCAGGGCTGAACGACAGCAAAAAACTGAGTGAAGCAAAGCGGGAATTGCTGTATCCGGAGATTCTGGAAAAGGCTGTTGCCGTGCTGGTCAATGTTGTCAGTATTTCCAATATTGATAAGGAGAATATTTACCACGCAACCCAGGAAGGCATGGAGCAGATCCTGCGCCAGATCCGGGTGCGTCCCCAGGTGGCGCTGGTGGATGCCATGCATCCTCATGTGGAAGGCATTGAGACTGTTCCCATCATCCATGGCGATGCCCTGAGCGCCTCCATTGCCGCGGCTTCCGTTGTGGCAAAGGTGACCCGTGACCGTCTCATGCAGGAGCTGGCTTTGGTTTATCCCCAATACGGGCTGGCACAGAACAAAGGATACGGCAGCCAGCTGCACATGGACGCGATTCGCCGGTTCGGCGCCACGAAGATCCACCGCCGCAGTTACGAACCGATCCGCAGTATGAACCTGAGCCCTGTGGAGGAACGGGACAATTACCTGTTTGAGCCGGAAAACGGAAAAGAAGATGCAGGACTGAAAGCGTTGCTGGAAGATTTGGAGGCGTAAATTATTTTAACCAAAAAGGAAATTGGCAGTCGTGGCGAAGAGATTGCCGCGGAATTTCTGGAACGGAAAGGCCTGCAGGTTGTGGGGCGGAATTATCGCAGTCGCTGGGGAGAGCTGGATCTGATTGCGGTAAAACCCGGTCCGGAAGATTTTGAGAGTGAAGTAGATTATGATGATGCACTTCAGAAAATAAGCAATGTTGCGCAGGCACAGCGGGGAGCCGGCGTGCATTTTGTGGAAGTGAAAACCAGGACCGGAACGGGCTATGGTACTCCCGGTGCCGCGGTCACCTGTACAAAACAGCAGAAGTTACGCAAAACCGCGCTGATTTGGCTGCAGGAGCAGGAACAGTATTATTCTGATTTGTGTTTTGATGTTATTGAAGTTTGGGTCGTTGGTAAAACAGCGAAAATTCGCTGGCTGCAACGTTGTTTTTGAAAAGGAAGGTGATGTTATTTGTATGCAAGAGTGTCAGGTGAGACGCCGGTTGGATTAAACGGCGCGGGAGTGGTCGTGGAGGTGGACATTGAACGTGGGTTGCCGGCTTTCGAGATTGTGGGGCTGCCGGACATGGCGATTCGGGAATCCAGGGAACGGGTGCGGACGGCATTGAAGAATTCCGGTTTTCCTTTTCCACAGAACCGGATTACGGTAAATCTGGCGCCGGCCAACTTGCGGAAAGATGGCAGCGGACTGGATCTGCCAATTGCTGTCGGGATTCTGGTTTCTCTCGGAGTACTGCCTCAGGACAAAGTTCGGGATAAGGTGTTTATCGGGGAACTTTCCCTTGAGGGAGCAATCAGAGAAGTAAACGGGGTTCTTCCCATGGTACTGGATGCCCGTCGCCAGCATGTGCCGGAAATTTTTATTCCCCGGAGCAACGGGGAAGAAGGACGGCTGGTTGATGGAATCGCGATCTACACGCCAATCCATTTGAAACAACTTGTGACCCATCTTCAGCGTCCATGCCTGGAATCGTTGCAACATAGGGAACTGGAACTTACTGAACCGGAGAATGGTGACATTGATTTTTCCGATGTTCATGGACAAAAAGTAGTGAAACGGGCATTGGAAATTGCGGCAGCAGGCGGGCATAATATCCTGCTGACTGGTTCTCCCGGCAGCGGGAAGACCATGCTGGCCCGGAGGCTGCCTACCATTTTGCCGCCCATGACCAGGGAAGAGGCGCTGGAAGTTACGAAGATATACAGCATTGCAGGTCTGTTGAATAACAAATCGAGGCTGATTAACAAACGGCCGTTCCGCAGTCCCCACCACACGATTACCTTAAGCGCGCTGATTGGCGGCGGCTCGGTTCCTGTTCCGGGGGAAGTGACGCTGAGCCACAACGGCGTGCTGTTCCTGGATGAGTTCCCTGAGTTTTCCAAGGCTCTGCTGGAAGTGTTGCGCCAGCCGCTGGAAGATCGCATTGTAACAATTAACCGGGTGCAGGGCTCTTATGTTTATCCTGCTTCGTTTCTTCTGTGTTGTGCGCAGAACCCCTGCGTGCGGGTTGAGGTCATGGAGGATACGATGCAAGTAGGAAAACTGCAGTCCCTACCGGGACTGCAGTAATTTTTTAAGCCACTTGCTGGCGGCGGCAAAATAGGTCTCTATTTTCTCCCTTGTCTGCTCTGTTGCCGCGCCTTCCAGGTACCTGCGGAACGTGGGCTTGCTTACGCCCATGTCGGCAAGCAGCTCATCGGAGGTAACGCCCTTTACGTCCCGGATCTGCGCAAACAGCTTTTTGCCGTCGGTTTCTACTGAACTGTAGTTCCAGATAGCCAGGGCTTCATACGGGACCCCGTAAAAGTCTGCAAGCTTCCGGATTGTGCGGTGCTGGAACGCGGGATTGGTCTGGCTACGGCGCTGGTTTTCAAACGCGTTGACGGCGTTAACGGATAAGCCAATGCTCTCTGCTACCGTTCTTTGGGTATAACCGCGCTCCAGCCGCATGGAGCGCAGCTTTTCGCCAAGGGAGCTTAGCTTTTTGCCAATCTTGTTCTGCTGTGTCTGCAGGCGGTCGGTAGCGGCAACGGTGTATTCCTTGGTGTGTCCCAGCTTGTCTTTCAGTTCAATCCGAAAAGTTGCGTAGAATGAATCGTCACGCTTTTTGACCGTGAATATGCTTATCTGATCTATAAAAAGTGACAGGATCTCCCGCTGTGTCTCAAATGACAGGCTTTTCAGGGCAAAGCCTTTCGGGAATATTTCCCGGAATTTTTCAAAGAACTCAGCGGAGGTCTGCCGGTTTGCGGCAAGGATATCATCCGCAGAAGGCTGCTGGAGTTCCTTAATCCGCTTCTGCATCGCTTCCCGTTCCTCCTTGATGCTCTGCAGCTGGCGGGTCAGGTCGTCCCTTGTAATGAGCCCCTTCCGGAACAGGGAAAGGATTGGAGCTTTTTCCTGCTCCTGGTTCTTCAGCATTTTTTCAAGCTTCGCAATCTCGGCGGCGATACTGTCTTTCTGGCGGTCCCTGGCATCACCCGGGGGTTCCAGAAACTTGTGTTCCCGCAACAGGCGGGCGCAGTATTCCAGCACAATATTTTCAATCCATTCCGCCTGTATCCCGGTTGACTCGGTGCAGCGCCAGGTTCGGTTGTACGCATCCCGGCCGTTGCAGCGGTAATAATAGACCAGCCGGTCCTTCTTCAGCCGGTCGGCGTAGCCGCAGTAGGTATGCCCGCAATGGCCGCAGTAAAGGTAACCCTGCAGGAGATAGCGCCCTCCCCGGCGGGACGGGTAATTGAACGCCCTGGAAGAGGCCGCACGGTTGGCCCGGTTCCAGGTTTCCTCGTCCACAATAGCAGGTACCAGCTGTTCGATTGGGTCATAGTCTTTCAGGGTAGCCCTCAGCCCGTAGATGCGGTAGCCCTTGTAAAGGGTGTTGTTGATCATACGCAGAATGCGGCTCGGGCCCCAGACGGAGGCGTTGTTCCGCAGCCTTTTTCCCGGGCGCCTGTGCCGTACAAGATTCCTGGTCGATACATACCGAGTGGGTACGCCCAGCGCATTGACGTAATCGGCGATTTCTGTGCAGCTCTTGTTTTCGTCGGCGCACATTCTGAATATTGTTTTAACGATATCTTCTTCTGAATATTCCAGACCGGGAATCTTTTCCCGGTTGATTACCAGGTAGCCTTCCTTGTCTGTCAGGTAACCGAACGGTACGATACCGCCTCCCCATTTTCCCTTTTTGGCGGCTACCAGAGCCCCGCTATGCATCCGCATAAGGATGGAATCGCGGTCGAGTTCCGCAATGCCGCTAAGGGTGGTAATTAAAAACTTGCCCGTGGGGGTGTTGGTATCCAACGGTTCCGTCATGCTGCGGACATTTATGCCGTAAGAGGTAAAGTTCTGGATTGCATCCAGGATAACAGTGGTCTTCCGCCCAAGACGGTCAAGCTTGTAGAAAAGTACCGTATTGAACAATCCCTTTTCTGCATCCTGCAGGAGGCGGGCACCCTCCGGGCGGTCCTTCATCGGCACGGTGCCGGAAATCCCGTCATCGCAGTAATACGCAAATAACTGTAATCCGTAGAGCTCAATATAATTTTTTGCAAAATCCTTCTGCACTTCGATGGTGCCGCGTTCCGCCTGGTCTTCTGACGAAACTCGGCAGTAAACCGCAACCTTTTCAGTAATTCCGGCATCCATGCCCGTTTCCTCCTTTCTTTAGAATTTGTGATAAAAATCCGGGGCAGGCCACTTGTGCAGCCTGCCCCGGCGTTCAGGGAATCCGCAGTCAGGCGGATTCTTTTTTGTCCCTGTTCCGGGTAAACTTACCGGAAGCAGAAGCTTTGCCGGTTACGGGAGCGGATTCATCCGGCTGCCCGGAAGGGGCCATCATCATATCAAACTGCTCCTGTCCCCAGATTTCCGCCCCGATTTTCATCGCCAAGGCGGCCACATCATCAATGGTTACAGCCCCGGCAGAAGCCGCAGTGCTTTCATTGCTGTGCCTCTGATAGCCCACGGTGATGCACCTCCTTCTTACTACAATAATATCCAATTGAAAAAATTCTGATTGCCATAATAATTGGGACCGAGACGCTGCAGATGTTCCGGCAGGCGCAGGTGCTCCTTAAAATAATTCGGCAGTGGTGACGGGTAAAAAACATTAAGTTTCATGACGTTTGAAATGACCGGAAGGGGCGCGCCGTTACAGTAGGCATACTGTACGCCGCCCTTTACGGCGTAATAGAGAAAGATAACGTTAAACGCGTCATCTTTTGTTTCAAATTCTTTCAAAAAATAGGCGGTATTAGGCGAAAACAGGGATCCTGCTGCAATCTCTGCCTTGTCGATTATGGCATATAAATCATCGTTAAAAACAGCGTAGAATCTGGGTCGCCTGTCATTTGCATAGGATGAATTATTATAAAATTTATATTTCAAAAAACCCTCGTATTTCAATTGGGGAAGAAGGTAA
>JAEEGH010014204.1_pt1 | contig 17520 bp, 16 predicted proteins | sample 9134181 | NCBI WGS metagenome assembly JAEEGH01 (sample SAMN16246544, study PRJNA631951) | gut metagenome | biome: gut microbiome; feature: rumen; material: DP-attached | host: Bos | place: Iran: Karaj | collected 2018-10
AGACTTGGTATCCAAGCCTTCCAACCAATCTTAGTTGATGGTCGTGCCATCCGTTTACACCCACTCGTTTGTACCGGTTTCAACGCTGACTTCGATGGTGACCAAATGGCCGTTCACGTCCCATTATCTAAAGCCGCTCAAGAAGAAGCTTTACACTTAATGTTAGCCTCTAATAACATCTTAGGTCCTAAAGATGGTAAACCAATCGTTACACCATCCCAAGACATGGTTATTGGTAACTACTATTTAACACTTGAAAGCACAAAAGAAGACTTCTTAAGAATCGCTAAAGAGTTACACGCTCGTAAAGATGATGAAGAAGCTGAAAGATATGAACTCTATGCTGCTAGTGAAGGTAAAGTCTTCAAAGACGTCGATGATGTCATTAGAGCATATCAAACAAAACAAGTTCACTTACATAACCGTATTGCCTTATTAGGTAGTGCGATGATGAAGAAGGATTTCACCGAAGAACAAAATAAGAGCTACTTAATCACTTCTGTTGGTAAAGTAATCTTCAACCTTATCTTCCCAAGTGACTTCCCATATTTAAACGAAGTAAGTAGTGCTTCCTTAAGAGGCGACCAAGAAGTGGTCAAGACATATTTTGCCCCACGTGGTACAAATATTCCTGAATTCATTGCTTCTCGCCCAATCTTAAAACCATTCAAGAAGAAAGAATTAGGTCTTATCATTAACGAAATCTTCCAACGTTATGATCGTCAAGGTAATCCAAAGACATCCGCGGTGTTGGATAAGATTAAAGACCAAGGCTTCCATTATTCTACAGTAGCCGGCTTAACCGTCTCCTTAAGTGATATCCACGCCGTTAAAGGTAAAGAAGAAATCTTAAAAGATGGTGATAACAAAGTCGCTAACTTAAAAGAATTATATGAAATGGGTATGTTAACCAACGAAGAAAGACATAAACAAGTCGTCAACGTTTGGGAAAATGTTAAAGACCAAGTTCAAAAGAAACTTGAAGTCCAATTCAAACAAGATACACGTAACCCAATCTTCATGATGTCTGATTCCGGTGCTCGTGGTAATATCTCCAATATTCTCCAATTAGCCGGTATGAGAGGCTTGATGGGTAGTACTTCTGGTTCTACTATCGAACTCCCAGTTAAATCATGTTTCCGTGAAGGTATGAACGTGTCCGAATTCTTTATCGCCACCCACGGTGCTCGTAAGGGTGGTGCTGATACCGCGTTAAAGACCGCTGACTCTGGTTACTTAACTAGAAGATTAGTCGACGTTTCTCAAGACGTTATCGTCCGTGAAGAAGACTGTGGCACTGACCACGGCTTCGAAGTCTTTGAAATCAGAGACTCCGCTAGAGATGCTGTCATCGTTAAACTCGAAGATCGTTTAGTTGGTCGTTTCGCTCTCAATGATGTCGTCAATCCTCAAACTGGTGAAGTCATCGTCAAGGGTAACACCATGATTCACGAAGACGAAGCTAAAGCTATCGTCAACGCTGGTATTAAATCCGTTGTCATTCGTAACTTATTCGGTTGTGAAACAAAAGATGGTGTCTGCGTACACTGCTATGGTCGTAACTTAGCGACAGGTAGAAGAGTTCAAGTTGGTGAAGCAGTTGGTATTATGGCTGCTCAATCAATTGGTGAACCAGGTACCCAATTAACCATGAGAACATTCCACACCGGTGGTGTTGCGGGCTCCGATATTACTCAAGGTTTACCTCGTGTTCAAGAATTATTCGAAGCACGTACTCCAAAGGGTGAAGCCTTAATTAGCGAAATCTCTGGTACAGTCACCAAGATTGAAGAAAAGAATGGTTGCTACTTAGTGACCGTTAAGAACGATCTTGATGAAAAAGAATACACCACAAACTTCGGTGCGAGATTAAGAGTCAAGAAAGGTGACTTTGTCAAAAATGGTGGCAAGATCACTGAAGGCGCTATCTCACCTAAGAAGTTACTCGAAGTCGCTGATGTGACAGCGGTGGAAAACTACATCTTAAAAGAAGTCCAAAAGGTTTATAGTGCTCAATCCATCGGTATTTCCGATAAGCACATCGAAGTTATCGTCAGACAAATGTTAAGAAAAGTCTTAGTCATTGAAGCTGGTGATACCGATATGTTAAGTGGTACACGTGTGAACGTTAACACCTTCACCGCGAAGAACACTGATGCCATCTTAAGTGGCAAACACCCAGCCGTCTTCTCACCATTAATTCTTGGTATTACAAAGTCCGCTTTGGAAACAGAATCATTCCTCTCCGCAGCGTCCTTCCAAGAAACAACCCGTGTCTTAACAGATGCCGCTATTAAAGGCAAAACTGACTACTTACACGGCTTAAAAGAAAACGTCATTACTGGTCACCTTATCCCAGCGGGTCGTGGCTTAGTCAACGATTCCGTCTCTGATGAAATCTCCAATAATTTCGATGTCTTAGAAACTATGAGAGAAGTCAGCGATAGATACGTTGAAGAACACGAAAGAAAAGTTAAAGAAATTAACGAAAAGATTCGTGTCTTAGACGAAGATAAGAAGTAGTTGAACTATTAAACAACAAGAGTCATCCATATGGGTGACTCTTTTTTTATGCCTATACTTATTGAAAATAAAAAATCTATTTGAGAAAATAACAAGTGGTTATCAATAAAAAGATAATCAATCATGAATAATTAGATAAAAAATAACAGTTTTTCTATTCTAATTCGTCTTAATTAACGAGAGGTGCAAATGAGCATTTCATCAAAAACCATCCAAGGCTTCATCCTAGGTAATCAAGAAGCGATCGGTGAGGTTTATGACGAATACAAAAATCTGATGTACTTCGTTATCGCCTCGTATATCTCTCTTCCAGAAGATTGTGAAGATGTTTTAAGTGAGTCCTTCATTAAGGCTATTAATTCTAGAAGTAACATTAAAGATCCTAGTAACTTAAAAACATATTTGACTGCAATTGCGAGAAACCAAGCCCTTGATTTCTTAAAGAAGAAAAGAGAAATCGCTAATAGTGAAGTCATTGATGAAATGTATGGTGAAACTGACCAATATAACGTCATGCTCAATATGTTAGAACCTCTCCTCACTAATAAGGAGACTATTGTCACTTATTACAAGGCTGTTTTCCAATATACCTGGCCAGAAATCGTGGAACTGACAGGTATTAAAGAAAGCACCGCTAGAAAGCTATACGCTGAGGCACTTGAGAAACTCAGAAAGGAGCTACGTTAAGATGAACGATATTGAAAAGAAACTGAGAAAACGCGCTATGCAAAAACTTGATAAGTTTGCGCATAATCCATATCACGTTAATAAACCATCATTCTTCTCTAGAATACCTTTATGGGGCAAAATTATGGTCCCTGCCTCTTTAGTGACCGCAGTCGCTGTCGTAGCTTTCGTTGGTCTTATTAACCTTGGTGGTGCTAAAGCTCCTCAAGCACCAAACAAAAATGGTGATGTTTCCCATGCACCAGCAGAGCATGATACCAGTAATGATAATAAGGGTTACACTGGTGATCCAAGCGTTCCTAGTGCCGCTCAAAAACAATCCGTTCGCGTCAACGGTGTTGATTACACTTTTATAGCAACTGGTAGTAAAGGTAGTGGTAGTGAGTGGTCAAGTAGCATGTACGCTACTGTCCAAGAAGAAAGCCTTGGTAGTTTAATTAGTGATACAACTGATTCAAATACAGGCGCTAGTGTTGCCATTTATGAGATTAAGAATTATTCTTCTGATACCTTCATCGCCGCGAAATATTCTAATAACCCTAATATCTTTGTGTGCTTTAATGAAGATATCACATTCACCACAATTGATGATTTCTTAAATAAGATTCCATTTATGAGCGATTCATCAATCGCAAATCAGAAGATTATGATATTTGATGATCAACCAAATAACAAATATTACACAGGCGCTGATGCAACAACTATTAATTCTTATTTATTTGCCGATACTGGCTCCGCTAGTGTCACTACATATACACAAGGCGAAGGAGAAAGTGTTATTACTATGCCTTTCAAATTAAACACATTTAATAGTGAGTGTGTGAGAATCCGTCTTTATAGAAGTGGCTATATGCGAATCCAAATTGCTGACAATGATAAAAATGTCTACAACGTTGGTGAAAATATATATAGCAATGTTCGTACTTATATTGAGACATTAACCGCAGTAAACGGCTAATATTCCTTCATTTTTAACAAGTTAAACGTTAGATGTGCTATAATAACTTCCGCAAAAAGGAAGTATATTATGGAACAATATAAAATAGTTATCGATTTATTAGGCTCCGATAAAGGTCCAGAAACAGTCCTTTTAGGTGCCTCTTTAGCGTTAAAAGAATTCCCTGACTTATTTATCACTCTTGTCGGTCCCGAGGCTCTCGTTAACGAAAAGAAGGATGAATTAGGCTTAGACATGAACCGTATTAAAGTCATTAATGCGGAAGAAACAATTACTAATTATGAAAATCCTTATACAGGTATTATGAATAAACAAAATGCTTCTTTAGTCTTAGCGATGAAAGAAGTTGGTAAACAAGAAGAAAACTACGCTGGTATGATTACCGCTGGTAACAGTGGGGCTATTCTCATGGGTAGTTTTAGATTCTTAAGTGACGAAAATAAAACTAGACCATGCATGGCTGCTGTTCTTCCTAACGGAAAAGGCGCTTATAGCGCCGTAGTGGATACAGGTGCGACAATTGACTGTTCCGCTGGACAATTACACTCATTCGCCCGTCTAGGCTCTGATTTGATGAAAAAGATGTATAAGATCGAATCTCCACGTGTCGCTTTACTCTCTAATGGTGCGGAAGCCACTAAAGGTAACCACTTAGTGAAAGAAACATATCCATTATTAAAAGAAGATGAAACCATTAACTTCATCGGTAATATTGAAGGCAACCAAACTTTAACTGGTGATGCTGATGTCATCGTTTGTGATGGCTTCGCTGGTAACCAAGTTCTTAAGAACGTTGAAGGTGTCGCTAGACAATTAATCACCGATATCGTCAAACTCTCTAAGAAGAGAGAAAGACCAGAATTCATGGAAGTCGCGCAATACTTAATGAAGTCCTATGATATCTCCGCTTTAGGCGGTGGTTTAGTGTTAGGCGCGCGTAAACTTATTATTAAAGCGCGTGGCAATTCTGATGAAAGAGCCATCGTTAATATTTCCAGAATGATGCTCAATCACGCTAGTGGTGAAGCGGTCTTAACACAAGAGCAAAGAAACGATGCTCTTCGTTGATAGAAGTTTGCTATTTTGATAAACTATTTAAGTTGAGGTAAATATCATGTTAGAAAAATTAAAAGAATTAATGAAAAACGTTGATCCAGATCTTAATTTAGATGACGTTACTTTAGATACTAAACTCGTGGACGATCTCCATTTTGACTCTTTAGGTATCATGATGTTTGCGATGGCAATCGAAGATGAATACGGTGTCACATTTGATGAACCAATGAACTTCGTCACCGTTAAAGACGTCGTTGATTATCTTGAAGCCAACAAGAAATAAGATAACCACAAAAATTGAAAAAGAGTCGATGAAAACGGCTCTTTTTTCATGCTTTCTTCAATCAAAATTATATATTTTGCTTGAAATACTAGCGCGCATGAGTGCATAATACGATTAACAAGAACATATCTTGATAATGAAAAGAAACTAAAGCGTCGGTCTTAGTTTCTTGAGAAAGGAATTTTATGAAATTTAAGAAATGTTTAGGCGCTCTTGCTGTTTTATTAGCGCTTACCACGGTTGCCTGTAATGGTGGTGGTCAACCATCTGAATCTGGTAATAAACCAACATCGTCCACTCAACAATCAACTTCTGCTCTTCCAGCAATCAAAGTTACTGCTGCTGATAACAAGAAAACATTAGAAGTTGATGAAACAGTCCAATTAACCGCTGACGTTGAAGGCGTTACATGGGAATCTTCCGCCGCTGCTGTTGCAACAGTCGATGACAAAGGCTTAGTCACCGCCGTTGGTGCTGGTACAGCCAAAATTACTGCTAAGAAAGATGGCTATAAAGAAGGCTCAGTCTCCATTACAGTTAATAAACCAGCCAATCCATTATGGACTCCATTACCACGTACCTACACCGATGGTGAACCAGCTCAAAACTCCGCTGGCAAAGAATACATTCCATTAAACGATGCTACTGCCAACAAAGTTGGTGTCAAGATTGCCATTAAAAATTACGAAGTCGCTGAAGGCGCTACTGCTACATCAAGCTTGTCTTCCGATGGTAAAATCGGTCCAGTTAACGATCATGATGCCGCTCTTGCTTGGAAAATCAAAGCTCCAAAAGCCGGTAACTATCAATTAGTTATGGTTGGTAAATGTAAATCAGACGCTGCTGAATACACATTGGCCGAAAGAGCCTTTGGCGTTAAACTCAATGGTGCTGAAGTTAATGTCGACGCCGAAGAAAGAATCGCTGTTACAACAGAAGCCGCTCCATTCGTCGCCGCTCCAACAATCGCTTTAAGCGGTCCAGAAACTGAAGATGTCATTGCTATTACATGTACAGACTATCGTATCCAATTCGATACATCTTCATTCTTGCTCTTCCAAGAAATCTAATCTTAAGATTAAAGTGAATATAAACCATCGGGTCAAACCGGTGGTTTTTATTATGTTTTACAACTATGACACACCAGGACTAGTGTGTAGTTTTTTATATTTTTTATTGCGCGTATTTTATTCCTTATATATTATATATGAGCGTGTGCAAATCACACCCAGACCAATTTCGGTCGTTTTTAATGGGAAAGTACCGATACACCAGGTACTGTGGTGCGCACATTATGAAACAGTTATTGAAAGGAGCAATTATGCCAACAATTAACCAATTAGTGCGTCAAGGCAGACAAAATAAGACATTCAAGTCTAAAGCCCCTGCTCTTGGTCAAAGATGGAATTCTTTGAAGAAAAAAGAAACAGCACAACCTGCAGCGCAAAAACGTGGCGTTTGCACCCGTGTTGGTACAATGACACCAAAGAAACCTAACTCAGCTTTAAGAAAATACGCTCGTGTTAGATTAAGTAATGGTTATGAAGTCACTGCCTATATCGGTGGTGAAGGACACAATTTACAAGAACACAGTACCGTCATTATTAGAGGCGGCCGTGTTAAAGACCTCCCAGGTGTGCGTTATCACATCGTTAGAGGTACATTAGACTGCGCTGGTATCGAAGCTCGTCGTCAAGGTCGTAGCTTATATGGTACCAAGAAGCCAAAGAGTGAAGAATAGGAGGTAGTAAAACTATGCGTAAAGGAAATGCAACCAAACGTGATGTCTTACCAGATCCAATTTACAACTCAAAGTTAGTCACACGTTTAATCAACAAAATTATGCTCGATGGTAAGAAAGGCACCGCTCAAAACATTCTCTACAGTGCTTTCAAGAAAATCGAGGAAAAAACTGGCAAACCAGCAATGGACGTCTTCGCGACAGCTATTAACAACATTATGCCAGAAGTCGAACTTAAGATGAGAAGAGTCGGTGGTGCGAACTTCCCAGTTCCAACCGAAGTCTCTCCAGAAAGAAAAGTTACATTAGGTTTAAGATGGTTAGTCAACTATTCACGTTTAAGAAATGAAAAGACCATGCAAGACCGCTTAGCTAACGAAATCATTGATGCCGCTAACGGCACAGGTGCGTCAGTTAAGAAAAGAGAAGACACCCACAAAATGGCAGAAGCTAATAAAGCTTACTCACATTATCGTTGGTAATCAGTTAGGAGTAATAGAATATGGCACGCGAATATGATCTAGCACATACACGCAATATCGGTATCATGGCTCACATCGATGCTGGTAAAACCACAACAACCGAACGTATTCTCTACTTCACTGGTAAAATCCACAAAATTGGCGAAACCCACGAAGGTTCCGCAACAATGGACTGGATGGAACAAGAACAAGAAAGAGGTATTACCATTACATCTGCGGCTACAACTGCAACATGGAAAGGTAATCGTATCAACATTATCGACACTCCTGGACACGTCGACTTCACAGTCGAAGTTGAAAGATCCTTACGTGTCTTAGACGGTGCTATCACAGTCTTAGATGGTAAGAATGGTGTCGAACCACAAACTGAAACAGTTTGGAGACAAGGTTCCAAATATGGTGTCCCACGTATCGTCTTCGTTAACAAACTCGACGCTATCGGTGCGGACTACGAAATGTCTGTTCGTTCCTTAAGAGAACGTTTAGGCGCTAATGCGGAAGCTGTCCAATACCCAATCGGCATTGAATCCTCCTTAAAGGGTTGGATCGATGTCATCACACAAAAAGCATATGTTTATGCTTCTGATGTGAATGAAGAACCACATGAAGTCCCAGTTCCAGAAGAATATCAAGAAAAACTCCTCGAACTCAGACAAAAATTATTCGAAGCTTTATCTAACTTCGATGAAGATATCCTCATGATGGTCTTAGAAGGTCAAGAACCAGACGAAGAAACAACAAAAGCTGTCATTCGTAAAGCAGTTTTAACTGGTGAATTCCACCCAGTCTTCTGTGGTTCCGCCTACAAGAATAAAAACGTTCAACCTTTATTAGATGGTGTTATCGATTACTTACCATCCCCATTAGATATCGCTCACGCGAAAGGTACAGATGATCGTGGTAATGAAATCACTTGCGAACCAGATGACAACGCTCCTCTTGCTTGCTTAGCTTTCAAGATTGCTACTGACCCATTCATTGGCCGTTTAGCCTATGTCCGTGTCTATAGTGGTACATTAAAATCAGGTAGCTATGTCTATAACTCCACCAAAGGTGTGAAAGAAAGAATTGGCCGTGTCGTCTTAATGCACTCCAATCACCGTCAAGAAGTTCCAGAACTTCACGCTGGTGACATCGGTGCGGTCGTCGGTTTAAAGAGCACAATCACTGGTGACACACTCTGTGATGTCGGCAATACCATCGTCTTAGAGAAGATGGAATTCCCAGCCCCAGTTATTGAAGAAGCTGTTGAACCAAAAACAAAGGCTGACCAAGAAAAGATGAACATCGCCTTACAAAAACTCGCCGAAGAAGATCCAACCTTCCGTGTGAGAACAAATCCTGAAACAGGCCAAACCTTAATCGCTGGTGTCGGTGAATTACACTTAGACATCATCGTCGATAGAATGAAGAGAGAATTCAACGTCCAAGTTAACGTTGGTGCTCCTCAAGTCGAATATCGTGAAACAATTAAGGCTATGGGCGAATGTGAAGGTAAATACGTCCGTCAAAGTGGTGGTCGTGGTCAATACGGTCACGTCTGGATCCGCTTCGAACCAAACGAAGGCAAAGGCTTCGAATTCGTCGATGCCATCGTTGGCGGCACTGTTCCAAAGGAATACATCAAACCAACTGAAGAAGGCTTAAAAGATGCCCTCAACAGAGGTATGATCGCAGGCTTCCCAGTCATCGATATCAAAGCTACTCTCTATGATGGTAGTTACCACGATGTCGACTCCTCTGAAGCGGCTTACAAGATTGCTGCTTCTATGGCCTTAAAAGAAGCTGCTAAAAAATGTCAACCAGTTATCTTAGAACCAATCATGAAGATTGAAGTTACTGTCCCAGAACAATACTATGGTGATGTCTTAGGTGATATCTCTCGTAGAAGAGGACAAATGACTGGTGAAAGTCAAAGAGCTAACGCTAAGATTATCGAAGCGGAAGTACCATTGAGCGAAATGTTTGGTTACGTCACCGACTTACGTAGTATGACTCAAGGTAGAGGCAACTACGTCATGCAATTCGATCACTACGGTGAAACACCAAGATACGTTCAAGAAGAAATTTTGAAAAAAGCGGGAAATATCGCTCGCTAAAAATAATGTGTAATATCAAATGATATTGCACGAAACAAATTAATGCTATATTATGATTTCGTTGCAAACTTGTTATTAACGAAAGAAAGGAGATTTCAATTTTATGGCAAAACAACATTTTGACAGAAGTAAACAACACGTCAATATTGGTACCATCGGTCACGTTGACCACGGCAAAACAACATTAACAGCCGCTATTACATCTGTCTTAGCAAAACAAGGTGGCGCAGTCAAAACTGACTATGCTCAAATCGACTCCGCTCCTGAAGAAAAAGCTCGTGGTATTACAATCAACACCGCTCACATCGAATATCAAACAGCGACAAGACACTATGCCCACGTCGACTGCCCAGGACACGCTGACTACGTCAAGAACATGATTACTGGTGCTGCTCAAATGGATGGTGCTATCCTCGTTGTCGCAGGTACTGATGGTGTTATGCCACAAACTCGTGAACACATCTTATTAGCCCGCCAAGTCGGTGTCCCATATATCGTTGTGTTCATCAATAAAACAGACTTAGTCGATGATCCAGAATTATTAGACTTAGTCGAAATGGACGTCCGTGAATTATTAAATTCCTACGGCTTCCCAGGCGATGAAGTTCCAGTTATCCGTGGTTCCGCTAGAAAAGCTCTTGATGGTGACCCAGAAGCTGAAAAAGCTATCATCGAATTAATGGCAGCTTGCGATTCCTATATCCCAGCTCCAGCTCGTGAAAACGACAAACCATTCTTATTAGCTATCGAAGACGTCATGACCATCTCTGGTCGTGGTACCGTCGTTACAGGCCGTGTCGAAAGAGGCCAAGCTAAATTAGGTGATGCCGTCGAAATCGTCGGTATCAAACCAACACAAAACTCTGTTATTACAGGTCTTGAATCCTTCCGTAAGATTCTTGATTACGCCGAAGCCGGTGACAACGTTGGTGTCTTATTAAGAGGTATCAACCGTGACCAAGTCGAACGTGGTCAAGTCCTTGCTAAACCAGGTACAGTTACCCCACACAGCAAGTTCAAAGGTCAAGTCTACGTTTTAACAAAAGAAGAAGGTGGCCGTCACACAGCTTTCTTAAGCAACTACCGTCCACAATTCTACTTCCGTACAACCGACGTCACAGGTGTTATCACACTTCCTGCTGGTGTCGACATGGTTATGCCTGGTGATAACGTCGAATTAACAGTCGAACTCATTCACCCAATCGCCATGGAAAAAGGTACCAAATTCTCCATCCGTGAAGGTGGCAGAACCGTTGGTGCTGGTACAGTTGCTGAAATTCTCAAGTAATTTCACTAAACTAAACAAACAAAAAACTCATCTTCGCGATGAGTTTTTTTATATCTATTTAATAGCTAGTTGAGAGAAAACATGTTTAGTGTTTGCTCTGGATCAAGTACCATTAAACCAGCGTTCGTGAAATGCTTAAGATTATTAGTAACGACGATAGGAATCATATTGGTTTTAGCTATTTCACATATAATTGCATCTTCAAAATCTTTCATCTCTGTTTTAAGACAAGCAAGTACATCGCCTTTTAAGAAAGGCAATATTTCAAACGAATCTACAATCGCACTTAGATTGGCACGTATTTCTTGCTCAGTTCGATAATATTTTTTGAAAATATAATAGATATCAGTGATTTGCTTTGAGGATATATAACCTTTGATATTTCCGTAAAGAACATGTCTCCAGAGCTGTCTTGATGGCTGATAGTTATTATCTCTCAACGTTAAAGCATCAATGATAACGTTTGTGTCTATGAAAACTTTAATTGGTTTATTCTCTACTGATGTCGTCATCATCGTAAGCCTCTCTTGGCAAAGAACCAAACATCTTCTCAACTTGGTCCATTAGTTTAATCTTTTGTGGGGTAATGTAAAAAACTACTTTACCTCTATTGGTAACTTCAATCTCTTGTGTTTGTCCTAAAAGCATATATTTACCAAGATTCTTTTTCAATTCAGTAGCAGTAATAGTACACATAACATTATTCCTTTCGTACGAAATCATTATAGCAAAACGTACGAATAATATCAATTGTGACAAGGCTTTTATTTTTCATTTTTTCTTTAATTACTAATGATTGCTATAATGATATAATCATTTAATAGGAAAAAAACTATGAAAAAATCTATTACTTTATTAGGATCATTATTCCTACTAAGCACTCTAGTGGCGTGCCAAGCTAATCCAACTTCTTTTGAGTTTAAATTAAAAGATGGTGGTGATGTATTTGATTTCCATACTGAACTACAAAATAAATACATCAATAGTGAAGACTATCTATCTACGAACGGAATTGCCGCTGGTAGCTCTTCCAAAGAACAACCAATGCAATTGTTTATTAACTGGGAAGAATCTAAGAGTAATAACGGCAAGAAGCCAAAGTATTATATCGTTGATATCTATGAAGGTAATGAAACCAATCCATGGTATAGCAAGAGTAATATCACAAACTTTGATGGTTTTGAATTCTATAACTTTAAGTTAAATACTGAATATCAATATCAAGTAACAGCCTATTATTCTGAAGAAGTGCAGTTTAAAAGTGATAGAAAGACCTTTAAAACCACAGATAAAGGTCCACGTAACTTATACGTCAATAACGTTATGAACATTCGTGATTTAGGCGGGCATGGTATTAAACAAGGCTTAATCTACCGTAGTGGACGTTTTAATGAGGATGAAGATCAAGCAGGTGCTTCTTTACTAGATGATCAATCTCGTGATGTTTTGTTAAACGTGTTAAAGATTAAAACAGAAATTGATTTAAGAAGACCAGGAGAAAATGGCAATATTACCAAGTCACCATTAGGCGAAACAGTCTATTACAGCCACTTACCAATGTATTATGGTGGTGAAAACGTTCTCACTTATGTTGGTGAGCGTAGTGCTTTCTTATATGATAATCCAGCGCGTATTAAGGAGTTCTTTGAACTTCTTAGTGATAGAAACAATTATCCAATTGATTTCCACTGCGCGATTGGCAAGGATAGAACAGGCTGCATGGCCTATTTAATTGAAGCTTTATGTGGGATGGAAGAAGAATATCTTTATCGTGATTATTTATTCTCAAACTTCGCTAAAATAAGTGGTATTTGTAAAACTGAAGATATCGATGATAGATATGGGGCTACCATCAAAGCATATGAAGGCGAAACCTTACAAGAAAAGACATATAATTATTTGAATAAAGTTATCGGTGTTACCACTGAAAAACTCGATGCAATTAAGGATATATTAATAGATAAATAGTAGGTTATGGCTGAAGAAGAGACAGTAACACAAGAAAATTATATTGATATTCATCCTTTGAAAAAGGGTAGAAGGATCTTAGTTTTCCTCGCTGATTTCTTCATACACTTTATTTTGACTTACCTTATTTTTAATATTGCCGCTACGCCAATTGGTAAAGCCGCGACAAATTATAACGCTAAAAATGAAGAGCATGTTTTAACCACACTAGATATGTATGATCATTATTACAATTCAAAAGTGCTACTACGTGATAGTGGTTTTGATCGTACAGATGTAACCGCAGGAGTGGAATATACATATCGTTGCTTCTTAAGCTATTTTGTCTTAGACACTGAAGAAAGCATTGATGCAAAAACTCCTCAATACGGTCATAAAAAAGAAAACGACACCGTTTATCATTTCTATAAAGATATTAGAAATAAAGAACAAACATATTTTGATAGTTTCAATTACTATAACAAGAAAGATAATTACTTTGAATATAATGATTCCACGAAGGAATATAATTTAAAAATAGAGGTTAAAAACGAACTATACGCATTCTATGATCCAAAAGACGCGATGGGCGATATTGGACAAAAGTATTATAAGGATATATCTAATAATCTCTTTAATCCTCTTCTCGCGGAAGTGATGAATGATATCGAAAAGAATGATTTACATTATGAGGGCGAAGCTCGTTCTTATTTAGAATGTAAAGATCGTATCAAAGAACTTGAAACATATCATGGAAATCTTATGACTGTCTGTGCTTATATTTCTCATGTTGTTGTTTGGTCGGGATTATTCCTCATTTTTCCTTTAATAAATAAGAATAGAAAAACATTAGCAATGCTCTTTATGAAAATTGAAAGAGTGGACTTCTATTCTATGAATCACACAAAGAAAAGAATGGTAGTGGCCAGCGCTTTATACAGTTTATTTGCGACCTTACTTGGCATTATGTTTATTCCATCAATGCTCGTACCATTTAATACTTTGTTTACTTTGCATTATTTATTATATGGAACTGTGTTCTCGGGCATTTTGTTATTAATTAGTCTTTTCTTTTTAATTTTTAACCAGTATAATCGTTCTCTTACCGATTACTTATCTAACTCGCTATATCTAACTAGCGAAGAGATGGATAATGTTTATCGTGCAAAAGGATATAAAATTTAATCATGGAAGACCATATTAATGAAGTTGTTTCTGATGCAGAAATAGCGAGCAATAATCAAAATATTAACGTTTTGTATTATCGCCCTAAATTTACTCATCGAATATTCGCTAATCTTTTGGATATTCTTATTTTCATTATGGTTTTTCTTTCATGCTTTTTAGGTGTACGTGAAATAATAAGGAACACACCTACCTATAAAGCTAAATCACAAGAACTAACACAAATGCGTTTGGATTCTGGTTTATATGCTTATGATGACGATAACGTCTTAAGAGATATTATTTCTGTTTTAAATTACGATAAAGGCCAAACCGCTAAATCGAGAATGACACGTTCTAAAGCAGCAATCGACACATTTATGAGCTATGCTCAAAGTGTGGCCACTAATGAGAACTATGAAACAGTAGTAAAAGATTATCGTGAATATCGTTTAGCGGAAACAATGGTCCATAATGATACTCCAATGTTTATCGTTAATGAATCAAATGAAGTAGTGGAAAATCCTGCTTTATTCGAATCAGTGGAAAGTGCTAGTTCTCAAATCTATACCGAATATTATAAAAAAGCGTACCAACCATATATTGATAACAAATTACAAGCTTATCTAGTCGTGGTGGTACCTCACTATAAAGACATTATTAACTATCAAACAAATATGTTGCTTTGGGTTAATATTTTCGCTGTGTATTGCTTCACAGGATTATTAGTTTATCTTGTCCCAATATTCATCTTTAGACGTGGCAGGATGACATTTGGAAAAGCCTTATATGGCATTGGTTTAGTGGATTCTAACTGCTTATCACCATCTTTACCACGTACTTTAGCCAGATTTGCGATCTTCTATTTCGCAATTCTAGTGCTATCTTTATTCACTTTTGGACTACCAATCATAATTTCTTTTTCAATTATGGTTTTTTCTAAAAATAAACAAGGTTTTGCGGATTATATGTTGCGCCTTACCGAGGTTGATGGGAAAAGAACAAAAATCTATTTTTCTTTTCAAGAAGTTGAACTCGAAAAGACCACACCATATAAAAAGCCTGTTGATTTTAAAACCAGGAATTACGACTAAGAATAATGTATTGCGTAGCGCAGGCATATGTATGTATAATAAGAATGATAAAAATGGAATGCTGGAGGCCACTCATATGGTGAAAAAATTTGTCCTTCCATGTTTGCTAGGATTAATAAGCCTTTTTTCGTTGTCATCTTTTAACGCGCCCGTAGCGAAGAATGATACTAAAACAGCATCTTTGAACCAGCCACGTCTTTTAGACAGAAAAGCCGCTGCTCCTGATTATAGTGGTGAAGTTGAAATCCCAGATGGTAATCTCATGGTTTCTGCTACTTCATCCACCAAGACATCAATGGGGCAGTCTTTTACTTTTATGTTCTCAACTGGTGGTCAAGGTTGGTGCGATGCTACCTCTTCCTACTTATTAGCGCCAGATGATGCCGGTTTTGATGAATATCTCAAAGATTTCAACACCAAGACCGCCGAAGAAAGAGAAGCAATTACTGAAGCTTATGAAAAAGGTGAATACGAACCTGTTCACTTCAACTCTTACGTCTATAGCTTAAATGCTACCGCAAGTGTTACTGACATCGTTATCCCTCGTTCTTTAACAAGAAACCACATTTTCAATCTCGATGTCACTCGTTTAGGTATTAATGTTGTCCCAGATTGGACAGGTATTACTTCCATTACCATTCCTCAAGAAGTTACTGAAATTTATTCAGAGTCCTTCCAAAACATTCCAGAAGGTATGGTATTTAAGGTTGAACCAGAAGCTAACTTAGAAGGTTGGGCTGCTGACTGGAACCACGGCGCTACAGTTCAATATGGTGCTAATTTCCCAGCCGCTAAAGCCGAACCATTATCAAAAGCTGGTGCTTCTAAATACGGTGATGAAACACAAAACTTCATCATTGGTTGGTATCCAAAGACTGGTGAACAAAAACCACTTACTCTTGAATATAAAGTTTCCGTTAATGGTGGTGCTGCTGAAACTCGTTATTTCGATTTTGCTCCAACATCTGCTAACTCATTATTTGAATGTGTTGGCCGTCAAGTTAACGACTATACAAAATCCTTATACTGCGATATCCCATTAGCAGAAGGTGAAGAAATTGACTTCTCAAGCACAGTTTTGCATAACATCTACCGTGCTAAAACAGTCGGTGAAACCGCGATTACTGAACCAGAATTAAGTCAAGCTTATAGCATTGAACCAAAACAAGGTTTCTCAAGAGCCTATGATATCAATGACTTCATCAAATGCTCATTTACTGGTTTATCCACATTCTCTGGTTTCTCCGCTATCGACTTAAACGTTGATATTAGTGAAGCCAATATTTACGAACACTTAAAATCTAACTATTACAATACACACTTAAATGATATTAAGTCTGGCAAACTCAAAATCCGTTATAGATTAACTTCTTTAACTCTTTGTAGTTTCAGAATTACATATCGTGATGGTGGTGCAGATGTCCAAAAAGATGTCAAAATCGTGACACCTGTTGCACAGTTTAAGTTAGAACAACAAAAAGGTAACAGAGTCTCATTCTTATTTAAGAATAGTGATATCGCTGCTAACTTCTCCGCTGATAAAATCAAAGCCGTTTCATTTGTTGGCTTATATGTCACATTAGACTTATTAGCCCAAAAAGGCCCAATCGCTCGTAGTAACGTCATTACAAGATTTGGTTACCACTCCATCATGCCATATACCGAAAAAGCTAACTTATTCGATATCAATGCGTTCTTAATTATTCTTTTAATCGCATATATCGCTGTCTTTGTCGGTACCACAATTGGACTCTACTTCTATTTGAAGAACAAATATAAAAATGATGAATTCAGAAGAATGAAGAATAAATCATACTTCACTAAAGCCGCCTTATTCTTATTCGGTAGCTTAGTGGTCTTATTCGATCTCGTCTTCATCGTTTTAAGAGCCAGTGCTTTAAATAACGCTATCGTTGTTTATAACCCAGCCGATGCCTACATCATCGTTCTTTCTGTGATGTCAGTCGTCATCATTGGCTATTTCATCAAATACATGGTCGGTGTTATTAAGACCAATAAAGAAAGAAGAAGAATCATTAAACTCAAATTAAACGAAGACGTCGATGACGACGGAACGAATTAAGGAGATACATTATGGAAATTAGAATTAAAGATTTAACTAAAATTTTCCCTGGTGACGCACGTAAGAACATTCGTGACACAATCGCAGTTAAAGATTTGAACTGTAACGTTGATGA
>JAEEGH010014209.1_pt1 | contig 17515 bp, 16 predicted proteins | sample 9134181 | NCBI WGS metagenome assembly JAEEGH01 (sample SAMN16246544, study PRJNA631951) | gut metagenome | biome: gut microbiome; feature: rumen; material: DP-attached | host: Bos | place: Iran: Karaj | collected 2018-10
ATGGCAGCCGCAGGCACAAGGTCGCGGCCTTTCACTGAAGCAACCGCCACTCCCGAACGGATAGCTCCAAGGGAAGACTCCAAAGCCATTATTTCAGCTGCAAGACCACAGGGATATGCCTTGATCATATCCCCGGCAGCGGTGCTTACCTTGTAACATTCGCAGGCCCTGGCATAATCGCAGGCGGCTTTTGAGGGCAGTTTAGGAAGGCGCAGCCTTGCCTGCCTTGTGGGAGATGTTTTTCTGACAGCGGCCAGGTACAAGCCCTCTGACCTGGTAGAACCAGGGATGAACTGCAGGCCGAAGTCTGTTTTCAAGGCATCGGGGGCCACGTCAAGGTTCATTGCTTCGGCGCCCAGTTCCCGGCATATCCACTCCACGTTTCCGTCATTCTCCGCACGGTTGAACGTGCAGGTTGAATAGATCAGGATGCCTTCCGTTTTCAGGGAGGGCCAGGCCTCAGCCACAATCTTGCGCTGGCGGGCGGAGCACAATGCCACATTATCGGGGCTCCACTGCCCGATGCTTCCCGCATCTTTGCGGAACATCCCTTCACCGGAGCAAGGCACGTCGGCAAGAACAATGTCGAAATATCCTTCGAGTGAAGAGAAACGGCGGGGCTCGTCGTTAGTCACTACTACATTCACCCTGCCCCACTTCGCCATATTCTCTGCAAGGATGGTGGAGCGGCTGCGGATAACCTCGTTGCACACGAGTAAGTCCTCTGAAGAAAGAGCCTGTGAGGCAATGCAGGTGGATTTACCGCCTGGAGCAGCGCACAGGTCCAGCACTCTCACGGCAGATTCTCCGTGTAACGAGGAGAACAAGCTCTGCACAACCATAGACGCCGCATCCTGCACGTAGAACGCTCCTGCGTGTACAAGCGGGTCCAGATGGAACTGGGGCCGTTCTCTGAGGTAAATGCCGTCGCGGCACCACGGCACCTGGCCGTCGGACGAACCGGCAAAATGTCCAGCAAAAACTTCTTGCGAAAACTTTAACGGATTGCGGCGTACAGAAATGGTCGCAGGCTCTGTCTCAAGAGCCTGCATATACCTGTCAAGAGCCTGTTGTCCAAGCGCTCCCTTTAGATTGTCTTTGAATATAGTGTCGGGACTAAACGACATAATCGCGCATTCCGTCCGGTATGTTGCCGGAGGCCATCTGGGAGATTGTGTCGGTTATGTTGTCGATGAAAGGCTGAAGCTTGCTGCCTATCATCATCTTGAGCATCGTGTTGAGCTCCGTGTTCAATTCGATATGGAAATCGGTAGCACCGTCCTTGCTGGCCGCAGGATCGAAATGTAGGCTGAACTGGAAAGGGAACGGAGACTGTCCCATCTGCTCGAACACCAGAGTGTTGAAAGGAATCCTCTGGGTGAGTCTCATTCCGAACTCCATGCCGAGAGTCTTGACAAGCACGGAATCCTGAGTCATCTCGACCATCTTGCGCTTGTCCTCCGGAAGCCTGTCAGCTATGCTTTCGAGATTTGAGAAGCGGCTGTACAACATTATTGGCTGCTGGTCAAGGAATATCGTCTTACCGACAACGTGCTCAGCCATCGACTATTTCCCCCAGTTTTCTGGTTTGAAACGCCAGTCTCTCAACACACTCATCTCCTCTTCGGTGATATAGTTGCTTTCACCGGCCACCTGAATGAGGGTATCATAGTCAGTAAGAGTATAGAGGGTGATGTTTGCCGTCTCGAATGCCTTGCGGGCCTTGGTGAAATTGTATGAGAAGATAGCGACCATTCCTTCGACGAAACCGCCCTGCTGAGACACTGCCTGTGCCGCAGCCAGAGAACTCATTCCCGTAGAGATAAGATCCTCTATCACCACGATGTTGGCTCCTTTCTCGAATACTCCTTCGATCTGCGAGCCTGTTCCGTGATCTTTCGGTTTAGGACGTATGTACACCAGGGGCAATCCCATCTTTTCGGCTACTATGGCACCGATAGCAATGGCGCCTGTGGCCACTGCTGCAATCACATCAACTTTTTTGAACTGCTCCCTTATAACCTCCTCGAGCCGGTCGGCGATAAAAGTACGAACGACGGGATACGACAACAGCTTGCGGTTGTCGCAGTAAATGGGAGACTTAAGCCCGGAGGCCCAGGTGAAGGGCTCTTCGGTATTCAATTCTACAGCCTTGACATCCAACAAAGCGGCTGCAACTCTCTTTTCCAGATTATCCATAATTATTGAATCTGCCTTTTTTCGCATCTTTGTAAAGATAAGAATAAAATTTTTAAATTTGGTGACTTTTTAAAGTCTCAGTACTAATGCACAAAATATACATCGGCAAAGAATGTATCACGCTTGCTGATGATCGCGAACTCGAACTGTTCTGTGCCCCGTACCATCAGATCGTCGCTGCCGGCGGCCTGGTGGAGAACCCCGCCGGGGAGTGCCTTATGATATACCGACGGAACTGCTGGGATCTTCCCAAGGGCAAACAGGAGCCTGGGGAGGACACGGTCACCTGTGCATTGCGTGAAGTCGGGGAAGAAACCGGTCTGCAAAACCTCAAGGCCGGGAATCTTATTTGCGTAACCCATCACTGCTATATTTTTCAGAACGTCGAATGCATAAAGCATACCTGGTGGTACCGTATGAAGTGTGAAAACGACCAGGTGCCCGTTCCTCAAGCCGAAGAGCAGATCGAAAAGGCCATATGGGTCACAAGGGAAGGCCTGGCCTCCAAGCTGGCCAACACCTACCCTTCAATCAGGGAAGTATTCCTGAGGGCTTTCAACGACTAGATATTGTCGAGTCTTTCGAGTATCCTGTCAAGGGTATCGAAATCAGTCACAAGAACCGTACGGGCCTTGCTGCCGCTGAACGGGCCTACGATTCCTGCCGCCTCAAGCTGGTCGATCAGTTTGCCCGCCCTTGCATAGCCTATTCCCAACTTACGCTGTATGAGAGAAGTTGAACCCTGCTGGCTCTGAACGACGAGTTTGGCAGCCTCTTCGAAAAGCTTGTCACGTCTGTGAAGGTCCGTAGGGCCCGCAGCTTCACCTTCTTCGTCTTCTACATCCGGCAGGAAGAATGCGTGGTCATAGCCCCGCTGTCTGTTGATGAACTTGGTGATGCGGTCGACCTCGGCAGTTTCGATGAGGGCGCACTGAACGCGTGTGATATCTATACCAGGATAAACCACAAGCATATCTCCTCGGCCGATGAGCCTGTTGGCGCCGGGCTGGTCGAGAATCGTCTTGGAGTCTACGGAAGAATATGTCTTGAACGCTATGCGCGATATGAAGTTGGCCTTGATGGTACCTGTAATCACGTCGGTGGTAGGTCTCTGTGTGGCGATGACAAGGTGGATGCCCACGGCACGGGCCTTCTGGGCAAGACGCGCTATCGGCTCTTCAACCTCCCTTCCGGCAGTCATCAGCAGATCGGCGAACTCGTCGATAACCACTACGATATACGGAAGATATGCGTGTCCTTTGAGGGGATTCAGCTGCCGGCGCAGGAACTTTTCGTTGTACTCGGTGATCTTCCTCTCTCCTGCGATACGGAGCAGTTCGTAGCGGTTGTCCATCTCGATGCAGAGAGACTTGAGCGTGCGAACCACTTTGTTGGTATCGGTGATTATGGGTTCCTCTTCATCAGGGAGCTTTGCCAGATAGTGTTTCTCCAGCAGCCTGTAGAAGTCAAGCTCGACCTTCTTGGGGTCTACCATCACAAACTTCAGCTCGCTGGGGTGCTTGCTGTAGAGCAATGACGTGATGATGGCGTTCAGTCCTACAGACTTACCAGTGCCGGTGGCACCGGCGACAAGCAGGTGGGGCATCTTGGCGAGATCCATGAAGAAAGGCTCGCTGGTGACAGTGATACCAAGGGCGACTGGCAACTCCATCTTGGCACTCTGCTCAGTGAACTGAGGCGAATTGAGCACGGCTTTCAGAGGCACGACGCTGGGATGCTCGTTTGCGACCTCTATACCTATGGAATCAGACAGAGTGAGCACGCGGACACCTTTGGCACCGAGCGACATCGCTATGTCCTCTTCCAGTCTCTTGACGGTCGAAATGCGGGTGCCTTCGGCCAGACGGATACGATACAGAGTGACAGTAGGCCCTCGCTTTGCAGTAATGCTCTCGACTTTAATCCTGTAACTGCTCAGGGAGTTTACAATCCTGACCTTGTTCTTCTCAAGCTCCTCTCTTGAAACTTCGTACTGGAGATTGCGATAGTCCTCCAGCAAGTTCATACCGGGGAAGTTATAATGAGAAAGGTCAAGACGGGGATCATATATGCGGTCCTGTTCTTCGTCGGACAGGTTCTTGAGGATATCGTCCCCGTCCGCTTCAACGACAAGCTCCACGTCGCGGGCATCCTTTTCGGCAGGAACGGCAGATGTTTCAGCGACTGCAGCGACTTTTGCCGTCTCATCAGCATCCGGCACGAAGAAATCATCGGCATCGATGGTCTCTTCTTCTTCGGGCACGTAAGGTTCGTATCCCTCGTCCTCGCCTTCCTCCTCTACGAAAAGATCTTCATCGGGAATGTCAGCATCGGCATCCTCTTCTTCCATCTCATCCTCATCCTCACCTTCATCCGCTTCCGCGAGCTCCTCTACTGCCTTCTTCTCCTTGTGGAAGGAATCATAGATGAACTTGTCGAACCAGAGGGCGACCTTGCGGGTAAGCATTATGAGCCAAAGGAAAAGAAGGAAAAGCAGCACTGCTCCTGCGCCCAGGGGGCCAAGCATACTGGTCAGCCATTCGTTCGACAGATTGCCATATGAGCCTCCGACTCCGGTTGAGAACAGTGACTGTCCCTTGAAGAATGAAGAAATGAACGCTGCAATCACTGAAAATATGATGCAGCCGAACATTGAAAGGACGAATGCCCTGAACAGCCGGACCTTGCGGATGCGGAAGCAGGCTACGGCCAACAGTCCGAGAAAAACCGGGACGAAGAAGGCTCCGACTCCGAACAGCTTTGCAAAAAGGAAATCAGCCCACTGGTAGCCCAGCTTGCCGCAGATATTGTTGGCACTGACATATGACTGCCAGAGATCCGGATTGCTCTTGAGACTCTGGTCTGCACCCCAGTTGAAGGCATAGGAAACCAGAGAGGCCGCCGTGAACAGGCAGACGATAGTACACAGCACTCCAAGTACTATCCTGAAAATGCTTTTCTGCTCGTCGGTCAGCCTGACGCGCCTGGCGGGAGCCTTCTTCTTGGAAGGTTTCTTTTTTCCTGTCTTGGCAACTGCCTTTTTTGCTTTTGCTGTTGTGGCCATTATGCCTGTTTGTTCCTCTTTTTCTTGTTGAATCGTCTGTTCTTGCCGCCTCCGTTATTATTGCCTGACGAAAAGCCGGGACGGTTGAACTCTCCTGATACAGGGCCAAGGGTGATGTCTCTCGGCACCTGAAGCTTGCCGCGCGAGAGCTGTTCCATATCCTGGAATATGGTCTCGTCGGCCACGCTGTCCTTGTTCCATATGAGATACTGCTGGCGCATATACAGCGCAAGCAAACGCATAAGTTCCCTGCGGACTTCCTCTCCCTTGTCACAATCGACGATAAGGTCTATCATATTCTGTATGTTGCGGCCATAGCAGGACTTGCGTATCGGCTCGGTAGAGTAGCCGATGGGATCCGGCTTGCTCTCGTGCTCTTCTTTCAGAGGAGCTTCGAAAGGGCCGTCGACATCCAGATTGTATCCCGAAATGATATGGGCGTGATCCCAGAGCTTGTGCTTGTAGTCCGGAGAATCCTTCATCTGAGGATTGAGGGTTCCCATCACGTTGACGACAGCCTGCGCCTGCTGGGTGCGTTTCTCCCTGTCTTCTATCTCGCATACCTGCTCCAGCATCTTTTGCACGTGCCTTCCATACTCGGGCAGGATCAACTTCTCTCTTTGGGTATTATAATCCATTCTATCAAATCTAATTATGCAAATATAGCTTATATTTGTGTTTGAGTTATGCAAAAAACGAGAAAAGTTCTTGTTACCGGCTCCCTCGGGCAATTGGGCAGCGAAATCCGCAGGTTTACTGAGGGTAATGAGGATTTCGTGTTCACTGACTGTATCGGCGCTGACGGCATCCTCCCCCTTGACATCTGCGATGCCGAAGCCGTCTCAACCTGCATCACAGAAAATGCTGTCAGCACAATCATCAACTGCGCTGCATACACTAACGTGGAGAAGGCCGAAGACGAACCGGAAATCTGCCGCCGCATCAATTGCGAAGGCGTCGCCGTCCTTGCTGAAGCCGCGTTGCGCGCCGGAGCATCGCTCATCCAGATTTCCACCGACTTCGTGTTCAATGGAGCCAAGGGCAGGCCTTATATCGAGACAGACACACCCTCCCCTCTTTCAGTTTATGGCAGCACCAAAGCCGAAGCAGAAAGCATCATCATAGCATCGGGAGTAAAAGGAGTCATCATCCGCACAGCCTGGCTCTATTCTCCTTACGGAAAGAATTTCGTGAAGACGATGCTCCATCTGGGTTCTACGCTTCCAAGCATCAATGTAGTGAACGACCAGACCGGAAGCCCCACCTACGCCGCAGACCTCGCAGATGCAATTCTCCGCATCATTCCCATTGCCGGCGGCAAGAAGGGTGATATTTATCATTACAGCAATGCCGGAGAATGCAGTTGGTATGACTTCGCCCGCGAAATAATGCGCCAGGCCGGCCTGTCCTGCGAAGTCAATCCCGTAAGCAGCAGTGAATATCCACAGAAAGCCATACGGCCTTCCTACTCCTATCTGGACAAAACAAAAATAACCGCTGAACTGGAGATCGGCGTGCCGCAGTGGCAGGATTCCCTGCAGAAATGTCTGAAAAGGCTTATTTAAGCTTGTCCCTTACCAGAAAATAATAGATAAGAACTCCAACCCAACTGCAGGAGAGCAGTATGATGGCGATGATTATTTTCAGGACCAGGTCGATGGTCTTGTTCTTGAACAGGTCGTAGACGCACCAAAGACCGAGGGCTACGCCCAGAATATAGATGATAGTTGCCATACCTTCAGGTTCTAGTTTGTTTTGTACAAATATACAAAAATAACTGAACTTTCCCCATCTGCCATATTGTCAGTTTTTCGCGGTTGGTTCGCTAATTGCGATATATGGTCCCTGAAAGGAGACCAACAATATGAACAACAACAATTTGGAAATGCTTGACAAGTTCGCCGTCAATCTTAACGAGAGGGCGAAACAAGGCAAACTCGATCCTGTCATAGGCAGGGACGAGCAGATACGTCGTGTTCTCCAGATATTGAGCAGAAGGACTAAAAACAACCCCATTCTCGTTGGAGAGCCCGGCGTCGGCAAGACTGCGATTTCGGAAGGCATCGCGCAGCGTATCGTCAACGGCGATGTACCCGAGAATCTTAAGACTAAGAAGATATATTCGCTGGATATGGGTGCGCTCATTGCGGGTGCCAAATATCAGGGCGAATTCGAGGAGAGACTGAAGGGTGTCATTGAAGCCGTTTCGGGCAGCGATGGCGAGATAATTCTTTTCATAGATGAAATCCACACCCTCGTGGGTGCCGGACGTACGAGCGGAGCTATGGATGCCGCAAACATCCTGAAGCCTGCACTCGCCAGGGGCGATCTGAGGGCCATCGGTTCCACCACTCTGGATGAATACCAGAAGTATTTCGAGACCGACAAGGCTCTTGAACGCCGTTTCCAGATAGTGATGGTGGACGAGCCTACCCCGGCAGAGTCCATCTCCATCCTGAGGGGCCTGAAAGAGAAATATGAGAACCATCACAAGGTCCGCATCGAGGATGACGCCATCATCGCCGCCGTGGAACTTTCCAACAGGTACATCACCAACCGTTTCCTCCCCGACAAAGCCATCGACCTCATCGACGAGGCTGCCAGCAAACTGCGTCTCGAGATGAATTCAGTACCTGAACCCATCGACGAGCTCAACCGCAAGATCAAACAGCTGGAAATTGAGCGCGAAGCCATCAAGCGCGAAGGCGAGTCGCCCAAGCTGGACACCATCAAGGAGCAACTGGTCACTCTCAGCAAGGAGCGCGAAGGTCTTATGGCACGCTGGGAGAACGAGAAGCGGCTGCTGAAGGAAATCCAGGCCAACCGCGACGCAATAGAGAAATACCGCATCGAGGCTGACGACGCCGACCGTCGCGGAGACTACGGCAAGGTTGCTGAACTCCGATACGGCAAGATTGGCGCCGCCCAGGAGGCTATCAAGAAGCTGTCGGAAGAGAAGGCGGCCATCAAGGAACCGATCATCAACGAAGCAGTTTCCGAAGATGATATCGCCGAGGTGGTATCAAAATGGACCGGAATCCCCGTATCCAAGATGATGGAGAGCGAGAAAGAAAAGCTGCTGCGCATGGAGGAAGAACTGCACAAGAGGGTCATCGGCCAGGACGAGGCCATTTCCGCCGTGTCAAATGCAGTGCGTCGCAGCCGTACCGGCCTTCAGAACGAAAAGAGGCCCATCGGTTCGTTCCTCTTCCTCGGAACCACCGGTGTCGGAAAGACAGAACTCGCCAAGGCACTTGCGGAATATCTGTTCAACGATGAGAATATGATCACCCGTATAGATATGAGCGAGTACCAGGAGCGTCATACCGTGTCGCGTCTGGTCGGAGCGCCTCCGGGATATGTAGGATACGAAGAAGGCGGCCAGCTCACCGAGGCCGTGCGCCGCAAACCGTACTCGGTGGTACTGCTTGACGAAATCGAGAAAGCGCACCCCGACGTCTTCAACACTCTGCTTCAGGTGCTTGACGACGGCCGTCTGACCGACAACAAGGGCCGTACCGTCGATTTCAAGAACACCATAATCATAATGACTTCAAACGTGGGCAGCGACGTTATCCAGGACTATATCGCCAAGGGCAAGCCGATGGACAGCTGCAGGGATGAAGTGATGGGCATCTTGAAAGGCTGCGTGCGTCCTGAGTTCCTCAACCGTATCGATGAAATCATTATGTTCCAGCCGCTGAGCAAGGATAATGTACGTGACATCGTCAATATGCAGCTCAGCCAGATTAAGAAGAAGGTGCAGGAAAGTGCAAACATACGCCTGAGCATCTCACCCGAGAAGATCGAGCAGCTCTGCGAAGAAGGCTACGACCCCGCATATGGTGCACGGCCCATCAAGAGGCTGCTCCAGCGGGAAGTGGTCGACCGGCTGGCAAAGGATATGCTCTCGGGTAAAGTAGTTCCAGGTATGGAGTATGTGATCTGCTAAGTTCGGATTTCAAAAACGGCCAGAGTTGCGACTTTGGCCGTTTTTCTGTAATTTGTCATCAGAATTGAAAAAGAGCTTTTTGATGAAAAATATTTGCAGAATAGTTCTGATGCTGGCCGCATTCTGTATGTCCATCACAGTAAACGCCCAGTTCAGCCGGTTGGACTGGGGCGACCAGGGCAACGGCACCTACAAGAATCCGGTCTTGAACGCTGACTATTCCGATCCCGATGTGATCCGTGTCGGAAGCAAGTATTATATGGTCGCTTCCGATTTCCACTACATTGGAATGCAGGTGCTTGAATCTGAGGATATGTTGAACTGGAAACTGGTCAGCCAGATATATGACCACTTCGACGGGGAGGCATGGAACCGGAACGGGCGCTATGCAGGAGGCTCTTGGGCTCCTGCCATTCGCTGGCACGACGGAAAGTTCTGGGTATACTTCTGCACCCCGGACGAAGGCCTCTTCATGAGTACCGCAGAGTCTGCCGAAGGCCCTTGGAGCGAACTGCACTGCGTCAAGGCCGTTCCGAAATGGGAGGATCCCTGTCCATTCTGGGATGACGACGGACAGGCATATCTGGGACGGAGCCAGCACGGGGCCGGCCCCATCATCGTCCATAAGATGTCTGCAGACGGCCGCCAGTTGCTGGACGACGGTGTCACCGTGTACACCGGACCAGTGGCAGAAGGCACCAAGTTTCTCAAGAAAGATGGGTACTACTATCTCATCATACCTGAAGGAGGTGTCGGCGGCGGATGGCAGACGGTATTGCGCTCGAAAAATATCTATGGACCATACGAGAAGAAAGTAGTGCTGGAGACCGGCTCCACGACAATCAACGGCCCGCATCAGGGGGCACTGGTGGACACTCCTGAGGGGGAATGGTGGTTCTTCCATTTCCAGCAGACACAGCCTCTCGGAAGGGTTGTCCATCTGCAGCCCGCACGCTGGGTTGACGGCTGGCCGCTGATGGGAGTCGACATCGATGGCAACGGCATCGGAGAGCCAGTGATGGTGTGGACCAATCCATATATAAAGCTTGAGAAGGAAACGGTTCCTTTTTATCCGCAGACATCGGACGATTTCAGCGGAAAGAAGCTCTCCCTTCAGTGGCAGTTCAACCATAATCCCGAAATGAGTACCATCAGCCTATCCGAAAGGACTGGCTGGCTCACCATTCATCCTATGCCGGCCCCGATTCTGCCTTTGGCAAGGAACATGGTCACCCAGAAGCAGATGGGATATGCCGGCACAGTCACGACTCTGATGGATGTCTCGCAACTGGCCGAGGGGGACCGTGCCGGTCTTTCCTGCTTCGGGCATCTCTTCAATGGAATCGGAGTGGAACGGAGCGACGGAGTCAGCCATATATATGTGGAATACAACGGTAAAACTGAAATCATTGCGCCTCTCAAGGTAAAGAAGATATGGCTCCGCGCAGAGATGGATGCCAAGAAAAACGCCCATCAGCTTTCATACAGCACAGACGGAAAGACTTTCATTCCCTGCAAGGAAGCCTATCCGCTATATTTCGGTTCCTGGAAGGGCGCAAGGGTAGGCCTTTATGCCTATTCAACATCTGAAGGCAGTGCAGGGAAAGCTCAGTTTGACTATTTCGAATACACTATTACAAAATAAGCCTGCAACATGAAAAAACTTTTGCTTCTCATCTGCATTCTTCTGCCGTTGTCTCTGGCAGCACAGGAAAGACTTGTACGCAATACGGATCCTTCTGCATCGGTGCCAGACTATATCCGGGCTGCATCGCTCTACGGAAAGACTATGGTTATCTTCGGCGACAGCTATGTGCAGAACCACGTCCGTCCTATCGAAGAGTCGTGGCACTACAAGATTGCCGACAAATACAATATGGAATACCACAACTTCGGCTGGAACGGAAACTGCGTAGCATATGACCGCACCGCCGAGAATTTCGGTCCTCCGATGTACGAGCGTTACAAAGTCCTTCCCGACAAGGCAGATTACGTGATAGTATGCGCCGGCCACAACGACGCCGACCGGATGGCGCGCAACGGTGAAGGCACCGATCTGTTCAGGGAGAAACTTATTGTGCTATGCGAAGGACTGATCGCCAAGTACCCCGGCGCCAAACTATGCTTCGTCACTCCGTGGCGCGTCCCAAGGGAGATGTTCCCCGAGATGACTGCTGTACTGCTGGAAGTGTGCGGCTCATACAGTATTCCGGTCTTCGACGCCACCCGCAACAGCGGCATCTATGTCTGGGACGAGCAGTTCCGTAGCCTGTATTTCCAGGGGCTCAGGGATACCGCCCATCTGAATGATGCTGGGCACAACCTTTTCCTCCCTAAGATGGAGCACTTCCTGCTCGGATTGTAGATGATGTCCGAGACCCGAGTCGGGTATCAGAAGAACCTCACAAATTCATCAAGCGGCTTATGAACAGGGTCGCGGGGTTCCTCTGCCCTGTAGCCTAGGGCGATGACGGCCGTTATGGTCTCGTTTTCCGGGATATTGAACTGCGCGCGAAGTCCGTCGCTGTCGCGCATACCCATTATGAGGGTGTCAAAACCCATTGCTCGCGCTTTGAGGATCAAATAGGCATTGCTGAGACCATTGTCGTGGGCGCCCCATTCATCAGCGAGTTCATTGGTCTGCTGGCCCTGGAAGAATCCGGATTTGCCCCTTTCGAATGTTGAGATCAACAGCACAGATGCATTGACAGCACTGTTTTTGTTTCCGCCAATCAAGTCAAGAACGGCTTCACGCGCCTCTTTGCTGACAGCAGCATAGTACTTGGTGGGCTGGAAATTAGCCCACGAAGGAGCGTTCTGGGTGGCTTTGAAAAGTTCCTGCAACTGAGCCTCGGGTATTTCCCTTCCCGGTTCGTACGCCCGGATGCTTCGTCTGGAAATAAGCACATCATCAAAAGATGGAGCGGTGCTGCTGTTTGTGGAGCAGGCTGAAAGGACAGACAGCGAAATGACGGCACTTAATAAGACAAATCTTTTCATAATGGAGACTTATTGATTTTAACAATCGCAAGATACGAAAAGATATGCTTACTTTGTTGTCTGTCTGATATTATTGTCCTATGACCCTTGCCCAGTTATTCAAAAGGATTGTACCATATGTCAAGCCTTATCGCCTCCTGCTGGTCGCCACTTTGTCCCTTACCCTTCTAGGATCCCTTCTCGCACAGGTCAATGCCGTCGTGCTTGACCGGACCGTGGATGCGATCAATGCCCTCGTCGGATCCCAGGATTTTTCCTGGGGCAAGGCGGCGCGGATACTTACCATCGTCAGCGTTGTCCTTCTTGGCAAGGAAATACTCAGGGCAGGCATTTCATTCGGCCAGAGCATCTTCGGTGAAAAGCTCCGTATCAATATTTCCCAGCGGCTGTCTCTTGGCGTGGTGGAACGGATCCTCCAGTACCGTATGGCATTTTTCGCCCGCAGCGACAATGCACCCGGAATGCTCCAGGCACGCATCGACCAGGGAGCAAGCAGCATCTCCCGTACCATCCAGAACTTCTTCATCAACCTGCTGCCGATGATTGTAAGTTCCGTTCTGGCCCTTGTGCTCATCTTCGCTGCGAACATATATGTTGGCCTGACCGCTCTTGCCATCGTGCCCATCTACTTCTGGATAACCTCTATGCAGGGCAAAAAACTGAAGAGCTCACGTAAAAATATGCGAGGCTTCAACGAAAGGCGCAGCGGCAGCATAATGAGCATCCTTGAAAGCATGAACGTGGTCAAGTCTTTCAACCGCGAGGAAATAGAGCTTGGCAAGCAGACCGAACTCCAGGAAGGTTACTATGGGAATCAGTTGAATATCCGGAAAGCCTCATTCGGGTTTGATGCGCTGAAAAGTTTCGTCAGCCAGACCGGTACGGTTCTGATTATCATACTGACATCATATCTCGTACTTATAGGCTACCCCGGAATGACCATCGGTAAGATTATGTATCACATTATGCTGTTCTCCAACGTGACTGCTCCGATCACGTCTCTTCAACGCATTTTCGATGACCTGAACGATGCCCTGGTCTATGCTGAAGGATACTTTGACATTGTCGATGCTGACGGAGAACTGGAGCCGACTGGCAGTTACCGCCCCGAAAAGGTGCAGGGCAATTTCGAGATGAAGGGTGTTGACTTCACATATCCCAACGGAACGAAAGCACTGTATGACATTTCCTTGAAAGTCGACAGCGGCAAGATTACCGCCCTTGTGGGGTTGAGCGGTGCAGGCAAGTCGACCATCGTGAATCTGCTTGACAAATTCTACGAGCCGGACTGCGGAACCATCACCCTGGACGGAGTTGACTTGCGGGAGTGGGACACCCGTTTCCTTAGGGAGAACATCGGCCTGGTATTGCAGAAGAACCATATCTTTGATGGAAGCATCGAGGAGAACATACGCTATGGAAAGCCCGACGCAACCTTCGAGGAGGTCGAGGAAGCCGCCCGGAAAGCCAGCGTCTACGACCAGATCGTCGCCCTGCCGAAGGGCTTTGAAACGGCTGCGACCCATCTTTCCGGCGGACAGCAGCAACGCATCGCCCTCGCGCGTATGTTCCTCAAGAACCCGCCCATTATCTTCCTTGACGAACCCACGGCCTCACTGGATGCCATCGCCACGGAGCAGATAAAGTCAGCCATCGATGCAATCAAGAAGGACCGCACCGTCATCATAATATCACACTCCATCTCCCAGATCATTGACAGCGAAATGGTATACGCCCTGAAGGAGGGACACCTCGAGCAGAGCGGCGACCCGGATGAACTGTATCGCAAGGGTGGAGTATACAAGGATATCGTAGATGCTTCCGCCCGAAGCCTGAACATCGAAAAACTGGCTCAGACCATTTCGCAGGGGGAAGCAGGCGAAGCGTGATTATTTTTTCTTCAATACGACGTCCTCTTTTGCCTCGAAGGCACCGTTGTACCAGTTTCTGTCACCTTTTTTTGTGCGCTTTACCTCCGGCTTTGCTTCGGCGGGGTTGAATTCTCCACCGTGAGCGTCACCGTCGATGTCTTCGAAAACGATCGTTACGTCATCCGGTCCATCGAAAACGCTCCGTTGCAGGAGCCAGGCGCCCGAGGCGTCCGTGAAGAGAGTGTCATCTACGTTCTCGTAGTGCCTGTGCTGGCGGACAGCCACTCTTATACCTTCAACTGGTTTGCCTGCTTCATCTTTTACAGTGCCAAGTGCCTTGAAATCAGCGTGAGGCGAGCCATACATAATCAGAGGTTCGCAGGAGGCGAATCCGAGCAAGCCCAATATGATTGTCAGCAGATGTTTCCAGGTGTTTTTGATACGGATTTTCATATAGTTTGCATTTTATGTAACAGACATTGGATGAGATTCCCTTCGGAGTCACGCAGATGCATCCCGTTGCCCTTGCAGTATTTCCAGTATCTGCAACTTCCGCAAATATCCTTCTTCATCCAACTGCGGTCACGGTAAGGTTTGAACCGGTTGTTCCATACCTCCATAAAATCATCCTTGTAGATATTGCCCTGAACGTAATCGGAACGGATACTGGCGCAAGCGGATATCGAGCCGTCAGCAAGGACGGACCCTATGGTGATGCCGGCGTTGCATTTAAAGAGATAGTCCCTGACATCTCCCTCGTAATTTCCCAGGAATCCTTCGCAGGCAAAGGAAGCCTTGATACGGCCTTCCTTACGGGTGTCCTTGATGAAATCCATCAGGCTGCGGAGTTCGCTGCCCGAAAGCTGCAGTTCGGGATCATTAGCCGCACGTCCCATAGGGAAGATTGTGAACAGCCTCCAGGCTTTCAGGCCGAGGCCGATAAGATATTCTTTCAGTTCAGGGAGTTGAGGCAGGCTGCGCTTGTTGACACAGGTCACAACGTCGAACTCAATCTCACCGGAATCTATCACCATCTTGATGGCCCTTGACGCTTTTTCAAAGGAGCCGGGACGTCCTCTCATCCAGTCGTGAACCTCACCGAGGCCGTCGAGGCTGATGGTCATAGCACGCAGGCCGCTGGCAAGCAGGCTCTTGTAGCGCTCTGGGGTAAGCGCAAGGCCGTTGGTAACCATTCCCCAGGGAAACTCGCGTTCATAGATGGCACGTCCGCAGGATTCAAGGTCCTTCCTCACCAGTGGCTCTCCACCGGTAATTATCACCATTACCTTATGTGAATCGTAAACCTTGGCTACTGAATCGAGTGCCTTGCAGAAATCTTCCACAGGCATGTCTTTCACCAGAGAATGGACGCGGCAGTCGCTGCCACAATGCCTGCAGGACAGGTTGCAGCGCAGCGTACACTCCCAGAACAACTGGTGGAGTTCGTGCCTGGCAACTTCCTCTTCGTGGAGCTTGCTTGTTATGTCCAGCGCGATTCTGCGCCTCAGCGAAAGAGATTCCATTATTTCTTATTCAAAACGACATCCGCCTGGGCCTCCATCCTGCCTCTATTCCAGGGGCCTGTGCTCTCTTCGGCATATTTGACATCTGGCTTTAATTCTGCCGGTTTGAATTCACCTCCGTGCTCCACTCCGTCGATATCCTCGAAGACGACGGTCAGATCAGGCACTGTCGGCCAAATCCTTTTCTCGAGGAGGTATCCTCCCTTGGAATCTGTGAAGATTGTGTCGGCCTCATAACCAATAATGGGATTCCCTGCGCGCGACCATTCCCGGCGAACGGCTACTCTTATGCCCTCTATGGGTTCCCCGGCCTCATCCTTTACGGTTCCAAGCAGTTTGAAATCCGCATACGGACTGCCGTACATCGCCAGTATTTCCTGCCCTTTGTCTGGATCCAGGACACCTTCTCCGCAGGAAGAGAAGCCGAGTGCCCCAAGTATGGCTACTGCCAGATGTTTCCAAATGAACACGATTCTACTTTTCATAAGATATCATTGTGCTTTCACTATATAAACGCACAAATGCCGGGAATACGTCATCTAAAAGTTGAAAAAATCAACTAAAACGTTACAAGAGGCCTTGACGAACAACACTATTTGTTGAAAATAAGCTGCAGAAATTCATAGAGGCTGCGGCGCCAGGTCTGCCATTCGTGGGCCGTGTCGGGAGAAACGTAGGTCGCTGCGTTAAAACCAAGGCCACGGAGCTGCTCAGCGTTCTGCTGGATACGCTCAGGATATTCCTCGGAGCCACAGGTCTCGAAAACTAGTTTCACTGTGTCCTTGCGCAGCAGCTCAGGATTGGAAACCACGCCGCCGCTGAAGATGCCCAGCCAGCCGAACATATCGCTGTGCCTTACACCCACCGTGCCGGTAATCATCCCGCCGAGCGAAAGGCCGGCCATAGCGCGATGGGCGGCGTCGGTCATCACGCGGTAATGTTTTTCGATGTCAGGGAGGGCCTCAGTGAGGAACATCTCTTCGTAGTTCTCATTCCACCTGTCTGCGAGGGCAAGCCGTCCGCGATTGTCACCGGGGCGATAGACGAAGTCGTTGTTCATCACTATTATGAGCGGCTCGATCTTGCCGTCGGCGATGAGGTTGTCTGCGATGATGGCTGCAAAGCCTGTGTGCGTCCACTCGGTCTCATTTTCACCGGCACCGTGCTGCAAGTAGAGGACGGGGTATTTCTTGCCAGGATGGGAGTCGTATTCTGCAGGGGTATAAACATATGCCCTGCGCCATTTGCCTTCTATGGCAGAGAAGAACCAGTGCTCGCGTACGTCCCCGTGAGGCACATCTCTCATCAGGTAATAGCTGTCTTGCGGCGATGGAATCTCAATGGTGCTCACCCAGCCGTTCGAATAGGTGAACTCCAGGCCAGGGTCGGGAACCTTGACTCCGTCAACAATCCAGCGGGCAATCTGGTATCCTACCTTCGGCGCCTTGGCGATGACGTTCCAGTTGCCTTCGGCATCTTGTTGCGCCGGAAATTCAACAAAAGCGAATTCCAGCTTCACGTCTCTGGCTGTAGCCGGGGCACTGAAGCGGAACCAGTATTCTCCTGCGTCATTGACTTTCGGGAACTCAGACTGGCGCTGCGTACTGGGAGTGCGCTGCCAGCCGTCAGGAGATGGGGGAGCAAAGGTTCCTTGAGCAAAGGCGGATACGCACAATATGCACACGGCCGTAATGGAAATAAGAAAGTGTTTCATCGGAATACGCGAAATAATGAATCCTTTTAATCTTCCTAAAGATAGTTAAAAATCCGGGGAGATGCTACAAAGAGAAATGCAAACAAGCCAGTGAGATGAATTATGGAAGCCGCAGGCTGGGGAGGAAAGAGGACGAAAGTCCTCCCTCCGCTACGAGACAGAAAAGCCAGCCTCAATGGCTGGCTTTTATAG
>JAEEGH010014211.1_pt1 | contig 17513 bp, 16 predicted proteins | sample 9134181 | NCBI WGS metagenome assembly JAEEGH01 (sample SAMN16246544, study PRJNA631951) | gut metagenome | biome: gut microbiome; feature: rumen; material: DP-attached | host: Bos | place: Iran: Karaj | collected 2018-10
AATCTTCGCACCATCCCTTATTCAGGCGGCGACCCGGTTATCTTGAAGTCAGATGTCAAAGTGGTTGCAGGTGTGAACGTCCCTCTGTTCGAGGCCGACATTCCTTACAACTCACTTCTCAAAGGCATGGATCATCAGCTTCTCGTAAACCTCAATTTCGAGAGGACTGACCAGGGCCGTTATCCCGGACTCCAGGTCGGCAGCATCGACAACCCTAACAACAACGCCGGTAACTGGGAGTAGTGGAGAAATACACGCTCGTTCCGCGAGAGTTCTTCAACGGCGACGTACAGGTTCTGTCACAAGTGGTTGGGGTCTCTCCTTTGGAGACAATAGAATATGTAGAACTGCCCGATTTTGAGGCAGTTCTGCTTTTTGTACCCAGTCTGGATGGGGGCAAGCCGGTTATTTATGACCTGCTATTCAAGCTTGGCGGAATCGCCGATTACAACAAAGTACTGTTCTGCATCAAGGATTCAGTGCTGCATCTAGTCATCGGTGCAGGGGAGAAACTTCTTCTGGCCAATTCATATGAGGCGAAAGATTTCACTACTGCACTGTATTTCATCTTCGCGGCTATGCACGACCTGCAGATCAATCCCCAGATGACTACTTTGTACTACACTGGGACGGTTGCCTATGACAACCAGGAACTCCTGTTCTCTTACTTTAAAGGGGTGGAGGTTCTATGAGGATAATCGGGGGCAGACTGAAGGGCAAGTCCATATTGCCGCCTGCCAATTACGCGGCAAGGCCTACCACTGATTTCGCAAAGGAAGGCCTGTTCAACACACTGGTCAATGAGCTGGATTTCGAGAGCATCTCGATGCTTGACCTTTTTTCCGGCACAGGCAGCATTTCATATGAGGCGGCATCCAGAGGCTGCCCTGACATCATTTCGGTCGAGATGAATCCGGCCAATGCCCGATTCATCAAACAGACTGCCGCGGCTCTCGGAATAAAAGGGATGCAGGTTGTCCATCACAATGTCTTTGACTTCCTATCTATATGCACGAAGAAATTCGATTTCGTCTTTGCGGATCCACCTTATGCGATAGACAATCTTGAAGGCATCCCCGACAAGGTTTTTGGAGCGGACATCCTCAATGATGGAGCTATGCTTGTGCTGGAGCATCCCGGAACCTTTGCTTTCAAGGATCACCCGCACTTCGTCAAGGAACGCAAGTACGGCAACGTGCATTTCAGTTATTTCAGGAAATAAAAAAGCCAGTCGAATCGACTGGCTTCTTTTTGCGGTGCGGACGAGGCTCGAACTCGCGACCCCCGGCGTGACAGGCCGGTATTCTAACCAAACTGAACTACCGCACCATTTTCCCGATTGGGACTGCAAATATAGACAATAATCAAAAAAGTGCAAATAACTCAGTACTTTTTTTATGCCGATATTTTATTTCTTGCGTCTTGCCTCGCGGGCAGCTTTTTTTGCGGCCTTGCTGGCCTCGGCTGCACGCTTTTCCTGCTCCACTGCACTTTTGGTTCGGAAAATGATTACTCCGTTCTGGCCCTGCATTCCGTAGATCGATGCGGTACCGTCCTTGATGACTTCTACTGAATAGATGTCCTCAGGAAGCAGATAGGTCACGTTGTCGGTGATGATGCCGTCAACGACGAACAGCGGCTGGGTATTTTCCGTGTTGGTGCTGACTCCGCGGACATATATCTTCGGCATTACTCCATTTCCGCCACCTGGAGCGACATATACGCCCGGCTCGTTGCGCAGCAACTCGAAGACATTGTTATATACGGTCTTGCCGGTCTTTACCTTCTCCTGTGCGCACACAGTGCCTCCAAGCATCAGAATGGCGGCAATAATCATCAGTATTCTTTTCATAGCATCGCGTTGTTTGTGTCAAAGTTAGCGTTTTTTTCAATAATGCCGACAAAAGCAATAAACTTGCCATTGTCTGTCCGGGCTTGCTCTTTTGGATTACTATGTGTAACTTTCTGAAAAGAAAACCTAACTGCTATGAAAAAACTTCTGATACTTCTCTGCGCCCTGGCGCTCTCATCGTGCGCCAGAACTCCGAACAATCCTGTCCTTACAATCGAAGGTGGCCAGATCCAGGGTGTCCAGTTGGATGACGCTCCCGGCGTTACCGTATACCGTGGCATCCCTTATGCCGCTCCGCCCATCGGTCAGAACCGCTGGCGCGCTCCGCAGCCGGTCGTTCCGTGGGACGGCGTCCGCATCTGCGACAAGTTCGGACATCCTGCATTCCAGGCAGCCCATTATCCTGGTGGATATACCACTGAGTGGGGCTATGGCGATGAGGCTCCCTACAGCGAGGACTGCCTCTATCTGAATGTATGGACCAAGGCACCGGGTCAGCCCGACAAGAAACTGCCCGTGGCTGTGTGGATCTTCGGAGGTGGCCTTCGTGAAGGCTGGGGCAGCGAGCCGGAGTTCGACGGCAAGAATTGGGCAACCAAGGATGTGGTGCTGGTATCGTTCAACTATCGTGTCGGACCATTCGGCTTCTTTGCACATCCTGAACTGTCGGCAGAGAATCCCGAGCATCCCACAGGCAACTGGGGAACCCTTGACCAGATCGAAGTGCTGAAATGGGTGAAGCGCAACATCGCCCAGTTCGGCGGCGACCCTGACAACGTGATGATCTTCGGACAGAGCGCCGGAGGCCGCAGCACGAAGTTCCTGAGCGCATCTCCACTCACCAAGGGCCTGTTCAACAAGGCGGTCATAATGAGCGGCAGCGGCCTTGTCGATCCGCGTGTGCCGGTGGCGGCTCCGTCAATCCCCGGTATGCCGGCAATGCGTATGCCCGTGCAGTCCCAGCCCACTCTTGCAGAAGCCGAGGCTTCCACCAAGGAAGTTGCTGACTGGGCCGGATTCAAGGACCTCGCCTCGTTGCGCAGGGCTTCAACAGAGACCATCTTTGCAATGGCAACACTCTATACTTCTTCTACAGGCAAACGCAGCGTCCTTTCTGCGTCACCCATCGCTCCTTACATAGACGGATATGTGCTGAACGAGACCTTCGACGAGGCCTGCATAGACGGCACTCTGGCACAGGTGCCTTATATGATCGGTTATACACTGAATGACGCAGGAAGCATGGGAGAGCAGATACGTACTTTCTGCCTCAATCGTGAAGAAATGGGAGGCAAGGCTTATGCTTATCAGTTCGCCCGTCCCCTGCCTACGGATGGAAGGCCTAACGTTCTGTCCGGAGCATTCCATTCCTCCGACCTCTGGTTCGTGTTCAAGTCTCTGGAACACTGCTGGAGACCCTGGACCCAGGGAGACTGGGACCTGTCGGAACGAATGCTCACTGCGTGGTCGAATTTTGCGAAATATGCCGATCCGAACGGACCTGACGGCGGAGAATGGACTCCTTATACCAAGGCTAAACCCGAGTTTATGGTATGGAAACTCAACGAAGCCGATGCTGAAGACTCCGCAATGGGAGAGCCGCTGGTTCCCCCTCGTCCTGCAATGGGAGCAAGGCCGTAAGCCTTTCTTCTACAGGTTTTCGAAGCTGATCTTGTAGATTTTGGATGTGGTGTCGTCACCCATCCAGATGCAACTGTGCTCGTGATCAACGCAGATTGACTCCGGATTGTCGATGAACGGAACGCTCCAGGAAGCAAGTACGTCACCATCGACGGTGCACAGGTTGAGGGTGCGCTGCTCGCTGTCGGCTATCCAAAGCACGTCGCGGACGGGATCATAGTACAGGTCTGCAATCTCTGTGGTGCCGGTAAGGTCGTGATAACCGGTCACCTCTCCATTCACGGAGTAACGCATCAGCCTTATCGGTTTCCACTGGTTGCCCACCAGCAGAGTGCCGTCTTTGTAGAAAGTGACTGCTTCAAGGCCGTCGTTAGTGCCGAGTCCTACATCGGAAATGACACCGAGCAGTTCGGATGTCTTGTAGCCGGGAGCGGCAAGGCGGTGAACCTCCTGCTTGCGTTCGACAATATAGTATACGTCCTTTGTGGCAGGATCAATAGTGACTCCCTCGCAGTCCATCCTCTCTTCAGTGTAGAACTCAGAGGTCTTTCCGTCCCAGCCTATATGGTATACTCCGTTTTCGTCCGAAGCGGCCAGCAGACCATTGCCGTTTGGAGCTAGGCACAGGCCTGAAACCTCCGGACAGGTTGTTTCCATAATTGTGTATGAGCCCATCTTCGGCAGATAGCGTGACGGGCTTACGGTGATGATTATTCGGCGGTAAGATGGAAGGGTGAAGGCTCCGTCATCGTGGACTTCGCAGACGAGGTGCAGTTGGCATGGTGCCGAATTTTCGGGGATTTGAAAACGGATGCGCGCTGAGGTTGAATCTTTCAGAGCGGGGAATGCTCCTGCACCTGGAAATTCCTGGAACCACCAATGGAAGTTCAGTTTGTCTCCGTCCGGATCTTTCGAGCGTGAGGCATCAAGCGTGACTGTCTGTCCGGGTTTTGCTGTCATTTCAACCGGCTCGAGTCCGCCCTGACGGCCGATTATGACCTCGGGGTTGCGGTTGCCCTTACCTTCTGCAGCCCACTGCATACGGGCAGCGAAATCGTTGAATTCATCAGGATAGAAACGCTTTTCGTAGCGGTCGGACATATCTTTCTCGGGCTGGCGCCAGTTGGTCCAGGCCTTGGTCCGGAAGTCCGGACTGCGGCCAAGGAAATGCATTCCGCCCCATCCGACCTGCGTGGGGTCATCGGGATTGTTAAGGCCGTTGGGCATAACGTGCAGGAAACTTGGAGTGTCACCTTCCACGCCCCAGAGGAAATGAGGATATACGTTGCCAAGAGCTCCGTGCCCCTGGATATGTTCGGCATAGGAATCCCAGTCGGCGCGTCCGAGGGCATTCTGGTTGAGCCAGGCACTTTCGTCCCATACCAGCATAAGCTGGTCATAGAAGTCGCGGCGCAGCCACTGGTGTGAGCTGTATGCCCGGTCGGCACGCATTGCATATACCATATCCTGGTCGGTGATGGTATAGAGACGGAATTTGCGCAGAAACGCGCTTAATTCTTCAGCAGAACGATCGTGCTGCACTCTCCACACTGCCTGTGCGAAAGTGTTCGCTCCACCCCAGACACATACCCAGATGGGGCGGTCATCTTCTTCGTCGGCGAGGCGGATGATCAGTTCGCTGCCCGGAGTGTCGTTGTCTTCTCCAATCACGCCTATACCGGCTTTCGGACTGCCATAGACCGTACGGCTGCGGAGATAGCCGGCACTGGGCCAGTATCCGAGTTCCTGGCTGCCCTGTTCCTGCTCCAATGGCAGGAATCCGTCCTGTGCGGAGCGTTTCATCAGATTGGGAACATCCTGCTCATAGGCGTCTACCACACGGTGGAGGTACTCTGCCCACTCGGGAGGGTAGGGGTCGCAGTTCCAGCCAATGGTCGTTATCAGGGCTTCTATCTCGAAGCGGTCGGCATAGGCCATCAGGCGTACTGCCGACTCGTTGTCATCGGGCTCCACATCTGCCGGACCGATGTCGGTCAGCACCACGATACGGGGCTTGAGAGCCACTTCATCATTCTGTGCACTTGTGCAGCCTGTCAAGGCTGTCATCAATAATGCTGCAATGAACAATCTATTCATTCTTCCAGGCTTTTTTTGCTATGAACAATGCGAAGCTGGCCACGACAAGTGCTTCGGCAAAGCAGATGGTTTCGAGTGCGAAAATGCTTACTGACTTCTGGAGGAAGACAAGCAGGCCGTCTACGAATGCGTGGATGAGGATGGCGGCGGGCAGAAGCCACATCCATCTGCCACCTTTGCGCACAGCAGTCCATACCAGCACTGACATTGATATCTGGAGTATGATGGCGGATATCCTTTCCCACATTCCAAGCAGATAAGTTGGAGCCTGGGTAGTGCTGATCTGGTCCAACTGTGCCTGGAGCTGCTCGTGAGCGCTTGCCGGAGTCTGGGCGAAAAGTGTGTCCGTCTGCCCGCCATTAATCATAAAGGCCATGGCAAGAGTGGAAATCGTTCCTATTCCGAACAGGATGAGCATCTCGGCTCCACCGTGTCCGACTCCGTAGCCCACGCCGGTCATAATTCTGTCGGGCTCCTTTTTCAGACAGAATTTCATCGCCACAAAGCGTCCTATCTCCTCGAACAGACCGGCCATCAATCCGCCATAAAGGGCGTAATAGATGGGTGTGTTCAGTATAGTGTCTCCGTGAGGGCCTTTCAGCACAATATTGTGCACCAGGGACTCCAGCACGAGCGCAAACAATATGAAAGTGGCGGCACCGATCAGAATGGTGGAGAACTTGACTTTATACTTCTTTACCATCCACCAGGCCAGCAGTACGGGAACTGCTATGCCGAAGATGATGTTAACAACCATCATCACAATAGAACTGGCAGGAACCATACAGAATAATCGTTAAATCTTTTAGTCGTCGTCAGAATCACCCATTATTATCACCAGATTGTCGCCCGCCTGGAGCGGCATGCTACCGTGGGGAACGAGGAACTTGCCGTTGCGTCGCACCATCATAACACGGATGCCGTGGGGAAGATGCAGGTCACGCAGGGTGGCTCCACCCGCGAGGTCTTCCTCGGTCACGATATGGTCGCGCAGCATACCCATCTCGTCGGGTATCTCCATTCCGAAGGTCTCAACCTTGGGAGTGTCTTCGTAGCAGAGCCGGAGCATTTTCGCGAAGGAGCCGAGTGTGGTTCCCTGAAAGGCCAGCGAGAAGAGAGTGATAATGAATACGATGTTGAAAATGTCATCCGCACCGTTTACTCCTTCGACAACGGGATACAGGGCGAAAAGAATGGGACCTGCACCCTTGAGGCCTACCCAGGAGGTAAGCAGCTTGGCACGGCCTGACAGCTTACGGAAAGGCAGAAGACTGAGGAACACGCTTGCCGGACGGGCCACAAACATCATAAACAAGCCGATAAGGATGGCCGGGAGCAGAACCGGGGGCATCTGAGAAGGCCTGGCCAGCAGACCGAGCACAAGGAACATCACCAGCTGCATAAGCCAGGTGAGGCCGTCCATAAAGGTGAGTATTTCTTTCCTTTGCTTGAGCTTTGCCTCGTTGCCGATGATGATGGCTGAGATGTAGAGGGCGAGCAGTCCGTTTCCTTTGAGCAGCGATGCTATGCTGTTGGCAAAGAATGCGACGCTGAGGATAAGGATGGCGGTAAGAGCGAATCCAGGCAGCTTGACCTTGTTAAGCAGCCATTTCGCGGCAAAGCCTACGGCGAAACCCACGGCAACTCCAACTACTATCTGAAGCAGGAGCACCAGAAGAGCCTGGCCCACGAGGCCTGCGCTGGTGGCAGACTGTATGCCTTCACCTGTGATCATCATTACGATGATGATGGTAAGGGTATATGCCATAGGGTCGTTACTTCCTGATTCCAACTCCAGCATCGGACCGAGATTCTCCCTCAGATTCATTTTCTTCCCCCTCAGGATTGAGAAGACGGAGGCAGAATCGGTAGATCCCATTACTGCAGCCGTCAGGAAGCAGACAAGCATAGACATCTCCATCGTCTTGCCCAGCACGAAGTAGATGAACAGTCCGGTGAGGATTACTGTCAGCAGCACGCCCAGAGTCGAAAGGATCGAGCCCTGCCACAACACAGGCTTGGTCTCCTTGAGGGAGGTCTCGAGACCTGCAGTGAGAAGGATGATGGTCATTGCAAAATGGCCGATGGCCTCCGCACCCTCATAATCTTCGAAATGGACTCCGAGTCCGTCAGAGCCTGCAAGCATACCCAGAAGCAGGAACAACAGCAGGGAAGGCACTCCGAAGCGGGTGCCAAGCTTGGTGACCATTATGGCCACGAACATCAGTATCGAGCATAACAGCAGCAGGACGTTGCCGTTGAGAAGGTCGATGGAGAAGATGGAAAGCGGCATCATTCTATCTCGAAAAGATTAAGGAAACCGGTCATCATGAAAACGCTGCGGATCTCATCATTAATTGAGCGAACGATGATCTTTCCTCCTTTTTCGGCGGCAGCCTTGCGAAGTGTGAGGAAAATGCGGAGTCCGGAACTTGAGATGTATGTCAGGTCTTTGCAGTCCAGCACGATCGTTCCGCGGGCATCTTCTTCCAACGCCTCAAGCTGCGGTGCGAATTCCTGAGCGGCCGGAGTGTCCATACGGCCGATGAGGAATGCTATTACTTCATTGCTTTGCTTGGTAATATTAACTTCCATTGTTGTATAGTTTTTATTATATCATTTTAATCAAAGTCAAGATATTTTTCCCGTCTTCTCTGCGGTATGAAACGGAATCCATCAGCTGCCTTACAAGGTGGATGCCAAGACCTCCGATAGGCCGGGCGTCCAGGCTGGCGTTGATGTCCACTTCTGGCCTTTGGGTGGGGTCGAAAGGCACTCCGCTGTCCGTGATGATAAAGTCCAGCTGTCCTTTGCGCATTATGGCCTCGATGTCCACGAGTCCGTCAGAACCCTCTGGATATGCGTAGAGTATGACATTTGTTACGGCCTCTTCAAGGGCGAGATTGAGCCCCATAGCCATATTCTGCTCCAGTTTCATCTCGGAGGCAATGGTTTCCACAAAGCCTGCCAGTTGGGGAATCTGTTGGATATCGTTGTTAAGGACAAGATGTCGTTCACTGGCGTAGGGTTTTGTATCGTTCATATAGTGTATGAATAGCATTGTCAGATCGTCGCTCTGAGGCGCCTTGCCGACGAAACTGTCGACAGCCTCCTTCATAGTGTTGAGATGTTCCTGCGCGCTGCAGTGCTTTTGGAAATTGGCCTCGACACGTTGCATCGTGAACTCTTCGTCTTTAGCATTGACGGCTTCGTTGAGTCCGTCGGTGTAGAGCAGAAGGGTGTCATTGTATACCAGGTCGGTTTCCTGCTCCTGGAATGACATTTTGGAAATGATGCCAAGCGGAAGGTTCGGAACCACGTCAAGGGTGCGCAGCTGGTCGGATAGGATCAGGGGAGGATTGTGTCCGGCGTTGCAATATCTCATATGACCTGTTTCCAAATCCAGGATGCCCAGGAAGAATGTGACGAACATATTGTTCTCATTCATATCGGCCATCGCATCATTCATCAAGGTCACTATGCGCTGAGGACTCTTTTCGTGTACGGAAACAGAGCGGAACAGGCTGCGTGTGACTGCCATCACAAGTGATGCCGGGACACCCTTGCCGCTGACGTCGCCGATGCAGAAGAACAGTTTGTTGTCCCTGATGTAGAAGTCGTAAAGGTCTCCTCCGACTTCCTTCGCGGGAATCAGGCAGGCTGCCAGATCGATTTCGTCACGTTCAGGGAAAGGAGGGAACGTATTGGGAATCATCGCCATCTGGATGTCCCGCCCAATCTGGAGCTCGCTTTCCATACGTTCCTTCTTCTCGTTCATCTTGTGGTATTTCATCTGGTTCTTGGCGGTGGTTCGGAGAATCATGACCAGCATTCCGAGACCAAGCAACTGGAGCAGCCTCTCAATGAGCCTGACCCGGCGCATCGAACCGAAAATTTCAACGTCGGGCACGGCGATGGCCATAGCCCAGCCTGTCTGCTCTACAGGTGCGTAGAAAACGTGGAAGAGCTCGCCGTCATTCTTGATCTGGGTGGTTCCGGACTGGTCGGCGCGCATATCGGCAATCAGTTTTGCAAAGGCTGGCGTGTCATCGACGATGGCTGCGACTTCATCGAGGGTTTTTATTGTGATGTCTCCCTCGGGATTGCTGATAAGAACCCTGCCGTCACGGCTGATAACCACCTCGATGGAATTTGGATATACCTGGGAACTACCAATGAGCTGCGCAAGCCATTTCAGAGAAATGTCGGCAGTCAGCACTGCAGCCTGCCTGCCATTTTCATCCCTTATAGGTATCGAGTATGTAGTCATTATGATTTCTCCGCCGCCCGTGTCGAGGTATGGCTCTGACCAGAATCCTCTGTCAAGTTCCAAAGGACGTGTGAACCAGGGCTGGGCAGGGTAGTTGTACTCCGGTGTGGCCAATGACTTCGTCAGGATACTGTCCCCATCACGGTATGCATAAGGAGAGTACAGGGGCCGTCTTCGGTTGTAGTTGGGAACAAGTGCGACTGTGGATCCCATCACAGTAGGGTTGTCTTCGACTAAGCGGCTCGCCACTAATGGCATACTGTCGAGATAATTGAGGCACCAGCGGGCAATCCATATGCTGTTGCGCACTGCGGATTCTGCCTGGTGTGTTGCGTCCACAATCTGCAGTCTGGTGGTTTCCAGCTGGCTTTCAGCTCGCATCTGTGCTTCTTCCCTGAGGCCCTGCCGGGTGAAATAGTTCTGCAGAAGGGAGGTTGCTTCCAGCGTAAGGGCCGCTACCACGACCAGTAGTACACCTGTTCCTATCGATTTTCGTATATTTTTCTGTAATGAATTGATAGACTTCATACTTCCTTCTATTTAAGGATTGGATTGAGTGCAACGCGGAGTTCCGGCTTGATTGCGTGGAGGTCCCGCTCTATGAGGAGATTCTTGAGCCCCGCATAGGGGAGCAGTTCTTCTTCAATGCTTTTAAGCGGGCGGTCCGAACCGAAATAAGCAGGGGCAAAAAGCTCCCAGAAACGGACTGCCAGGGCTTTGGGCATATGAAAAGTATCCATAATGAACGATTCTTCGCTTAATACGCAGCAAAGATATACCATTCCTACATCAAAAAGACTGTAACCATAGCAGAAGTCGCCCAAGTCGATAAAAAACCGTTCGTTTCCGGAAATAATGGCGTTGCTGAACTGAAGGTCGCCGTGAATTGCAGTGTCGGAGTCGGGAGCATCGGCGATGAAGCGGCAGAGCTTGTCCTTTTCGGAATTCGTGAAGAACGGGTTGTCTGCCAGAAGATGATAATATACGTCTTTCACGCTTTCGAACTCAGCTGCATTCACGTGAACGCCGTGAAGATTGAGACACATTCCGGCGAATTCCGTAGCAAACTGCTCTACTTTTCCGGGTTCATCGGCAGTGGCTCTGGAATACGATTTCTTGTCACGGATTCGGTGGAACAGGATGCCGTAGCGACCGTCTTCGGTGACCACATAGTCGCCGGGTTCGGGAGTCGGAATGCCGAGGGCATACACTTTCCGGGCCTTCGTCAATTCCTGGACCGACTGGCTCTCCCTGCCGGGCAGGTAAAGCTTCAGCATCACTTCCGGATCGAGCTTGCTGCTGTAGCTTTCACCATTGAAGCCGCCGCCGGTCAGGACATAGTCGTCTATGGATATCTTAATGGCTTCCATTCCCAAAAACCTGGTCGATCAGTTGTTGGAATTCCTGGAATGCATAGGTGTCTTTCAGCACGCTGAGGGAGTCTTCGAGGCCGCGGTAGTGCCACTCGTGGTCTTTGCGGTCCTTAGTGTGGAATAGGTTCCACAGATTGTCTCCCTGCTTTGCGTAGTCCCGGGCGATTGCACGCATATTGGACAGTTTGTCTCCCAAGGCTACGATCTTTGCTTCGAGCGGAGCGTCGGCGAGACGTTTTATTGCGTCGCGCTTGCGGCTGTGCCAGCTGTCTTCTTCGCTCACGCCTTCTTCGTAGGTGTCGCTCTCCCAGGCTACGATCGAGGCTACCCTCTCGCCGAATACGTCCTTGAGCTGCTCAAGCGTCACGTCAGTGTCTTCAACCGTGTCGTGAAGGACGGCAGCGGCGAGCAACTCCTGGTCGGAGGTCATTGTGGCCACGATTTCCATCGCTTCCATTGGGTGGACTATATAGGGGAAGCCCTTGCCACGGCGTTCTATGCCGGCGTGGGCTTTGACGGCAAAGATGATTGCACGGTCCAGAAGAGAAGTATCCATTTTCGTTTTTGCCATATCCGAGTTATTTCTGATTCATAAATGGCAGTCCGGCCGCCTGCTCGGCCATCATTTCGGCCATCATCTCGTTTCCTTGCGAAGGACCGCTGAGAGCCTCGAGCATATGGCGTATGCCGGCCTTGCCTCCTCCGTTTTTCATTATATATGCTATGCAAAGGTCCTGCGGGCCGAGCGAAGAAGAGATGATGTCGAGGTCGGTCAGCCCTATCTGGTGGCAGGCTATCTGGTATGCGGCGTCGAAATAATCCTGGACAAGGTGGGATATGTCACCGAGAGTCTTCATTCCGAGCCACTTGAAGATTTCAAGATAAGGCAGAAGCGACACTTCCTGGATCTCAGCCTGGTTGACTGCTGCGATACGCTTGTTGAGGCTGTCGAACGGCCTCAGGTCAAGATAGCTGCGGTAGGAATCGCCGTCGAGGGGGACGTCGTCCAGATTGCCGCTGGCCACGAGAGCCTTCACCCGCCTCCTGTAGTCGGCGAGTTCGCTGCGTATTCTGCTGAACTGCTCGTCGGCCAGCTCAAGCATACCTGCAAGACGGTTGAGGTTGCGCAGATAATTTTTCGGCACTTCGATTCCGCTCTTGTAGCCGGTGTCGTGGTTTATGTTGGCCCAGGCGTGCTGCAGGATTGTCCTTATCTGGATTTCGAAACGGTAGGGGAAATCGCCCTGAGAACAGATATAGTGAAGCGACATATATCCGAAACTGTCGATTTCGTGAAGTTTGCGCTTGTCGATGGTGTTCGTCCAGTCGATGTCGAAAAGACGGTCGATGGCCGAAGAAACCTTGTCCACATCATCGATGTAGAAAGTAATGACCCGGATGCCTATGATGTCCGTGATGTCAGCAAGGGTTTTGTACTTGTTGCCCTTCAGTTCCAGCTTGCCGGCGAGAGAATCTTCTGTCTTGACCCTGTATTCCAATGCCGCTACGAGAATGCCCGCATCATCGATGGTCCGCTTAAGCTTGTCAAAAGCTTCGGCAGCCTCCTTTTCGAATTTAGGAAGATTGTCGCGATATTCCTTAAGAATCGCCTGGCAATGGGCATCCAGATGTCTCTCCATAAGCTATTTTTATTTTCTATTTGCCACTGTATCTGCCAGCGAAGAGTACTGCGCCGGTGCTTTGCTCAGTGATGATATAGATGAACGGATGGTCGGCGTGGAAAATGGGTCTCATCGGCCCGACAGATGTCGCATTTTTTTCAATTGCCGCAACTGAAACGGCTGCTGCCTCAGAACCTTCTTCATCGACTTTGATGACTGCATCCTGCTGCACGAAACTCAGCCTGGAGGCAGCAGGAGACATAGAGCTGAAATCTGCGGCAGTGAAGGCGAGGGGCATACCCATCGCAGAGAGGATGTCGTTGAGCCTGATCTTGAACTTCGTCTCGAATCTGGGAATCCAAAGGTCAATCTCTACTTCGGCAGGTTTCGTGCGGAGACGGTCCCAGTCAGTATTTTTCAGTTCGGCGGTTATGTCCGATACCTTGAAATCGCCCTTGGGCAGCAGTATTATCATTGAAAAAGCACCGTTGCCGTAAGGCAGGCGGACCATCTGGTACCTGTCATTCTCGTGGTAAGGCACTTCGCTGACCTGCTTCATCATCTTCACTGTGCCGAAGTTTCCGTCTTCATCGAAGAAAAGATCGTCGGATGTGGCGTCCTTGGAGAACTGATATACCCACTGGCTCTTGAAATACACGGCGTTCATAAGGTAGGCGAGAATGCGTGGATCCACGTTGTCGATGACTTTTGGTATCAGCCCCTCTGTCTGCTTAGAGCACCAGCCGTTGATTGCCTTGAGGGCTTCTTCGTTGTTCGCGAAGTCCAGATTGGACACTTCGGCGTCGAAAAACTTGCTCACGTCTTTCCTGAAAGAGTCGTTGAGCGGCCAGCCGTCATCCAGGAAGATGGCATTGGCGATGTTCAGCTTGGTCTTGTTGTCGAGATTCGGAAGCTGCTGGAGCATCGACAAGCTGAACTTGTTTACTTCGTCCACTTCGCCGGCGCCGTAGCCGAGGACTTTGGCTATCTGGGCGGCAGTTTCGCCATTGGCTCCGTCCAGAAGCATTCCAAGCAGGAACTGCATGCTCAGGGGTGAGACTACGAAGTCCTCTTTGGCTTCTTTATTTATGCGGTCGATGTAATCGAAAGTGAATGTGCCGCCTTTCTTCACGAAGCCGGCAGCTTTTGTTGAAAGTTCCAGGGGTTTGTAGGTGTTGTCTGCGTCATTTCCGCTGACCTCCGGTATTTCCCCGCAGGAAACGACTGTCATCATCATCAAGGCTGCGCCAGCAGCAAGGAATAACAAGTGTTTCATGGCTTTGTGATTTTTACTTTTAACATGCTAAGTTACATAATTATTGTTAAAAAACATGAGGCCCTTTTGGGGCCTCATAGATAATCAAATGTGTTTCTGTTCCTATTTGCCGCTGTACTTTCCGGCAAAGATGATGGCTCCGGTGCTGTGTTCGGTGATAAGGTAGAGGAATGGCCTGTCGGCGTGGAAGACCACGTGGCTTCCTGGACGGATGTCCATTATCCCTTCAGGTTCGCCTTTGGATACCGAGGCGGCCTTCGTGCCTTCTTCATCGACCTTGATGACTGCATCCTGGGTGACTAGACTGAGATGCAGGGCAAATTCCGACATGGCCTTGAAGTCAGCGGCGTCCTTGTCGAATGCCGTGGGCATGCCCATAGCTGAGAGGATGTCATTCAGTTCGATCCTGAATTTCGTTTCGAACTTGGGAAGCCACAAGTCCACATCGCAGCTGACCATATTACGGAAGAAGTCCGACCAAGTCTGGCCGTTCAGCGATTCCAGAATATCCTCGAGAGTAAACCCTTCATCAGGAAGCACGACCACCATACTGTATGCTCTGTTCCCGTAAGGAAGGCGTACTGCCGTGAAGACATCGGTGCCCTGGCAAAGCAGGGTAGAATGATTCTTCATCATCGGTACGTTCTTTTTCGCGCCGTTTCCAAGATTGAACGGTTCCTCTTTTGTCTGCCCCTTGTCGAACTTCAGGCTCTCTACCCACCGGCTTTTGAAGTACATCGCATTCATCAGGATGGCCAGTTTGCCTTCATCCACGTCCTTTATGATTTCAGGAATGAGTCCGTCAGTATGGTCGGAACTCCATTTGTTGATTTTCTTGACGGTTCCTGCCCGGTCGGAGAAGTCCATGTTTTCCACCTCTGCCTCAAAGAACTTGCTGACAGTCGTCTTGTAGTTTTCGCTCAAAGGCAATCTCTGATTGACCACGATGGCGTTTGCGATTTCAAGCCTCGTCTGCCTGTCGAGATACGGAAGCTGCCTCAGCATCTGAAGGCAGAAGTCATTGACGGCATCAACCTCGTCCGCGCCATATCCAAGGACCTTGCATATCTCGTCGGCGGTCTGACCCTGGGCACCGTTCAGAAGCATTCCAAGCAGGAACTGCATACTGAGAGGAGAAGTAATGAAATCTCCGTCAGTGACGGCGTTCACCTGGCCGATGAAGTTTATGGCGAAAGAGTTCCCTTCCCTGACATAGGTTGCAGCCTTGCTGCCGGCGGGCATATCGAGCGGCCGGTAGGGATTTGCACCATAGGGCTCACTGCTTGCGCAAGAAATGCAGCCAAGTGCAAAGATTGTGAGTGCTGTTATTATCAGTAAACGTTTCATAATAATGTTAATGCTTCTATAAATTGATTCTGATGCCAGTAGCCAGGGAGAACATCAAGGGGTTCTCGCTGCGGTATGTTGCCAGCACGCGATTCCTTGAAGGTGCGGTCCAGCTCAGTTCTGGCTCCAGATAAAGACCGACGCGCCGGTTGATGTTGAACTGCACTCCTCCTGCTCCCAGCAGAGAGAAGCTCAGTCCGTCCTTTGTCTCTATCAAGTCGTGGTTGAGTGTCGCTCCAAGGCAGTAATCTCCCTCGATTCCTCCGCCAAGGTATACATCCAGCCACCTGCCGGAAGCCAGCATCCAGTCCAGGCGCACCGGTATTCCAAGGTAGTGCACATTCTGTGTCCTTTCATAATCGTAGCGGTAGTTGTTGTATTTGAGCGAGACTTTGGACATATACTTTGAATATTTAAGTCCAGTCACAACAGAAAGCCTGTCGGAAACAGGAATTCTGGCAGACAGCCCTAATTTCAGAGGAATGCTGTGCTCAGCGTTTGTTACGGAATAGTCGAACTCCGGTATGGGAGACTGGTGATTGCCTGAGGGTTGGCCGGGCGATGTCGCCATATAGTAATAGACATATCCAGGAGGAGCAGTGGGGGCTGATTTGACGGCGTAATCAGCAAAGGGGCTTGCCGCGGCAAGTCTCATGGGCAATTCCGGTGCAGTCCCTATCTGGTCGGGGGCAAGTGCAGCCAGGATCGGAATGGCCGCCGCCAGCAGTCCGCCTCCGGCAACGACGCCGACCGCCGGCCCGACTTTCATTCCAATCTGTTTGGATACGGTGACTTCGGGGATATACGGAGTGTAAGGCGTTATTGTGCTGTTGCCGCCGGTCCTCGGTGTCTGGACGGTCGTGCCCTCCTGTGCCGGGCCGGCAGTTTCGTTCGGTACGGCAGCTTCAGCCTGAGTTTCAGGATTGTCTGCAGCTTCTTCCGGTTCAGTTCCGGTTGTAGCATCCGTGTCTGTTCCGGATGCAGGCGTCTGTGTTTCTGTTTCGGCAGTTTGCCGGCCTGTGGCCGGCTGCCGTGTCATCTTCGGTGTGACGGCCTGTGCTATGAGTGGCTGAACCGGTGTCGGCTCGACTGCTTCTACTGTGCTGGCAGAGTCTGTGGAGTCGGTGATGGCAGCGATAGTTGTGGTAGGCTGCTGTATGGTCCGGATGCCTTCATCCGTTGTCCCAGGCTTGCCGAGGAACAGGAATGCCGCAAGTCCTGCTGCGACGGCGGCGGGCACGATCCAGATCAGGGGAGAGCGTCTTGAAGGAGCTGGACTGCCTGCAGCTTCCCTGCGGGCACGGAACTCGGCAAGACTACCCTCCGGAAGGGGACTTTCATACCCTTCCAGCTTGTCTTTTATTATGTCTTCCCAGTTTTTCATCGTTCCTTTTCCTTCAAATATTGTCTTATGTCTTCTTTCAATTGTTTCCGGGCTTTTGCCAGCACTGCGGCCGAACCTTTTTCGCTTATTCCCAGCATCTGTGCTATGTCCCTGTGTGAGTAGCCGTCAATGCAGTATAGGTTGAAAACCGTCCTTCTCTCGTCACTTAGCCTCGATATCCATTCAAGGAGCTTTTCCTGAGGTATGGCTTCCATATCATCTGGATCCGGCTCTGGGATCTTGTCCTGGAATCCTGCATCCAGCGGAACCGTCTTCCATTTCTGCCGTTTGATATGGTTGATCGTCTTGTTGATGGCAATCCGGCTTATCCAGCCTCCAAGGGACCCTTTCCCGGTGTATCTGTAAGTGGAAATCTTGTCGATGGCCTGAATCAGCGACTCCTGCATCAGGTCCTTCGCATCGTCGCCATCTCCCAGATACCTTCTGCAGAGCGTAAAAACCCTGGCTGCATATCTTCTATACAGCTCGTCCTCGGCCTTTATGTCGCTACGTGAGCAGTGTCTGGCCAGTTCCTGCTCGTCAAGTTCCCTATACACTCAAATACTCAATTGTACCTCATAAAGGTACGATAATCCATCATACGAAATAGTGCGGTTCAGGTTGTTTCTGTCATATAAACACAAGGAAAAT